>ERZ779880.1264-NODE-1264-length-23840-cov-19.911919_pt1 | contig 23840 bp, 20 predicted proteins | sample MGYA00511555_ERZ779880 | MGnify/ENA primary metagenome ERZ779880 (study PRJEB29588, sample SAMEA2145815) | human gut metagenome | biome: human gut; feature: human-associated habitat; material: faeces | place: Denmark | collected 2008/2010 ...
ACCTGCTTCACAGTGACGATGATTTTCATTTTACCTTTTACCTCCTCAATTACTTGCCCAGCACGGCGCGGGAAATGACCACCTTGTGGATCTCGCTGGTGCCTTCGTAAATTTCCGTGATCTTTGCATCGCGGTACATCCGCTCCAGAGGATAGTCGTGCATATAGCCGTAGCCGCCGTGGATCTGCAGTGCCAGATTCGTGACGAACCGCGCGTTTTCAGAGGCGTTGAGCTTGCACATAGCCGCCTCCTTGCCGAAGGGCTTGCCGCTGTCATCCAGATACGCGGCGTAGTAGGTCAGCCACTTGGCCGCCTCAGTCTTGGTAGCCATATCCGCCACATACCACTGCAGACCCTGCAGCGTGGCGATGGGCTTGCCGAACTGGACACGTTCGTGCATATATTTCACCGTCAGCTCCAGCGCACCCTCGGCAAGGCCGATGCTCTGGGCGCCCACGCCGATGCGGGCGCCGTCCAGCGCCTGCATGGCGATCTTGAAGCCCTTGCCCTCCTGCCCCAGCAGGTTCTCCGCCGGTACGCGGCAATCCTCGAAGATCAGTTCCGCGGTCTCGCTGCCCCGCAGGCCCATCTTGTTCTCTACCTTGCCCACCGTGAAGCCGGGCGTACCGGCCTCCACAATGATGGCGGACATCCCCTTCAGCCCCGCAGCGGGGTTCGTCAGGGCGAACACCACCAGCACACCGGCGCGGCTGCCGCCGGAGATGAAGCATTTGGTGCCGTTGAGCACATACTCGTTGGTCTCCGTATCCAGAATGGCCGTGGTCTGGGCCCGGGCCGCGTCGCTGCCGGCGCCGGGCTCCGTCAGGGCAAAGGCGCCCAGCTCGCCGCCCTTGGTCAGGCGGGGCAGGTACTTCTGCTTCTGGGCCTCGGTGCCGTACTTGGCGATGGCCTGGGGTGCGATGAGGTGGATGGACAGGGTGGCTGCGGAGGCCATGCACTTCTTGGCGAACTCGGATACCGCGATGACCTCCTCGGTCATGCCGCCGCCCACACCGCCGTACTCCTTGGGCACACCGATGCCGGTGAAGCCGTAACGTGCCATCTGCTTGAAGTTCTCCACGGGGAAAACGTGGGTCTCATCCAGCTCCGCCGCGGTAGGCTCCAGTGTATTTTCCGCAAACTGCTGTGCCGCCTTCTTCAGCAAAGCCTGCTCTTTTGTCAGTTCAAAACTCATGTCTTGCTCCTTTCTCTTCCGATCCTCTATTTCCATTCAAAAACGCCGCGGTTCAGCACGGGTTTTCCTGTTTTCAAATTCATCAGGCGGAAGTATGCCTGCTTCTCACCTGCATGCCACAGCTCCAGCCGCACCGGCGTATCCGGATACAGCACGCTGCTCATCTGGGCGGCCATGCGCGTCATGCGCTCCGGTTCCCCGGGGATCAGGGCCGCTATCGCCATCCGGCAGGCAAAGCCGAAGGAACAAAGGCCCTGCATAAAGGAGGACTCAAAGCCCATCTTCTGCGCATATTCCGGATCTACATGCACCAGATTGGTGTCCCCCGTCAGCCGGTACAGCAGATTCTGCACGGGGCTGATATAGTCGTCTGCTTCCACATCCGGCTTCCGCTCCGGAATGACCACGGGGCTCTTGGGCATGGGCTTCCCGCCAAAGCCGCCGGCCTCGTGGAAAAATGTGGTGGAATAATTGGTGCAGACCGCGTTGCCGGCCTCGTCCCGCACATCCACCCGCGTCTTGATCACCGCGCCCTTGCCTTCGCCGCGATCGTACACGTCGGTGATCACATCCTGATACTGAAACGTTCCCTTGATCGGATCGATGGGGCGGTGCATGATGATCTCATGATCCATGTTCAAAAAAGAAATGGTGGGCTTGATCAGTTCGTTGGCGATCATGGAGGCGGGCAGCGGCATCCATTGATACGGCTTTACATTCACCGTGCCCCAGTAGGGGATCGTCCCGTAGGTGGGCAGCGCTTTCAGAACCTTTTCATAGGTGTATTGCAGATCCTCCGCCTTGGCACCCACCGCCAGCGCGTACAGTGCGATGTCCCGCCAGTTGTACTCCATATAGCGGGGTTCCGTCCGCAGTCCTATCAGCTGTGTCAGATCGACCTTTTCCATGGTCAAGCTCCCTTCTCGTATTGTTTTACCTCAGAAACGGGCGCACCAACACGGAGTTGGTGCGCCCGTCTGTCGCAGGCGCAACGCTGCCTGGCTCTTTATTCCTTTTCGGCAGCCAGCTTCTTGTAGTAGGCCAGCCGCTCCATGGCGTCCTTCTCGGTCTTTTCCAGAAGGCCCTCCGCCTCATCGGGGAACGCCTTCAGCAGGGAGGCGTAGCGGACCTCGTTCATCAGGAACTCGCGGAAGGACATGGTGGGCTCCTTGGAATCCAGCGTGAAGGGATTCACGCCGGTACCCACCAGCTGGGGATTGTAGCGATACAGCGCCCAGTAGCCGCAGTCCACGGCGTGCTTGGCTTCCATCTGGCTCAGACCCATGCCGGTCTTGATGCCGTGGTTGATGCAGGGGCAGTAGGCGATGACGATGGAGGGGCCGGGATAAGCCTCGGCCTCGGCCAGCGCCTTCAGCGTCTGCGCCTTGTCGGCGCCGATGCACACCTGCGCCACGTAGATGTAGCCGTAGGTCATGAAGATGCGGCCCAGATCCTTCTTCTTGGTACGCTTGCCGCTGGCGGCAAACTTGGCGATCGCCGCGGTGGGGGTCGCCTTGGAAGCCTGTCCGCCGGTATTGGAATACACCTCGGTATCCAGCACCAGAACGTTGATGTTCTCGCCGGCCGCCAGAGCGTGGTCCAGTCCGCCGTAGCCGATGTCGTAAGACCAGCCGTCGCCGCCGATGAGCCACTGGGAACGCTTGGGCAGATAGTCCTTGTTCTCGTACAGCTCGGTCAGCAGTTCGCTGCTCTCCTTCACGGGCTCCAGAGCGGCGATCACGCGGTCCGCGCGCTCGCGGGTGCCCTCGGACACCATCTGGTTGTCCAGCCAGTCCGTCAGCGCCGCATCCAGCTCGCTGCTGGCGTGGAGCTCCAGGATCTTCTTGGCCAGAGAGGCCATCTCCTTCTGCACCTGACGGGTACCCAGGAACATGCCCAGGCCGAATTCGCCGGTATCTTCAAACAGGGAGCTGTTCCACGCGGGGCCGCGGCCCTTTTCATTCTTGCAGTAAGGCGCGGAGGGCACGCTGCCGGAGAACACGTGGGCGCAGCCGGCGGAGTTGGCGATCATCATGCGGTCGCCGAACAGCTGGGTGACCAGCTTGATGTAGGGCGTCTCGCCGCAGCCGGCGCAGGCGCCGGAGAACTCGAACAGGGGCTTTTCGAACTGGCTGCCCTTGACGGTGAGCTTGTTGAAGGGGTTCTTCTTCTCGGGCAGAGCGGCCACGTAGTCCCAGCGAGCGGCCTCGTCCTGCTCCTGCTCCAGCAGGCGCATATCCAGAGCCTTCTCCTTGGCGGGACACACGTTGACGCAGTTGCCGCAGCCGGTGCAGTCGTTGGGGGAAATGGCGATGCGGAACTGATACTCCTTGGCGCCGTTGGCAGGCTTGGTCACATAGCCCTCGGGAGCCGCCGCAGTCTCTTCCGGTGTGGTCAGGATGGGACGGATGCAGCCGTGGGGGCACACAAAGGAGCACTGGTTGCACTGGATGCACTTCTCGGCGTCCCAGTGGGGCACGCGGATGGCAACGCCGCGCTTTTCGTAAGCGGAGGTGCCGGTAGGATACGCGCCGTCCTGCACGGGCAGCAGGCCGCTGACGGGGATGTTGTCGCCCTCCATGCGGTTCACGGGCTCCAGGAAGTTCCTGATGTAGTCGGGCACCTCTCTGGTCTCGGCCGCAGGCGCGTCCACAGCGTCCGCCCAAGACGCGGGCACAGCCACCTCGTGAAGGCCGGTGATGCCCTGATCCACGGCGGCACAGTTCATGGCCACCACATCGTCGCCCTTCTTGCCGTAGGTCACGGCGATGGAATCCTTCAGATACTTGACGGCATCCTGAATGGGGATGATGTCCGCCAGCTTGAAGAACGCGGACTGCATGATCATATTGGTGCGGTTGCCCAGACCCAGATTGCGGGCGATGTCCACAGCGTCGATGGTGTAGAACCGGATGTGGTGCTGCGCCAGATAGCGCTTCATCTCGGCGGGCAGGTTGTGCTCCAGCGCCGCATCGTCCCACATGGTGTTCAGCAGGAATGTGCCGCCGTCCTTCAGACCGGCCAGAACGTCATACTTGCTGACATAGGACTGCTGGGAGCAGGAGATGAAGTCCGCCTTGTCGATCAGATAGGTGGAGCGGATGGGGGTGTCGCCAAAGCGCAGATGGGATACAGTGACGCCGCCGGACTTCTTGGAGTCGTAGGCGAAATAAGCCTGCGCATACTTGTCGGTGTTGTCGCCGATGATCTTCACGGCGCTCTTGTTGGCGCCCACGGTGCCGTCGGAGCCCAGGCCCCAGAACTTGCAGGCGGTGGTGCCGGCATGGTCGATGACGATCTCATCCACGGCAGGCAGATTGCTGTCGTACATGTCGTCGATGATGCCCACGGTGAAATGATCCTTGGGACACGCGGCCTTCATGTTCTCAAACACCTGATAGATGTGGTACGGACGAATGTCCTTGCCGCCCACGCCGATACGGCCGCCCACCACCACGGGCTGATGCTCTCTGCCGTAGAACGCGGTCTTGACATCCATGTACAGGGGCTCAGCCTGCGCATTGATCTCCTTGACGCGGTCCAGCGCGGTAATGACCTTCACGGTCTTGGGAATGTATTTGAAGAAGTGCTCCAGAGAGAACGGGCGGTACAGATGCACGGTCAGCAGGCCGACCTTCTCGCCCTTGGCGTTCAGCGCGTCCACCACTTCCTCGATGGTCTGGGTCATGGAGCCGATGGCCACGATCATGCGCTCCGCATCCGGTGCGCCGTAGTAGTTGAACAGGTGGTAATCCCGTCCGGTGAGCTTGTTGATCTCACCCATGTAGGATTCTACCACATCGGGCAGTTCTTTCCAATACTTATTGATGACCTCGCGCTGCTGGAAGTGGATATCGGCGTTCTGCACGGTGCCGCGGACGCTGGGATGATCGGGATTCATGGCGCTGCGGCGGAAGGCGTTGATGGCGTCCTTGTCTACCAGCTGTGCCAGCTCGTCATACTCCAGCACCTCGATCTTCTGGATCTCGTGGCTGGTGCGGAAGCCGTCAAAGAAGTGCAGGAACGGCACGCGGCCCTTGATGGCGCTCAGGTGTGCCACGGCTGCCATGTCCATGGCCTGCTGCACGCTGGCAGAGGACAGCATGGCAAAGCCGGTGGTACGGATGGTCATCACATCGCTGTGGTCGCAGAAGATGCCCAGACCGTTGGAGGCCACCAGTCGGGAGGCCACATGGAACACGCCGGGCAGCAGCTCGCCTGCGATCTTGAACATATTGGGGATCATCAGCATCAGGCCCTGAGAGGAGGTGTAGGTGCTGGTGAGGGCGCCCGCCTGCAGGGAGCCGTGAACGGCGCCGGAAGCGCCGCCCTCGGACTGCATCTCTACCACCTGCACGGTCTCGCCGAAGATATTCTTCTTGCCGGTGGCGGCCCACTCATCAATGTGCTGGGCCATGTCGGAGGAAGGGGTAATGGGGTAGATGGCGGCCACGTCGGTAAAGGCATAGGAAGCGTATGCCGCCGCGGTGTTGCCGTCCATGGATTTCATTCTGCGTTTCGTCATTTCTGCTGCTCCTTTCGATTACTTGCTCTGCTGAGCCAGTTTCTTCTCGATCAGCTTGCCCAGCTTCATCACGCCCTCGCGGATCTTCTCCGGAGAATTGTTGCCGAAGCTCATGCGCATGCAGTTGCGGCCCGCGCCGCTGCCGCCCACGAAGAAGCCCGCGCCGGCCACGAATGCCACGCCCACTTCCGGATCGGTGCTGGACTCCTTCAGCAGCTCCGCAGTGTCGATGTCGCCGGGCAGCTCCACCCAGGTGAACAGGCCGCCGTCGGGGAAGCTGTGCTTGGTGCCCTCGGGGAAATACTTGTCGATGCACTCCAGCATGGCGTCCCGACGCTGGCGGTACAGGTCGCACAGCATCTTGTGGTGCGCGGGATAGTAGCCGCGCTTGAAGAACTCGGCGCACAGCACCTGGGGCAGCATGGAGGTATGGGAGTTGGTGGCGGACTTGGCCTCCGTCAGATAGTGGATGGTCTCCGGCTCCGCCATCACATAGCCCAGGCGCACGCCGGGGGAGAAGATTTTGGAGAAGCTGTTGGCCACCACCACGTTGCCCACGGTGTCGAAGCACTTGATGGGAGGCAGGTCCTCTCCGCTGTATCGAATATCACGGTAGGGGTCGTCCTCCAGCACCAGCACATTGTACTTGGCGGACAGCTCCGCCACCTTCTTCCGGCGTTCCAGGCTCAGAGTCCGGCCGCTGGGATTCTGGAAGGTGGGGATCACGTAAATCATTTTGGGATGGTACTTCTGGATCTTCGCCTCCAGATCGTCCATCTTCATGCCGTCCTCGTCCATGTCCACGCCAATGCACTTGGCCTCGAACATCTCAAAAATCTCCACGGAGTGTACGAAGGTGGGGGATTCTACCAGAATCACGTCGCCCGGGTCAATATAGACCTGGCAGGTCAGGTTGATGCCCTCCAGGCCGCCGGCCACCACCATCACATTGTCAGTGGTACACTTCACACCCTTGGGGAGCAGCAGCTCGTTGACAATGACCTCTTTCATGTCCTTGGTGCCGCTGAGAGGGCCGTACTGCAGAGCCTCCACGCCGCGCTTGTCCTTCCGGATGACCTCATCCGTCAGCTGGCGCAGGATGTCGATGGGCAGGGCCTCCTTGGCCGGCGCGCCGCCGCCGAAAGAAATAATATCGGGGTTTGTCATCGCGCCAAATAAGTTGCTGACCACGTTGGCCGTGTAGGCCATGGCGCCCATGCGTTTTGCGTATTGTATCATAAAATGCTCCTCCTTTTCCTTACCGCGGTGTTTTCTGCCGCGCCGACACATGGCGGTCATGCCGGTATGGTCGGTTGTCTGCATTGTAGCACTATGCGGCGCATCTGTCTCCGCAAGTAATTCACACCCCACTTGAATTTTCTTCAACGCAAATCTGTGCAGAGTGTGCTATGATACCTGCATACAAGCGAAGCGCTTTGTGCGTTCTGTCTACCGCCTGAAAAGGCGGCGTCGGCAGAAGGCCGATCTGACAAAACAGGACAAGGAGGAACCCCCCATATGAAAAAACGCATTGTCTGTTTCGGCGATTCCAATACCTGGGGCTATATTCCCATTACCGGTGAGCGATATGACGAGAGCATCCGCTGGCCGGCCCGCCTGCAGGAAAAGCTGGGCTATCAGGACTACACCGTGGTCGAGGAAGGTCTCACCGGACGCACCACTGTCTTTGACGATCCCTTTGATCCGGAGCTGAACGGTCTGAAGACCATGCCCGCGGTCCTCCGCAGCGCGGCTCCTATTGATGTATTGGTCTTTATGCTGGGCACCAACGATTTTCAGTCCAATATTCCCGCCGGCAATCCCATCTCCACCGCCCGCGCCGTGCAGTATATGCTGGAAACGGCACGAAAGCTGGGGGTCGACCGTCCCGGCGAGAAGATGAAGATCCTGCTGATCTCTCCGGTAGAGATCACGGAGGATCGCCTGACCTTCAAGGAAAACGATGTGACGGATCAGACCAGCATCGACAACAGCCGCCAGCTGGGCAAGTGTCTGCGCACCGTGGCCGAGCAGCTGGATGTCGAGTTCATCGACGCGGCTCAGTTCATCAAGCCCGGCAAGGTGGACGGCGTCCATCTGGACGAGGAGGGCCACGCCAAAATGAGCGAGCTGGTCTATGAAATGGTACACACCATGCTTTCCTGAAGTTCCCCCTGTTGTAATTGGGCTGTCAGCCCTGTGTTACAAAATCAAATAGAAGAGGAGATCAAGAGAAAATGGAAGAAAAAAAAGTCAAACGCTCTAAATTCAGCTCCAACCTCGGCATGATGCTGGCCTGTATCGGCGGCGCTGTCGGCCTGGGCAATGTTTGGGGCTTCCCCTCCAAGCTGGGCCGCGGCGGCGGCTTCTACTTCCTGATCATCTACGTCGTGGTGGCGCTGCTGCTGGGCATTCCCATGACCCTGTCCGAGTACGCGATTGGCCGCAAGATGCGCAAGGGCCCCATCGCAGCCTGGACAGAGCTGAACCGGAAATGGAAGTTCGTCGGTATCCTGAACGCCATCGTCTGCGTAGGCGTTATGGGCTTCTACTGCCTGCTGTTCGGCTGGATCATCAAGTACATGGTGGAATTCGGCATCGCGATCTTTAATCCCGCCAGCACCTTCTGGACCATGGACAGCGCCGAATACTTCTCCATGTTCATCTCCAACCCTGTGGAGCCCCTGATCTGGACCTTCGTGGGCCTGCTTCTCGCCTATCTCTGCGTCCGCAAGAACATGGCCGGCGGTATTGAGAAGGCCTGCAAGTGGATGATCCCCGCGCTGGTCGTTCTGCTGATCGTTGTGGCCATCCGCGCCTGCACCCTGCCCGGCGCCGAGGCGGGCATCGAGTTCCTGTTCCAGCCCAGCACCGAGAATGTTATGAGCTCCGGCGGCTGGCTCACCGTGTTCGGCATCGCCCTGGCCCAGATGTTCTTCTCCCTGAACGTCGGCTTCGGTACCAACCTGATGTATGGCTCCTATGCCCCTGACGACAGTGACCTGGCCAAGAATGCCCTGCTGGTTCCTCTGGGTGACATGGTCGTCGCTCTGCTGGCCGCTCTGGCCACCATTCCCGCCGCTTTCGCATTTGGCTATTCCCCCTCTACCGGCGCAGGTATGCTGTTCATCACCATGAAAGCCGTCTTTGAGAGCATGCCCGGCGGCGCCATTTTCGGCTTCCTGTTCTTCGTTGCCGTGTTCTTTGCCGCTATCAGCTCCGTGATCGGTATGACCGCTGCCAACGCCGCCATCCCCTGCGAGCACTGGGGCTGGAGCAACAAGAAGGGCACCCTGCTGGCGCTGGCCTCCAACCTGATCATCGCCATCCCCGTTTCTCTGGGTTACAGCTCCCTCAGCGGCGTGCGCCTGCTGAGCTGGATGGGCAAGGATACCGACATTCTGGACTCCATCGACTACCTGTGCGAGAACTGCTTCGCCACTGTGGCAGCCCTGGCTCTGTGCATCTTCGTTGGCTGGATCTGGAAGCCCGCTGCCGTTATCGAGGAGGTAGAAAAGGGCGGCAAGTTCAAGTTCACCTGGAAGGGTATCTTCACCTTCCTCATCCGCTACATCTGCCCCATCATCACGCTCATCGTGGTGCTCAGCTCTATCGGTATTATCTCCCTGTGATTTTTCCGCCTCATCCCCCTTTTTTCTCTGCATTTTCCCGGCGCAAAAAAAGCGGACGCTGTTCAGCAGCGTCCGCTTTTTTCTATGACTCTTCAGTTTTCTGCTGCACTCAACGGAAGTAGGGCAGTTCTTCGGGATATCGCTGCGCCACATAATCCTGCACCGTCCGCACAAAGATCTTCGTCACGGGGGTCACGTACTCGCTGCGCTGTGTTGCGATACCAATGGTGCGGAACGGCGCGCCCTCGATAGGAAACACGCGGATATTTCCGCCCAGATAGTCCAGCACCAGCTCCGGCATAATGCTGATGCCCTGTCCGCTTTCCACCATAGCGATAATCAGCGCGTCATCTGCCAGCTGGTGCGGATTTTCCATCTCGATATTGTTGGCGGACAGGAAGGCCCGCGCGTCAAAGTCGGATTCCGCGTGCGGCAGGATCAGCGTGTTCTTCCGCAGATCCTCCAGCGTAATATAATCTCCGTTTTCCGCTTCAAAGGACTTCGGCGTAATGCACATCAGTCTGTCATGCAGCAGCGGGTACGCCGGAATGCTGCCAGTGATAGGCACCGATACAAATGCCGCGTCCAGCTCCCCATTTGCCACAGCCGCCTCCAGTCCGGTATAGCTGCCCTGGTGAATATACATCTTGATCTGGGGATACTCCTTCTGCATCCGCAGCATAATGTCAGGCATCCAATTGCAGCCCACGCTGCTGAATACGCCCACATTCAGGATACCGGTACGTATATCACAGATCCGCACGATCTCCTGCTGCAGCCGCTCCTCCGCCTTCAGCGCATAGCGGACATGGGGGATCAGCTCCTGACCGTATTGGGTCAGCCGCAGGCCATCGCGGTTGCGGACCACCAACTGCATTCCCAGCCGTTCCTCCAGCTTTCGCAGAGAATGGCTCACCGCAGATGGTGTCAGGTGTACGATCTCCGCCGTCTTTGTCAGGCTGTTGGTGCTGGCCACCAAATCAAAAATGCGATAACTGATGTCTATCACAAGCATCCTCCTTTCTTACTATTCTGTCGTGCTGTATCCCTCGTGACGGTGGTTACTTTGACAGTGCGGCGCGTTTTTTTCGATACATTATTGTGCAAGATTCAACACGGGTTGAATCTCTTTCATTTTGTTATTGTAGCCTTTTTGCGAGAGCTTGGCAAGTGCGGCGGCACATAAATCTGCACAATTTACGTTTTTTCTCTGTACGGATACCCCCAGCGCCGCAGACGCGTATCATGCAGTGTGTGCATGATAGCGTCCGGCACGGGGAACGGGCCGCGACCGGCAGCAGGCATACAAGGGGTGACAAACCCTGCACACTGTGCTATACTACCCACATCACCACCAAGGAGGACGTATCATGCGTATCAACTGGTTCAAGGACGAAAATCACCTGGTCTATATCAACGGCGCGACGCAGCTGGCGGAGCTGGAACGGACGCTGCACTTCCCCGGTCTGGAGGAAGCCGCCAATGAGCTGCGGCAGCATCCCACGGCGGAGGGCTTTACCATCAAGGGCCCCAAGCGCACCAGCGGACGGCTGTTCGTGCCCGATCTGACCTTCGGCGAGCACATCGAGATGGGCGAAAACATCTTCTTCTATATGGGCGAGATGCAGGAGTGCTACGTCATCTACTGGCTGGACGCGCCGGTGGCAAAGTGAGGCGGCATCGCACATGACTTTCCTGCAAAAGCATCACGGGCAGATGTCCGATTCCATGCTGACAGCCTTTTTCATCATCCTATCCGGCGGATTGCAGGACGCCTATACCTATTGCTGCCGCGGCAAGGTGTTCGCCAACGCCCAGACCGGCAACATCGTGCTGCTGAGTACGCATCTATTCGAGGGAGACTGGGGACAGGCGCTGCGATACTTAGTCCCCGTGCTGGCGTTCCTGCTGGGTATCTACATCGCGGAGTGCGTCCACCGGCACTTCAAGCGGATGGAGAAGGTACACTGGCGGCAGCTCATCATTCTGGCGGAGATCGTGCTGCTGGCGGCGGTGGGCTTCCTGCCGGAAACGCTGAACACCACCGCCAATGCCGTGGTGTCCTTCGTGTGCGCCATGCAGGTGCAGACCTTCCGCAAGGTGCGGGGCCACGCCTACGCCAGCACCATGTGCATCGGCAATATGCGCAGCGGTACGGAGGCGCTGTGCGCCTACTTCCATACGAGGGATAAGGAAATACTCCGCAAGGCGCTGACGTATTTCGGCGTGGTGCTGCTGTTCGCGCTGGGCGCGGGTATCGGCAGCATAGCCACCCTCCACTGGGGCACGGGGACGATCTGGCTGTCCTGCGGGCTGCTGACCGTCAGTTTTCTCATTATGTTCGTCCACGACGAGGAAGAAAAGCTGAATGCATAAAAAACGGCTCCAACTGCGCTCTCCCTGCCGCAGTTGGGGCCGTTTTTCGAGGTTTCCTTCATGGAAAAGAAAAGTGCGGTTAGTGAAATCATGGCGCTATGATAGCACGGAGGAAAGGACTCGGGGCGCCCATTTCACCGTGTCCCGCCTGCCGGGACACAAGGGGCCGACGCGACAGGCATCTATCTGGCGTCTGCGGCGCACGGTTTCCGCCGGTTGACCAATAAGGCCAAAACTGCTTCGAGGAAAAGAAAAAACCCTCGAAGCCTTGCGGCTTCAAGGGTTTTCCTGTTGGTGCGCGAGGCGGGACTTGAACCCGCACGTGCGTAATGCACACTAGAACCTGAATCTAGCGAGTCTGCCAATTCCACCACTCGCGCGTCACGAACAAGTGTTATTATAGTCACGTACCCCCCAAATGTCAACCCCTCTTTTCCGTTTTTTTGAAAATCTTTTCTTTAACGATCTTTGTCGACATCTGTCCCCTCCTGCCGCCTTGACCTGAGATAAAAAAGCTGGTATGATAACAAAAAATTGCCAAAGGAGAACGTATGGAAAAACCGCTGACCGCCCGCAAACGGCAGGCACTGGAGATGCGCTCCCGCATCCAGAACGTGGCGCTGGACCTGTTTGACAGGGACGGCTTTGAAAATGTGGCCGTGGAGCAGATCGCGCAGGCCGCCGGCTGCTCCGTGGGCAATATCTATCACTACTTCAAGAGCAAGGATGAGCTTATCATCCAGGTCACCAGCAACGTGGACGCCCAGTACCAGCTGCTGGAGCAGTCGTACCTGGCCGACAACGCCTCCTCCGCCCGCAGCAAGCTGCTGGACTTTGTGGGCAAGTCGCTGGACATCAGTTCCAAAGACCCCGCCCTGTACCGCAGCTTCATCCACGGCCTGAAATATCCGGAGCAGGCCATCCTTCAGGACAACGAGAGCCGTGTCTACTTCCGCGTGCTGCGGGAGCTGATCGCCGCCTGCCAGCAGGAGGGCAGCATCGCCCCTCACCACGACCCCAGCGAGCTGGTGGCCGACCTGGTGGTGATGCACCGCGGCATGCTGTTTGAGTGGCGTATCGACGAGCAGAGCTTCGATCCGGTGACCCGCGGCTGCCGGATGGCCCAGGCGCTGTTGGACGGCTGGAAGCAGCCGGAGTAAGGGTTCCCGCGCAACAAACAAAATACCCCCGCGCACCGGTGTGCGCGGGGGTATTTTTATGCTGCGGATGGCTCGATCACTTCATGAAGGTTCCGTCCACCATCTGCTGCAGGTAGGCGTTGTACTTCTCCTGCACATCGGCGGGAACCAGATCGCTGATCTTACCGGCGGACAGGGTGCCGTTCTCCAGTGTACCGTAGACGGTGTTGCCGCCGAAGGTACCGGCCTCGACAGCCTGCATGGAGGCGACGATCATGGCGGAGTTATCGGTGACCTGGGAGCAGATGATGCACTCGTTCTGACCCAGGATGTCGGCGGGCTGGCCGATGTCGTAGATCTTCACGGAACCGGCAGCGGCGTTGGCAGCATCGATGGCCTCGCGGGCGCCGGAGTCAACGGCGGAGGCGTCGCCGAAGAACACGTCAGCACCCTGGCTGATCAGCTCGGTGGCAAATTCCTTACCCTTGGGGGCATCGGAGAAGGAGTTGGCGTAGGGGACGTTCAGCAGCTCGACCGTCTTGCCCTCCTGCTCGGCCACATACTTGGCGGCCTCCTCAAAGCCGGCGATCTTGCCCTTGGTGGTATCCAGCTCCATACCGCCGATGAAGCCCAGCTTGCCGCTCTCGGTCATCAGACCGGCCAGCGCACCGGCGATCCAGCCGATCTGCTGGGCGTTGGGCAGCAGGGAGGACACGTTGCCGTTGACAGCTGCGGCAGGGGTGCTCTCCGCGCCGTTCAGCAGGGCGAAGGCCACGTCGGGATACTCCTCGGCCGCCTGCAGGACGGCGTCGGTGTACTGGTTGCCGGGAGCATAAATCATGTCATAGCCCAGAGCGCAGTAGGCGGCGATAGAATCGTAGTACTGATCCTGAGAAATGGAGTCGGTGACCTCGTACTGCCAGCCCTGCTTGTCGCAGGCAGCGACCATGGCGTTGTAGCAGGCAGCGCCCCAACCGCCGTCGTTGATGCTGGAGTCGCAGATCATAGCGACCTTGTAGACCTTGCCGCCATCGGTGTTGGCATCGCCGTTGCTGTCACCGGTATTGCTGTCGCCACCGGCGGGCTTGCTGCCGCAGGCCACCAGGCTCAGAGCCATGACCAGCGCCAGCATCAGCGCAAGAAACTTCTTCATTCTTTTTTCCTCCTAAATAAAATCTTTTATAACAACGCGCTTCCGCGTTATTACCGCATTACCGCTGTTCCTTACGGTATGCCTGACCGTTGGCCTTGGGGCCGCTCTGACGAGTGCCGATGGCACTCAGCACGATGACGGTGGCCACATAGGGAATCATCTGGAAGAACTGATAGGGGATACCGATGCCGGACACCTGGAGCCGGATCTGCAGCGCGTCGCAGAAGCCGAAGAACAGGCAGGCCAGCAGCACGCCGCCGGCGCTCCAGCGGCCGAAGATGACGGCAGCCAGAGCGATAAAGCCGCGGCCGGCCACGATGCCGTCGGTGTAGGTGCTGGAGTAGCAGGTGGTCAGGTACGCGCCGCCCATACCGGCCAGTGCGCCGCAGATGGCGCAGGCGATGTACTTCACGCCGATGACGTTGATGCCCAGCGTGGCGGCAGCCTGGGGATGCTCGCCTACCGCCTTGTAGCTCAGGCCCGCACGGGTGCGGTTGAAAAACACGGACGTGAACACCACCAGCAGGATCGTGAGGTACACCATGGGGCTCTGGTCAAACAGCAGGGGTCCGATGACAGGGATATCCTTCAGCCCGGGGATGGCGACGCTGGGCATGGTGACGATCTGCTTCAGGTCGGAGCCGGTGCCGAAATACACGCGGTAGATGAAGGACGCCAGCGCCGGCGCAAAGATGTTGATCGCCATGCCGTACACTGTATGGTCGGCGCACAGTGTCACCGTGGAGAATGCGTAGATCATGTTGACCAGCAGACCGGCCAGCGCGCCGCACAGCAGGCCCAGCCAGTTGGAGCCGGTGATGTAGCAGGCCAGGAAGCCCACCAGCGCGCCGATGGCGGCCAGGCCCTCCAGGCCGATGTTGACCATGCCGGCCCGCTGTCCATACAGCTCGGCCAGGGAGATCAGCAGCAGAGGGATGGCCAGGCGAACGGTGGCCAGAAGCATACTGGAGATCCAATCCATTACTTGTCACCCGCCTTTCTCTTTCCGGAAAACAGCCGGCTCTTCCAGGACTCGAACTCCGGCAGCTTCGTCAGGGCCATACCGGCCACGGAAAACACGATCACCAGCGCCTGAATGATGTCCGACACACTGGTGGGGACGCCGGTAGCGGCCTGCATGGTGGTGGAGCCCACACGCAGCGCCGCGAAGAACAGCGCCACGATCACCGTTGCGATGGGGTGCAGCTGACCGATCAGCGCCATGGCCACGCCGTCGAAGCCGTAGCCCGCGCCAAAGCCGTTGATGAGGCGGAACTGGGTGCCCAGCAGCTCCGCGCCGCCGCCCAGACCGGCGATGGCGCCGGAGATGATGAAGCTGGTCAGGATATAGCGTTTGACAGGGATTCCGTTAAAGCGGCTGGCTGTCATGTTATAGCCCACCGCCCGCAGCTTGAAGCCGCCGCTGGTCCAGAACAGCACGTAGTACATCACGAGGCCCACCACCAGCGCCAGCACGAAGCCCCAGGTGAAGCGCATGCCGGATATCACGCGGGGCAGCTGCACCAGCTTGGAAACGGCAGGGGTCTGAGGGATGTTCTCATCCCGGATCCAGCTGGTATAGAGCACGCCCATGAACAGCGTGGCCACATAATTCAGCATGATGGAGATGATCATCTCGTTCTGGCCGCGGGTGATCTTCAGCACGCCGGGGATGAGGCCCCAGATACCGCCGGCCAGCGTACCGGCCAGCAGTGCCAGCAGAATTCCCGCAAAGCCGGTGAGGCCGCTGAAATAGGCCGTCAGGAACGCGGCGATGGAGCCCATCAGGAACTGGCCCTCGCCGCCCAGATTGAACACGCCGCACTTGTAGGCGAAGCAGGCGCACAGCGCGGTGAACATCAGGGGCGTGGCTTTGTTCAGCGTGGTGCCGATGTTGGCGCGGGAGCCGAAGGCGCCCTGAAACAGGAATTTCACCGCCGTGAACGGGTCGGCGCCCAGCGCCGCCATGATGATACCGCCGATGAGAAAGGCCAGCAGGATGGACAGCAGCGGGACCGCGAAGCTGCCGAGAGAGCGTTTCAACTTTTCCATGTATGTATCCCCCCTTACTTACCGGTCATGGCAAGGCTGATCTCCTCGATGGGAGGATTCTTGCCGGAATACTCGCCCATGATCTGCCCCTCGAAGCACACCAGGATACGGTCGGACATCTCCAGGATCTCGTCGAAGTCGGCGCTGATGAGCAGGATACCCACGCCGCGGTCACGGGCCGCGATCATCTGGTCGTGGATGAAGCTGGCCGCGCCGATGTCCAGACCACGGGTGGGATGGGTGGCCACCAGCAGCACGGGATCGGACTCAAGCTCGCGGGCCAGAATGACCTTCTGCTGGTTGCCGCCGGACAGGCTGCGCACGTCCTGCTCCACCGAGGTGCAGCGGATATCATACTTCTCCGCCATCTCCTCTGCGTAGTCGGCGATAGCCTTCTTCTTCAGGAGCAGTCCTCCGCCGCTGCTGAAGGCGGCGGTGCCGCTGCTTTTCAGCACCAGATTCTCCGCGATGGACATGTCGCCGATGAGGCCCTGCAGGTTGCGGTCCTCCGGCACATGGGAAACGCCGTCTTCAATGAAGCCATGGGGGTCGAAGATGGCCAGCCGCTGGCCGGACAAGGACAGTGTGCCGCTGTCGGGGGAGATGACGCCGGTGATAAGCTGGGCCAGCTGGGTCTGTCCGTTGCCGTCCACACCGGCGATACCCACGATCTCGCCGCGGTGCACCGTCAGGGACATATCGTTCAGTCCGTTATGCTTGGACTCCTTATGATAATCCACATGGGACAGCTCCACCGCGATCTCCGCGTCGGAGCAGTCCTTCTTCTCGTACTGGGAGACGACCAGTTCGCGGCCGATCATCATGCTGGCCAGCTTCTTGCTGTCGGTGTCGGCACAGTTGACGGTGCCTACCACCTCACCCAGCCGCAGCACGGTGATACGGTCGGAGATGTGCATGACCTCGCGCATCTTGTGGCTGATAAAGATGATGCTCTTGCCCTCGGACACCAGCTTGCGCATGATGGCGAACAGGCCCTCCACCTCGATGTCCGTCAGAGCGGCGGACGGCTCGTCCAAAATCAGCAGTTCCGCGCCGTGATACAGTGCCTTCAGGATCTCGGTGCGCTGCTGCTCGCCCACGGAGATCTCCGTGATGAGCCGATCCAACTGTACGTCCAGACCGTATCTGGCGGACAGCTCCTCGATCTCCTTGCGGCGGGCGGCCCGATCGATAAACAGCCCCTTGGCGTGCTTGTCACCCAGGATAATGTTGTCGAACACCGTCATCGCTTCCACCAGCATGAAGTGCTGGTGTACCATGCCGATGCCCAGCTTCACCGCCTGGCTGGGGGACTCGATGCGGACCTCCTTCCCCTCCAGAAAGATCTTGCCCTCCGTGGGCTGGTACAGACCGATCAGGATATTCATCAGCGTAGACTTGCCCGCGCCGTTTTCGCCCAGCAGCGTCAGCACCTCGCCGCAATTGACGGTCAGGCTGATGTCTTTGTTGGCGTAGAAGCTGCCAAACCGTTTGCTGATATGCTCCATTCTCAGCAACTCACTCAATTTTCCTCACTCCCTGCTTCTCCAAAATTAACGGTATCGCTATTGTATCGCCTATAAAATAATGGGGAAAGTATACCATAGTTTTCTTCTGTTGAAAAGCAGAATTTTCCATTTTCCACATAAATACGATTTCGGTATGCCCTTTGTTTGCGGTTGTTGCATAGACCGCGTCCCCCCCCCACCGCAGAGCCGCAAAAGCCGTTCCCCCGCTGTGGCCGCTGTTTTCCACAGTGACTGCGGCGCTTTTTTGTGCGATATGACGAGTTTCCGAAAATGTTCAAATCGCTGTTGACTTCCGCCACTGACAGTGCCATAATGTGAATGGTTCATTAAATTATTCGGTGAAATATTCACCGGCCACAAATCACATGACCTATATTAGGAGGGTTCCGATGAAGATCTTAGTCATCAACCCCGGCGCCACCTCCACCAAGATCGCGGTGTTCCAGGACGAGGAGCAGCTCTACAAGCTGACCATCGACCACTCCGCGGAGGAGCTGGACCGGTTCGAGCGGGTCATCGACCAGGCGGACTACCGCCGCGAGGCCATTCTCAGCGCCATCACCAACGCCGGCTACCGGCTGTCGGACTTCGATGCCGTGTGCGGCCGCGGCGGCCTGTACCGCGCCATCCCCTCCGGCACCTACGCCGTCAATGACCGCGTCATGCGCGACGTGGAGGCCGCCCCCTACGGCGAGCACCCCTCCAACCTGGGTGCGTACCTGGCCAAGCAGCTGGGCGACACCGTGGGCATCCCCGCCTTCTTCGTGGACCCCGTCTGCGTGGATGAGATGACCGAGGTGGCCCACTGCACCGGCTTTGCCGAGTTCCGCCGTATGTGCCTGTTCCACGCGCTGAACCACAAGTCTATCGGCCGCAAGGCCGCGCAGCAGCTGGGTCGTGCCTATGAGGACGTAAACCTCATCGTGTGCCACTTGGGCGGCGGCGTCAGCGTGGGCGCCCACCAGCACGGCCGCGTGGTGGACGTGTGCAACGTCAAGGACGAAGGCGCCATGGGTATGGACCGCGGCGGCGGCCTGCCGGTGAACCAGCTCATTGACTACTGCTTCAGCGGCAAGACCCGCGCCGAGGTGAAAAAGACGCTGGGCCGCCGCGCCGGCATGTTCTCCTACCTGGGCACCACGGACTTCCGCGTGGTCTGCGCCAGAAAGGCGGAGGGCGACCAGCAGGCCGCCGCGGCCTATGAGGCTCTGGTGTACCAGCTGGCTAAGGATGTCGGCACCATGGCCGCCGTGCTGCACTTCAACGTGGACGCCATCGTCTACACCGGCGGCATGGCGTATGAGCAGTCCTTCTGCGACGACATCACCGCCTACGTGGGCAGGCTGGCCCCCGTACTCCGCCTCCCCGGCGAGGAGGAGATGCGCTCGCTGGCGGAGGGTGCCCTGCGGGTGCTCCGCGGCCAGCAGGAAGCCGGTCAATATTAAATAGGATATATAGAAAGGTGGAAAAAGCTATGAAGCATCTGATGTCCGGCAATGAGGCCACCGCCCGCGGCGTCTACGAGGCCGGTATCAAGGTCTGTTCCGCGTACCCCGGGACCCCCAGCACGGAGATCCTGGAGAACCTGCCCCAGTACGGCAAGGATGTGTACTGTGAGTGGGCCCCTAATGAAAAGGTGGCCACCGAGGTAGCCTACGGCGCAGCCATGGCCGGCTCCCGCTCCTTCTGCACCATGAAGATGGTAGGTTTGAACGTGGCCGCCGACCCCCTGTTCACCGCCGGCTACCTGGGTGTCAACGGCGCTTACATCGTTGTCAGCGCTGATGACCCCTCCTGCCACTCCTCCCAGAACGAGCAGGATAACCGTCTCTATGCCCGGGCCGCCAAGATCGCCATGGTAGAGCCCAGCGACTCTCAAGAGTGCAAGGATTTTGTGAAGCTGGCCTGCGAGATCTCCGAGGAGTTCGACACCCCTGTGCTGTACCGCACCACTACCCGCGTCTGCCACAGCAAGGGTCTGGTGGAATTCGGCGAGCGCACCGAGCATACCGCTCCCACCTACCAGCGCAACGTCCGCAAGTTTGTCTGCACCCCCGCTCACGCCTACATGAACCACCCCATTGTGGAGGAGCGTCTGGCCAAGCTGGCGGAGTACGGCTGCACCCGCGCACTGGAGAACGGCCTGAACAAGCTGGAGCTGGGCGACGGCAAGGTGGGCGTCATCACCGCTTCCATCAGCTATCAGTACGCCAAGGAGGTATTCCCCGAGGGCACATCCTTCCTGAAGCTGGGCCTGACCTTCCCCCTGCCCATGGACCTGATCCGCGACTTCGCCAAGAAAGTGGAGAAGCTGTACGTCATCGAGGAGCTGGAGCCGTTCATGGAGGAGCAGATCAAGGCCGCCGGCATCGACTGCGTGGGCAAGGAGCTCACCGGCAACATGTACGAGCTGAACACCGAGCTGGTGCGCGAGCGGGTGCTGGGCGTGAAGCCCAGCTATCAGGTCATCACCGAGGTCCAGGCCGCCAAGCGTCCCCCCGCGCTGTGCCCCGGCTGTCCTCACCGCGGCTTCTTTTACACCCTGTCCAAGAACAAGAACTACGTGGTCACCGGCGACATCGGCTGCTACACTCTGGGCAGCGCCGCGCCCCTGAACTGCATGGACGCCTGCCTCTGCATGGGCGGCGGCTTCACTGTAGGCATGGGCATAGCCAAATCCTTCCAGCGCGAGGGCGTCACCGATAAGGTGGTGTTCGGCGTCATGGGCGACTCCACGTTTTTCCACAGCGGCATGACCGGCGCCGCCGAGATCATCTACAACAACGGCCGCATGATCCCCTGTGTGCTGGATAACCGCATCACCGGCATGACCGGCCACCAGGACAACCCCGGCACCGGCTTCACCCTGATGGGCGAGCCTGCCCCCATGATCCGCGTGGAGGGTGTGCTGGAGGCTTACGGCTTCGCACCCGTGTTCACTGTGGATCCCCAGGATCTGAAGGCCATGAAGCAGACCGTGGACGCCGCAGTGGCCGCCCTCAACGAGGGCAAGCACCCCGCCATCGTCACCCGCCGTCCCTGCCTGCTGATCAAGCGGATGAAGCACGAGAACGGCATGTGCGTGGTCAATGCCGACAAGTGCAGGAGCTGCAAGAGCTGTCTGAAGGTGGGCTGCCCCGCCATCTCCATGGAGAACGGCAAGGCATTCATCGACCGCACCCAGTGCGTGGGCTGCACCGTCTGTGCCCAGGCGTGTCCCTTCGGCGCTATCGAAAAGGAGGAGAAGTAACATGAGCGATGTGAAAAGCTGCCTGTTGGTAGGCGTAGGCGGTCAGGGCGCTATCCTGATCTCCAAGATCATGTCCAACGGCTTCATGAAGGCCGGCTACGATGTCAAGCAGAGCGAGGTCCACGGCATGGCCCAGCGCGGCGGCAGCGTGTCCACTCAGGTCCGCTGGGGCAGCAAGGTCTACGGCCCCGTGTTTGGCCGCGGCGAGGCCGACATCATGGTGGCCCTGGAGAAGATGGAAGCCGTCCGATACGCGGAGTTCCTGAAGCCCAGCGGCGTGGTCGTCATCAATGACTACGCCATCAAGTCCACCACCATCGCCTCCGGCGCCGAGACGTACCCCGAGGGCTGCATCGAGGCTATGGCCAGGCACTTCAAAACCATCGCGATTCCCGCCAGCGACATCGCTCTGGAGCTGGGCAATCCCAAGTGCATGAACGTAGTGCTGTTCGGCGCCATGTGCGACTCTCTGGGCTGCCCCGATATCGACTGGGAGCAGATCGTGGCGGAGACGGTGCCCGCCAAGGTCAAGGATCTGAACCTTCAGGCGTTCCGCGCCGGCCGCGAAGCCGCCAGCAGAACCGCCGAATAACACGGATACATAAAAAGCTCCCCCGACACGGTGTCGGGGGAGCTTTTTATGTATCTGGCCGCTTACTTGTGCAGCAGGGGGCTGAGGGGCTTGTAGATCAGGAAGCACAGCGCCACGTCCAGAAGGCCCTTGCACAGGGTGAAGGGGACGTTGAACACCAGCAGGCAGTTGAACAGGGCGTTGCCGGTGGGGATCTGCGCCACGGTGCCAAGGATCTCCTGATACATGCCCACGATGGCCTCCAGCGGCAGGCCGTACAGCACCACATAGGCGGGGTAGACGATGAAATAGTTCAGAGGCAGGCTGATGAGCGCCATGGCGGCGGCGCCGGCCACAGAGCCCCACAGAGCGCCGGAACGATTCTTGTGCTTCTTGTAGATGATACCGGCGATGAAGGCGAAGGTAGCGCCCAGCAGGAAGTTGGACAGCTCGCCCACGCAGGCGCTGGAGCCGAAGGGCAGGTGCAGCAGGTTCTTCACCAGTTGGATGGCGACGCCGTAGACGGGGCCGAGGGAGAACGTGCCAAGCAGGGCGGGCAGGTCGGAGATGTCCAGCTTCACGAACGCGGGCATGATGGGGATGGAGAACTCCACGAACTGGAGGACGGCGGCCACCGCCGCCAGCAGGGCGGCCACGGCGATACGATGGGTCTTTTGCTTCTGAGTCATAAAAAAACACTCCTTTTCGATGATAAACACCCGGAAATTGCCTTCCAAGGTGTACGCATCAAAAAAGAGCATCACAAAATGCCATACACGCCTTCTCTCATCCAGACTATACTGTCGGTACCGGAATCACACCGGTTCCTGCGGCTCTCGCCGCTCGCGGACTATACCGCCGGTGGGGAATCTCACCCCGCCCCGAAGACAAATATGCGGTTGTTCTCGCGCTCTATGATACACCATGTCCCGCCAAAATGCAACCGCTTTCTGCTGAATTTTTCTATTTATTGCTTCGCAGTAATTTTTTATTGTATTTCGATAAATAATGATTGACAAACGATATAACCCGTGGTATGCTGACATCAGAAAGGATGTGTGAGACATGAAGCATATCGCGCACAAAAAGCTGGCCGTCCTGCTGCGCATCGGCCTTGTGATCGCAGCTTTGGTGTGCGGGGCCATCTTTTTCTGGTTCCTGCCTCAGCTGGGCCGCGGCATCGCCCTGGCCGACCCTGAGTACGCCTGGGCCTTCTGGCCCTGCCTGATCTTCGCGTGGCTGTTCGCCGTACCGGTATTCTGGGCCATGGCCGCCCTGTGGACCGTATTCGGCCGCATCGGCCGCGGCGACGCCTTCTGTATGGAGAATGCCCGGGCCATGGCCACCGTGTCCCGCTTGGCATTTTTCGACGCAGTGCTGGTGCCGGCGGGCGTCATCACCTTGGCTCTGCTGGGCGCCGGCTCCCCCGGCATGACGGTCATCGTCATGCCCGCGGGCGTCATGGTCTGCACTCTGGTGGGCGTCATGGCGATGGCCCTGAGCCGCCTGGTAGCCGATGCCGCCCGCCTCCAGGACGAGAGCGATCTGACGGTGTGAGGTGGCAGTATGATCGTATTTCACATGGATATCATGCTGGCCCGCCGCAAAATGAGCCTGACGGAGCTGAGCGAGCGGGTGGGCATCACCATAGCCAACCTGTCCATTCTCAAGACCGGCAAGGCCCGTGCCGTGCGGCTGGACACCCTGAACCGCCTGTGCGCCGCGCTGGACTGCCAGCCCGCCGACCTGATGGAATTTCTGCCGGACCCGCCGGAGGAATGACCGCACCGGCAGTTGCAGTTTCTGCCGCATCGTGCTACAATAAAGGGAATTCCGCCGGACTCACCGGTCTGAAGTAAGGTGGCGAACCGTATGGAGAGCACCTCCCCCGCCCAACCGGATACTGTGTCGCAGCCGGAGGCACCTGCGGCCTCCCGCTATTCGCTGCGCTGGCTCTTTTTCCCGCTGGCCCTGCTGTACCATGAACTGCTGCTGCGCGCTTTCGACAGCGGCACTGTCTTTTTCGACGCGGCGCTGGCGCCTACCGCCCTGACCGCGCTGGGTCTGGGCCTGCTCATCAGCCTGCTGGCCAATGCTCTGCCCTGCCGCAGGGTCTCCCGCTGGGCCGTGCTGACCCTGACGCTGCTGTGGACCGTTTACGTCTGCGTGGAGTACTGCTGTAAGAGCTACTTCAAGTCCTACTTTGCCCTGACGTTCATGGTCACCATGACCGGTCACGTGGTGGGCGACTTCGCCGGCACCATCCCCGATGTGGTGCTGCTCCGCCTGCCCTTCATCCTCCTGGCGCTGGTGCCGCCGGTGCTGGCCATTGTCCTGCGCCGCCGCATCGTACCGGAGGTCTCCATGGGCCGCCGCGGCCTGCTGGTGCTGGCGCTGCTGGCCCTGTTGACGCTGGGC
>ERZ779880.1271-NODE-1271-length-23732-cov-3.213034_pt1 | contig 23732 bp, 36 predicted proteins | sample MGYA00511555_ERZ779880 | MGnify/ENA primary metagenome ERZ779880 (study PRJEB29588, sample SAMEA2145815) | human gut metagenome | biome: human gut; feature: human-associated habitat; material: faeces | place: Denmark | collected 2008/2010 ...
TCTTCTTTGCTATCGAAATACCCTAACGATATTGTCTTATTTTTATAACCAACATAAGACTTCCACCTGCCAGTTGGCTTATACCAAGACACTCCAATTGCACCGGATGTGTTTAATCTATTCCCTACAATGTTTCTTGCATTCTGCTCTTCTGTTGCCAGTCTTAGGTTTGAAATCCTATTATCAAGTCTGTTCCCATTTACATGATCAATAAACTTAGGAGGCCATTTTTTGTATACATAGAACCAAGCAAGTCTATGCGCCTTATACAAAACATTATTTATACTAATGCATATATAACCACCACTAACACCTCCAGCAATACTACCTTTTACTCTTACTACTGAATTTGTTTTTAGCCATTTAAATATTCCTGTTTCTGAGTCATATGATAATGTTGACAGAAGCTCATCGTGATCAATTAGTTTTTTTATTCGCATAAAGAATATACTTAATAATATATACAGTAAGAACCATTAGTAACGATAACCCTGCTATTAGCTCAGTGATGTAGATGGTCATACGTCAGCCCCTTGTGCATATCGTCTGCCACGCGCAGCAGGTGCATTTGATGCTGTGCAAATCTGTCTGGCTTCATCCTGGTCACATGCAACAAAGTGTCCGTTACAGAACCGCTGGTAAACTGTACCAAGCGAACCAAAACGGTTTTTCGTCACGATGATTTCAGCAAATGGCGCGGCGCTACTGTTCTCATCATATACCGCTTCCCGATAGAGCATGATGATTGAGTCTGCGTCCTGTTCAATGCTTCCTGAATCACGCAAATCTGCGTTTGTCGGGCGTTTGTTTGGTCGCTTCTCAACATCGCGCGAAAGCTGACTCAGGGAGATAACCGGTGTTTTCAGGTCTTTCGCCATCGCCTTCAGGCTTCCGGAGATGTGAGCAATTGCGAGGTCGTTGCGGTCTGCTTTCGGCTTCTCAATCAGGCCAAGATAATCCGCCATGATGAGTGACAGGTTTGGATTTTCCTGCTTATGCCGTTCTGCGATTGAGCGTATTTCTTCGACCGATAACCGCGAAGCATCGACTACCCATACATCCAAATCTGCAAGCTGACTCATGCCGTTAGCAACACGTGCCCAGCCCTCGTCATCCATCGATGCAGGATTTCGCAGTACGCTAACCGACATCCTCCCGGCGTTGGCAATGCTTCGCTCTGCAATCTGCAATGCGCTCATTTCCATTGAGAAAATCAATACCCCGCGCCGGACGTCAGAACCAGGAATAACGCGGCTTGCCACACCTTCGGCAATCTTCAGCGCCAGTTCGGTTTTCCCCATACCAGGACGAGCGGCGATAATCACCAGGTCTTCTGCGTTCATCCCTCCAGTGATAGCGTCAAGCTCTTCGATTCCGGTCTTCAGGGTATCTGACTCTTCTCCGTTCCTCAGACGCCTGTCAAGCGTGTCAGTGTAGTCAGTGATGATTTCCCCTAACCGTACAGGTTTAACCTCGTCACGGGGCTTTCTGATGGCTGAAAGACGCTTTACAAGTTCATCCATCGCCTGACTCGATGCGTCGATGGTTCCGCTTTGGATTGGTTCACGCATTTCATCCATGATTTCCAGCACCAGACGGCGGTGATAGTTATCCGCGACCATTCCGGCATATCCCTTCAGGTTTGCGGCACTCGGGCAGTTTTTGCTGGTCATCAGGATTGACGTGAAATGCTCCTCTCCGCACGCCTCGGCAACCATCAGCGCATCGATTAGGTTTCTGTTTCTCGCCTGCTTGCGAATAACCTCGAAGGCTTTCCGGTAGAGCGGAATTGAAAACGCTTCCGGCTCCAGCGTTGCCAGAACGTCACTGGCGGTTGGAGTTAATCCACCAATCAGCAGGCCACCGATAACGCTAGCTTCGATATCCTGTCTCATGCAATCCCCCTGTCTGCAAACTTCCCTTCCCGAACTCCCGTTAACGAATCTTCCCTCAGCAGGTAATCAAAATCTGCCGTCCAGCCCGTGTCGTTGTCTCCGAAGTAAAACGGCTTGGCCTGATGCACAAACGCCCTGACATACGCTCTGAAACCGTCCACGTTTGGCGTTTTCAGTTGCGGGATAATTTTCTTCAGGCGGCGTTTTCGTTTCTCGTTGACCGCAACAGCGTGTGGAAGTCTGTCACCGACTTCGGTGTTGTAGGCGTTCAGGAAGGATTCGTAGTCGATTCGTTCTGCCTTGCGACGTTCAGGTTTAACCTGCCCATCGCCATCCCCGTTAGGGGGTAAGGGGGTATTTGTATTTATTGTCTTTTGTATATTGTCTTTTGTGTTTAGCTGACTTGGCTTATACCCATTAGCCGACTTGGCTAATGTTTTATTAGCTGTTTTAGCTAATGTTAAGCTGTCCTGGCTAATCCACTGAGAAACCACCTTGTTCACTCCGATTTTCACGCCATCAGCAATGAGGAATTTACGCTCAATAAGCTGGCGCTTGGCAGCGCAAACATGAGTGTGATGAATACCTGTCATGGCTGCTATGCGTGTTTGTGAGTCGATCCATCGGCTTATTGAATCCGTATGTCTTGCGCATGATAGCGAGCATCACCTTCAACTGCCGGACGGTTAAATCAGCCATCAGCAGACTGTCGGTAATCTCGTTAGCAACGCGCATGAAACCATCTTCGGTATCTGCCACGCGATGCTCCACGACCTCCAGTTGAGGCCTGTAATCAGCTAACTTAACGACGCCCATGTTTCACTCCTGCTTTGGCTAGTCTGTAAACACCAACAAGGCGCTCTGCGAACGCCCTGTTATTTGCTGCGGCTACCACTAATCCCTCAGGTGAATCAGGGTGTCGAATCTCTTCTTTTTCCTGGTATTTCTTACGACGTTTTGTCATAATTACTCCTGTGGATTGATCCAGTAATTCCCTCAGAATTGCATATCAATTTGCTTAAAATCCTCGGTGGCAGCCGGGGATTTTTTCTTTGTGATTTCATCAAGCGCATACTTAAAAGCCCTGCTAATCGGACTGATGTCTGATGCCATTCCGAAAGCACACAAGACCGAAGCAATAAACCGCCAGTCCGTTCTGCTTATCTTCGATTCATGACAGCCAATCATCTTTGCCAGACCGCGCTGTGTAAGCGTTGACAGGTTGATGAGTAAATCTGTTTCTGCGCGATCAACGTCGCGCTGTGATAGTTTGCTGTAACTTGTTCGTTCCATTTCTTAAGATTTCCAATAGTGAATAGTTAGTTGAAAGGTATGCGTGGAAACGCATATGGCCTTAGTTGGTCAGATATCTTGGGACTCGCTTTTCAGCGACGTAGGACGAATGTCCGTTGTTACAAAGAGCGGCTCCGCTTATTAAGCGGCTTTGTGCTCCGGCGGGAACACGTCATCAAGACTTACTTTTGCGCCTAACTTGTTTAGACACGCAACAAGAGCACGGCATGTTTTAAGGTCTGGGAAGCGACGACCAGATTCCCAATGTCCGATAGCTCCCTGTGTGCATCCAACTGCCTTAGCAAGTGTTGTTTGAGAGATATTCAGTGACTCTCGATATTTTCGTAGGTTGCTCATATGCCCTCCATAGTAACCACGAATAAAAAATACAATATGTACTTCTCAAATACAAGTAAAAATACACATTGTGCATGGATGGTTCCAGTACAGAGCGTAATAATAAGGACATGAAAATGAAATGGTATGAACTGGCTAGATCCAGAATGAAAGAGCTCGGCATAACTCAAGAGAAGTTAGCCGAAGAGCTAGGTATGACGCAGGGTGGAATTGGACACTGGTTGCGCGGATCTCGTCATCCATCTCTTAGTGATATTGGTGTGGTGTTTAAATACCTTGGTATTGATAACATATCATTCAACCACGACGGGACATTTTCACCTGTTGGCGAATACTCATCGGCCCCAGTTAAAAAACAATATGAGTACCCTGTTTTTTCTCATGTTCAGGCTGGGATGTTCTCTCCAGAACTCAGAACCTTTACCAAAGGTGATGCGGAGAGATTGGTAAGCACAACCAAAAAAGCCAGTGACTCTGCATTCTGGCTTGAGGTTGAAGGTAACTCAATGACCGCACCAACAGGTTCCAAACCTAGTTTTCCTGACGGGATGTTAATTCTGGTTGACCCTGAGCAAGCTGTTGAGCCCGGCGATTTCTGCATAGCCAGACTTGGTGGTGATGAATTTACCTTCAAGAAACTGATCAGGGATAGCGGTCAGGTGTTTCTACAACCACTAAACCCGCAATATCCAATGATCCCATGCAATGAGAGTTGTTCCGTTGTGGGGAAAGTTATCGCCAGCCAATGGCCTGAAGAGACGTTTGGGTAAAGAGGATAGATGGAGTTTAATGGCCATGAGTATCAAGCGGTCAAAAAGAAGTTCATCTATTCATTGAAAGCATAAGGCCATCTGAGTATATCCGTAATGATCTGGATATTGTCTATAACATCAATGACCGGACGATAGATATCGGTGAGCAGCGTCCTGTATGGCAGGGGGAGGCAGGGGGAAAAACGGCCTGCCATCAACAAGAATCAAGTGCATCCGCTCTCTGGACAGATGGAAAATTTATTGGATGCAAAAAGATATGAAATAACACCTGTATAGCACGGAGCTTTCTCTGACCGATGCACTTGAAGTTGTTAGGGCTGACCCAGCCTGCTGTTTCTTTAGGTAAGAGAAAAGAGATTTAGGAGATGAAAGGTCGCAGAGGTGCGGCCTTTTTTATTGAGAGTGGATCTTGAACGGAAATTCTCAAGACTTGAGTCTTGCATGCAAATCAATTCCTGGATAAACTCGATCTGAGTCAATAACTTAGAGAGAGAGCAAATGGCAAAGTCAAACGTTAGCGTGCAGGCATTCAAGGACTTCCTTGAAGAGCTTATGTCGCTGAACATAATGAAGGAGGCCACCGCTCGAAATTTAAAAAACTCATCCGCTCGCCTCTTAACGGTAGTCCAAGAAGAGGAAATGGGTGATGTTACTCAGCTTGATGTGAATGAGCTTGCCGAGCGATACATCAACGCAACTGAGCCGAAGCCTAGCGACAGCAGCATTACTGCATATAAAAGCCGCATGGAAAGTGCAATCAAAAAGTTTGTAGCTTTCCAGTCTGGTGAAGAAATCCCATACACTCCGATTGACAAAGAATCCAGTGAGGAAAAAGATTTGACTGGCGAACCAACAAAAGTCGAAGGCAAGGCTAATGCACTTCATACCTATGATCTTCCAGTAGTTCTTCGACCTGAATCAGGGGTTACAGTAACGATTAAAGGCATTCCTAACGATATCACAAACGAAGAAGCCGAACGCATCTCTTCAATTCTGAAGGTTTACGTTCGGCCTCAATAATGCAAAAGCATTCAGCACAATGTCCAACTCCCCAGTCCGACATTGATGCTGTTTAACCAGAGCCTCCAAAAGGAGCCCTTGTTAAGGTACACAATATTTGCGATGTAACCTTAGCGCGTCTGGTACATTTTTTCAAGCGGTTGTAGGGCTGCCGCCAATATGAGAAAACACAGATGTCTACATACAATTTGAATGACCAATTCGATCGAGAAGTTCATGTGAATGCCTATGAACGGATAAGGCATGGAAATCTTGAACATGTGTGTGAGCATTATCGCTCAAGGCCACACCGCTAATCATCAACCCGGCCTCCATGCCGGGTTTTCTTTTCCTCTCGCCCAAAAAAACACATAACCAATTGTATTTATTGGAAAATAAATAGATACAACTCACTAAACAACGCAATTCTGATCTCTCCTTACATCGCCGAGGCAATACACCCACGCTAAAAAACAATACTATTAAATACAAAGCGTTGTAAAAAAACGCCCCGTTTTAGAACAAATTGTATTGACCAAGTGAAGTACATATCGTACTATTTAACCATCAGCAGGACGCTGGAAGCCAAATGGAACAGACTGGCAGGCTCTTTAAACAACGTCGACTCTCGACTACGTGGCTGAAAAGCCAGATCACCCAACCACATAAGCTGTGGGATGCAATGCCGAAGCAACCGTCTCAGGAGGAGCTTCGAGATTGCATCGCCAAAGTTTATTCGGGAGGAATCTATGTCCAGAAAAACAGAATTTAAAGGCACCGCAGCTTCTCGCCGTAGAGCTCGTCGCGCAAACCTGCAAAGTCAGGAGGCGATTAGCTCCGACAAACTACACAGGCCAACCCCATCACGAGTGGTCTTACAATGCAAACGCAAACCAGCAATGAGAGCAGAAGTAATAACACTGACAACGTTGACCAGAAAATATGAAGGCTCAACTTGTCTTCCAAATGTAGCTCTTTACGCGGCAGGCTACCGTAAATCCAAACAACTGACAGCAAGATGACTTGTGTTGGTCGCCAGAAAATGAAATTAGGCAGCAAACCACTTATTTGAGGTGATATATGGAATTTCATGAAAGTGCGATTTGTGATTTTCGCGCTAACGCAAATTCAGTAAAACCACAGCCAATTGCAGTTCTTTTTAAAACAATGGGTGCGTGGGCTGTTTTATGCTTCGCCGCTGACGACACTGACGCAAGAATGGCAATAGGACAAGAGATGGAGATGGACCCGACAAACGATGAATTCATAATTTATGGCGCTCCATCTAATTACTTACTTGATACCTGCAACATTTACAACAAGGCTGCCTGATGGTGGCCTTTATTTTTGGCATAAACAACAGAATAAACACAGCACTGTGTATTCATTCCAACGAGTGAATACACGGAGCAATGTCGCTCGTAACTAAACAGGAGCCGACTTGTTCTGATTATTGGAAATCTTCTTTGCCCTCCAATGTGAGGGCGATTTTTTATCTGTGAGGATATGAACAGATGTCAAACATCAAAAAATACATCATTGATTACGACTGGAAAGCATCAATAGAAATTGAAATCGACCATGACGTAATGACAGAGGAAAAACTTCACCAGATTAATAATTTCTGGTCAGACTCTGAATACCGACTCAATAAACACGGCTCTTTATTAAATGCTGTATTAATCATGCTGGCGCAACATGCTCTGCTTATAGCAATTTCAAGCGACTTAAATGCATATGGTGTTGTGTGTGAGTTCGACTGGAATGATGGAAATGGTCAGGAAGGATGGCCTCCAATGGATGGTAGCGAAGGAATAAGAATTACCGATATCGATACATCAGGAATATTTGATTCAGATGATATGACTATCAAAGCCGCCTGAGCGCGGCGTTACCGCATACCAATAACGCTTCACTCGAGGCGTTTTTCGTTATGTATAAATAAGGAGCACACCATGCAATATGCCATTGCAGGGTGGCCTGTTGCTGGCTGCCCTTCCGAATCTTTACTTGAACGAATCACCCGTAAATTACGTGACGGATGGAAACGCCTTATCGACATACTTAATCAGCCAGGAGTCCCAAAAAATGGATCAAACACTTATGGCTATCCAGACTAAATTCACTATCGCCACTTTTATTGGCGATGAAAAGATGTTTCGTGAGGCCGTCGACGCTTATAAAAAATGGATATTAATACTGAAACTGAGATCAAGCAAAAGCATTCACTAACCCCCTTTCCTGTTTTCCTAATCAGCCTGGCATTTCGCGGGCGATATTTTCACAGCCATTTTCAGGAGTTCAGCCATGAACGCTTATTACATTCAGGATTGTCTTGAGGCTCAGAGCTGGGCGCGTTACTACCAGCAGATCGCCCGTGAAGAGAAAGAGGCAGAACTGGCAAACGACATGGAAAAAGGCCTGCCCCAGCACCTGTTTGAATCGCTATGCATCGATCATTTGCAACGCCACGGGGCCAGCAAAAAAGCCATTACCCGTGCGTTTGATGACGATGTTGAGTTTCAGGAGCGCATGGCAGAACACATCCGGTACATGGTTGAAACCATTGCTCACCATCAGGTTGATATTGATTCAGAGGTATAAAACGGATGAGTACAGCACTCGCAACGCTGGCTGGGAAGCTGGCTGAACGTGTCGGCATGGATTCTGTCGACCCACAGGAACTGATCACCACTCTTCGCCAGACGGCATTTAAAGGTGATGCCAGCGATGCGCAGTTCATCGCATTGTTGATCGTCGCCAACCAGTACGGCCTTAATCCGTGGACGAAAGAAATTTACGCCTTCCCTGATAAGCAGAACGGCATCGTTCCGGTGGTGGGCGTTGATGGCTGGTCCCGCATCATCAATGAAAACCAGCAGTTTGATGGCATGGACTTTGAGCAGGACAATGAATCCTGCACATGCCGGATTTACCGCAAGGACCGTAATCATCCGATCTGCGTTACCGAGTGGATGGATGAATGCCGCCGCGAACCATTCAAAACCCGCGAAGGCAGAGAAATCACGGGGCCGTGGCAGTCGCATCCCAAACGGATGTTACGGCATAAAGCCATGATTCAGTGTGCCCGTCTGGCCTTCGGATTTGCTGGTATCTATGACAAGGATGAAGCCGAGCGCATTGTCGAAAATACCGCATACACTGCAGAACGTCAGCCGGAACGCGACATCACTCCGGTTAACGATGAAACCATGCAGGAAATTAACACTCTGCTGATCGCCCTGGATAAAACATGGGATGACGACTTATTGCCGCTCTGTTCCCAGATATTTCGCCGCGACATTCGCGCATCGTCAGAACTGACACAGGCCGAAGCAGTGAAAGCTCTTGGATTCCTGAAACAGAAAGCCACTGAGCAGAAGGTGGCAGCATGACACCGGACATTATCCTGCAGCGTACCGGGATCGACGTGAGAGCTGTCGAACAGGGGGATGATGCATGGCACAAATTACGGCTCGGCGTCATCACCGCTTCAGAAGTTCACAACGTGATAGCAAAGCCCCGCTCAGGAAAGAAGTGGCCTGACATGAAAATGTCCTACTTCCACACCCTGCTGGCTGAGGTTTGCACCGGTGTGGCTCCGGAAGTTAACGCTAAAGCACTGGCCTGGGGAAAACAGTACGAGAACGACGCCAGAACCCTGTTTGAGTTCACTTCCGGCGTGAATGTTACTGAATCCCCGATCATCTATCGCGACGAAAGTATGCGCACCGCCTGCTCTCCCGATGGTTTATGCAGTGACGGCAACGGCCTTGAGCTGAAATGCCCGTTTACCTCCCGGGATTTCATGAAGTTCCGGCTCGGTGGTTTCGAGGCCATAAAGTCGGCTTACATGGCCCAGGTGCAGTACAGCATGTGGGTGACACGAAAAGATGCCTGGTACTTTGCCAACTATGACCCGCGTATGAAGCGTGAAGGCCTGCATTATGTCGTGATTGAGCGGAATGAAAAGTACATGGCGAGTTTTGACGAGATGGTGCCGGAGTTCATCGAAAAAATGGACGAGGCACTGGCTGAAATTGGTTTTGTATTTGGGGAGCAATGGCGATGAAGCATCCTCACGATAATATCCGGGTAGGCACGATCACTTTCGTCTACTCCGTTACAAAGCGAGGCTGGGTATTTCCCGGCCTTTCTGTTATCCGAAATCCACTGAAAGCACAGCGGCTGGCTGAAGAGATAAATAATAAACGAGGGGCTGTATGCACAAAGCATCTCCTGTTGAATTAAGAACGAGTATCGGGATGGCACATAGCCTCGCTCAAATTGGAGTCAGGTTTGTGCCAATACCAGTAGAAACAGACGAAGAATTTCATACGTTAGCCACATCCCTTTCACAAAAGCTGGAAATGATGGCGGCGAAAGCAGAAGCAAACGAGAGAGACCCGGCATGACAACAACAGAATGCATTTTTCTGGCAGCAGGCTTCATATTCTGTGTGCTTATGCTTGCCGACATGGGACTTGTTCAATGACACCTCAGCAGGAAAACGCCCTTCGCAGCATTGCCCGTCAGGCTAATTCTGAAATCAAAAAAGCCAGACAGCAGTTTCCGGATAAAAACGTCGATGACATTTGCCGTAGCGTACTGAAGAAGCACCGCGAAACGGTAACGCTAATGGGATTCACACCGACTCATTTAAGTCTGGCGATCGGCATGTTAAACGGCGTCTTTAAGGAGCGATGAACATGAAAAGCAAAATCATCAGGGAGCTACAGGCTCCTTTTTTATTGTTCGCATTCACCCTCAAGCGTATTAACCAACAATTCAGGGATTAATGGAAGATGGCAGACATCATTGATTCAGCATCAGAAATTGAAGAATTACAGCGCAATACAGCAATAAAAATGCGTCGCCTGAACTACCAGACTGTATCCGCAACTCATTGTTGTGAGTGTGGCGATCCGATAGATGAACGAAGACGCCTGGCAGTTCAGGGTTGTCGGACTTGTGCAAGTTGCCAGGAGGATCTGGAGCTTATCAGTAAACAGAGAGGTTCGAAGTGAGCGAAATTAACTAGAAGCCAAAGATAAAATCATCGCTGAGCAGGAGAAAATCGCTAACGGAGAAAAGACAGTAAGTCAGTATATGAAAACCGCATGATATCATCAGATAAAAATCGATCGTAAAGCGAAATATTAATACCAGAATAAACGAGTCGAGGTAAATTATATTACCTCGATAAATTAACTAAAACTTGCCCGCTATATACTATCTCATTCAGTATCATCACGCGCGGTCTGTGCATATGTTACTACCGCACCTAATGTATTAATTTTCTTTTCAACATAGATAATATTATCGTACTCATAATTGCCATACGGATAGCAAATGCGAATATTCTCATGTAGATCGGGGTCATCCACCTCAGCTCCAGAACAACTTTTTGAACTACCGGAAGTATACCGATACGGTGCAACATAAGACGATGTCTCTCCAGGCAAAAAATAAGTTAGTGTTGTAAGGGGTATAATCAGAAAAAATCCAGCAAATATGCACATCCCTGCATAAACCTTAAGGTATGCTGACAGACTCTTCCAGCCGCTTTGTTTTACTATCCCCTTCTTAACCCAAAACAGAGATAACAGAAAAGCTATTCCCATGCTAAACAGAATGTAATAGTGGGATATACTCTGATTAAGAAACGTGACCCTGTAAATATCTGCCCGCCACCAGAAGAAAAGGAAAATAAAGATCAGGCCTAAAACTGTCATGCAAATCAAATAAGGATACGAATCTTTTTTCATGTTTAGCGCCCATAAAATTTTTCCTGCCCCGGACAAATTTACCATCCATTTTTTGCGCAGAAAATAGCTCATTACTTACTGCACAATAATACACAAAATTGCGTAAATTTTTTGCATGGATTTTAGCTCTTTCAGCCGACGTTTAAGGGGTAAATAGCATTTCCTAAAAGCAACTGCACCAACCCAACAGAATGAGCTACCGCTTACGTTGAGAGCAAAAAAGTGTATAGCAGCAATGAACAGCATCCTCGCACTGACGAGGATTTCTTTTATCTGAACTCGCTACGGCGAGCTTGAGAGGTTAAAACGATGAAAAATAATGTAATGAAAAATGGAACTATCGACAGCCAGGCTCTGTTGAAAATGGTGAATGAAGCGCGGAGACTGTGCGGTGAAAAAGAAGTACGCAACAACGACTTCATTGCACGCATCAAAGATGAGCTTGAGGGGGAGGGTTACGAAATTTTCGTAACCCCCATGGATAAGAAAAAAGGCGGAGCGGATCAGGTGGTTATAGTGATGACCTACAAGCAAGCCCTGCGCGTCGCCGCACGTGAGTCGAAAGCCGTCCGTCGTTCGCTGGTCGACAAACTTGAATCAATGCAACAGCAGTTGCAACAAAAAACGACCACGAAGAAATCACCGGATGGCCTTGAAGAATTCCGTAAGGCACGCGCATTGAAAATGACCGTCGACACAATGAAAGACCTCTTCGACTTCCTCCCTCACCTCGCACCGGAAGCTAAACAGGTCGTTGCCGCCAGCCTGATTAATCCCGTCGTCGGCTTTAGTGCAATCCCTCTTCCGGTCATTGATGAACATCACTACTCTGCGTCGGAGGTTGGCACCATGCTTGGCATTTCAGCCAACAAGGTAGGGCGCATTGCCAACACCTACATGCTCAAAACAGAAAAGTACGGGAAGTGGTTCATCGACAAATCGGCGCACAGTGACAAGCAGGTCGAGACATTTCGCTACAACGAGGCGGGAGTGCACAAGATCGAGGAACTCATCGAAGGAGAACGAAAGGCTGCATGATTTTGACAAGATAGTTTTCCCCAAATCTGGGGGGAAAAGACCGAATGGCGCGGCTTACAGCAAGATAAAGACCACATGATTTGACAAATCCGCATTAACGGGGCTATATTCCGCTTCATGGTGCTGAACACACCTTGCAAAGCGGAAACCGCACCCGTCAGTCATGCGGCTTTTTTATGTCCATTTCTCAGATATGGTCGGGTAGCGCGTATACCGAAAAACAACCGAAAGGTTAAGGATACGGGCCGACTTTGCACGGTGTTCAAGTACCTGACCGCCCTGCTGAACACAGGGCTATCTGAACAAATGCAAAGGACATAAAAATGACCAGTCAACTCATCCCCGTATTCAACGGCACTATCGCCAACGAAACAGCCCTACTCTGCAATGCCCGCGATCTGCATGCTTTTTTAGGCGTGAAAAAGGTGTTTGCGGCATGGATTACAAATCGCATTTCAGAATACGAATTCATTGAAAATCAAGACTATATTTTGCTTTCCAATTTGGGAAAGCAAACATCTGGTAGAGGCGGTCACAACCGCAAGGATTACCACCTCACCCTCGACACAGCCAAAGAACTGGCGATGGTGGAGCACAACGAAAAAGGCCGCCAGATACGCCGATACTTCATCGAGTGCGAAAAGAAACTTCGCAACATTCAGCCAGTACAAACTGAGCAGCAATTCACAGCCGAGGAAATCATCCTCCTTTGCTATATGCAGGTACAGATGGAGAATGCGCAGGACATCTGCAAACGTCTGTACCCGATATTGAAGGAACTTAACTCATCATACGCGAGTAAACTGTATGACATTGCGTTTGAAACCTTCTATGCGGTGACGAAAAACAGAGACGCATTGCTCAGGGAGGCAACACGAATTGACCAGACAAGCGCCATTTTCGAACGGGCAAGACCAATGTTAAAAAGCCTTCGGGCGAGACAATTCGAATTTTAATATCAAAGGAGCTTCGGCTCCTTTTTTTACAGGTGAAACTTAATGAAATTCAAAGTCACAGGTGAATGGAATGGAGAACCATTCAACAGAGTTATCGAAGCAGAGAACATCAATGACTGCTATGACCACTGGATGATATGGGCGCAGATAGCACATGCAGACATAACCAATATTCGAATTGAAGAACTGAAAGAACACCAAGCCGCCTGATGGCGGTTTTTTATTGGAGACAAGAAATGTCAGATTTGGCTATGAAGGTTTTGAAATGGCAATCAACTGGCGATGTCGGCATCAGTAGCGCAACTCTTGCCTCAATCGCATGTGGCCTGAAAAAGAATATCTATGGTCATGGCTTCGGTGCTCCACATGACGCAGCCGATTTCCGACGATGCGTTGCACTTGTTGAGCAGATTCCAGAAATCAGAGATTCATTCGACAAGGTTGCAAAGCGCGTTCCGGCATTCAAAGGAATCCTCAACGAATGGGATTCTCTCGTTGCTCTGTTGAAGTCTGAAATGAAGATACACGGAAACAAAGCACCAGAGACTTACAGAAGAATTAGCGAGTTACGCAAGGACTAACCACAGCCTCACACTCGATGAGGCCTGTACATATCTGATAGAGCCGCTATATGGCGGTTTCTTTTTGCCTGGAGAATTAAGATGACCGATACCAGCCTGATTCCTGAGAAAGAAGTGATGAACAAGCTCGGTGTTTCATCACGTCAGACAATCTGGAACTATACCAAACGGCACGGATTTCCGAAGCCAGTCAGAACCCACCCCAAATCATACCTTCGTGAAGCTGTTGAGGGGTGGATTCTTAACGGTGGCGTTAATCAGAAATGCTCCTGATGTGCCAGAACAATTTATCAGCGTGAAGCTCATACGCTTTGCGCTGAGCTTCTATCCAGTCGTGTTTATTGTATACGGACATTATCCCGCCAAGTTCATGACCGAGCATTCGCTCAGTAACATGAGGCTCGACATTCATCTCGGACAGACGTGTAACAAGCGTTCTTCTGAAATCATGTGTTCGCCAGTAACCTAGATCCATCCCTCCCCTTATTCTATTTACGAATCGGTTGGCTGCAGCGATGCTGATCGGTTTGTTTATGTCTTCTCCAGGGAAAAGAACATCATTGTACGTTGTCATGGCCTTTTCGAGAAAAGGCTTAATTTGTTCGAAGATTGGACGACGGATAACATTACCCATCTTGCTATGCTCTTTCGGTACGGTCCATACGTTGTCCAGCAGGTCAAATTCTGTCTTTGTTGCCAGCCTAAGCTCTGAGAGCCTCGCCCCCCACAGCATAAGCATCTGATGAAGGAGCTTATTTGACGTAGACGCACGGCTTCTTTCAATAGCAAGCCAGATCTTAGCCAGTTCGTGATACGACAGTACCCGATCCCCTACCTCAGCGCGGGAGCCGAAGTCCCTTGGTTGGATGCTCATAATTGCGCAACTATCTATCAACTGACGCCGCATGCACCAACTAATTGCTGATCTTAGTTGACTTAGCACCTGCCTTGCTCGGCGTGGATTATCTTTTTCTTCTTCGGTAAGCAGGTCAACCCATTGCTTAACCGTGATAGAAGATGCCGGACGATTAGGGAAGGCGTCATGCATGCGCTTCATAACCGTTGATCGGTAAAGTGCTTGGGTCTTTTCTCTGAGAGTTGTAGAGACGTAGTTGTCGAACCAGTAGTCGAGACACTGGGCGACCGTCATGGAGTTCTCCACCTTCTCTTCAAAATAAGTGCGTGGATCCGTTCCTGAGAAATAGAGCTTTCGCAAGTCAGCAGTGATCTGTCTGGCATCCTTCAAAGACAGGGATGGGTATCGACCAAGCCCAAGTCGATTAGGCTTGCCATGCCAGCGATAGCGGTACTGGAACTGGATGACCCCCTTCGGTGAAATTCGTACGCTGAGGCCATCGGCATCAGCCACTTCTTGTGGGCCAGAATATGGTTTACCATAAATAGTACGCAGTTTTGTGTCGCTTATAGCCATAAATAATATTTGGTACGCTCAGAAATAATGGTTTGGTACACATCTGGTACACAATATCACATGGACAACAGCGCACAGTAAACAACTATATTTGACGTTCGTAGACATACTCAGGTGAAAAAAGGGTTGTTTTTCGAGTTATAACAGACAGTTAATTAACTACATTGGACAATGCTAGACAATGACAGACACAGATAAGCAACCTACCTTCCTCTTTCACGATTACGAAACCTTTGGCACGCACCCCGCGTTAGATCGCCCTGCACAGTTCGCAGCCATTCGCACCGATGACGAATTCAATGTCATCGGCGAACCCGAAGTCTTTTACTGCAAGCCCGCGGATGACTATTTACCCCAGCCTGGAGCAGTATTAATTACCGGTATTACCCCGCAGGAAGCTCGGGCGAAAGGAGAAAACGAAGCCGCATTTGCCGCCCGTATTCACTCGCTTTTTACCGTACCGAAGACCTGTATTCTGGGCTACAACAATGTGCGTTTCGACGACGAAGTCACACGCAACGTTTTTTATCGTAATTTCTACGATCCTTACGCCTGGAGCTGGCAGCATGATAACTCGCGCTGGGATTTACTGGATGTTATGCGTGCCTGCTATGCCCTGCGCCCGGAAGGAATAAACTGGCCTGAAAATGATGACGGTCTACCGAGCTTTCGCCTTGAGCATTTAACCAAAGCGAATGGTATTGAACATAGCAACGCCCACGATGCGATGGCTGATGTGTACGCCACTATTGCGATGGCGAAACTGGTAAAAACGCGTCAACCACGCCTGTTTGATTATCTCTTTACCCATCGTAATAAACACAAACTGATGGCGTTGATTGATGTTCCGCAGATGAAACCCCTGGTTCACGTTTCCGGAATGTTTGGGGCATGGCGCGGCAATACCAGCTGGGTGGCACCGCTGGCGTGGCATCCTGAAAATCGCAATGCCGTAATTATGGTGGATTTGGCAGGAGACATTTCGCCATTACTGGAACTGGATAGCGACACATTGCGCGAGCGTTTATATACCGCAAAAACCGATCTTGGCGATAACGCCGCCGTTCCGGTTAAACTGGTACATATCAATAAATGTCCGGTGCTGGCCCAGGCGAATACGCTACGCCCGGAAGATGCCGACCGACTGGGAATTAATCGTCAGCATTGCCTCGATAACCTGAAAATTCTGCGTGAAAATCCGCAAGTGCGTGAAAAAGTGGTGGCGATATTCGCGGAAGCCGAACCGTTTACGCCTTCAGATAACGTGGATGCACAGCTTTATAATGGCTTTTTCAGTGACGCCGATCGTGCAGCAATGAAAATTGTGCTTGAAACCGAGCCGCGTAATTTACCGGCACTGGATATCACTTTTGTTGATAAACGGATTGAAAAGCTGTTGTTCAATTATCGGGCACGCAACTTCCCGGGGACGCTGGATTATGCCGAGCAGCAACGCTGGCTGGAGCACCGCCGCCAGGTCTTCACGCCAGAGTTTTTACAAGGCTATGCAGAAGAGATTCAGATGCTGGCGCAGCAGTATGCCGACGATAAAGAAAAAGTGGCGCTGTTAAAAGCGCTTTGGCAGTACGCGGAAGAGATTGTCTAATTTGAAGCCTCCGCCGCTGGTACGGCGGAGGACAATGTTGAGTCAGGCTTTTTGAACGGTGATGCTCCACGCTGCATCGCCAATCTGCTGATAATCGGTGATGGCATGTCCTTCTTCTGCCGCCCACTGTGGGATTGCTTCAGTTGCCTGGGTGCAATCAAACTCAATTACCAACTCATCGCCGCTGGCCATTTCTGCCAGTGCTGCTTTTGCTTCTATGAGTGGAAACGGACAGACCTGCGTCACCACATCCAGCTTTTTAATCGCCATCTTTACACCTTACTTAATTTGCCGCAGCAGTTGCCAGTCGCGCCTTACGCTGCGGTCGAACATACACAAGCCAGGACGCAGTCCAGACTCCGAGAATCATAAATACAAGGCCAACCCAGCCCTGCCAGGTCATCATTGCAGTCATAACCAGTCCATTACCGATAGAGCAACCACCTGCAATACTGGCACCGAAGCCCATCAGTACACCACCTAGCCCGCTACGTACTGTTGTTTGTGCATCAGCTGCGCGAACGCGGAACTCACGGCTCGCTTTGGCTGCAATAAATGCCCCCACGAAGATCCCTAACACCAGGAAAACGCCCCAGTTAATGTATTTCACGTCACCCGCGACCAGAAATTGCAGAATATTGGCCGTTGGGGAAGTGATGCCTAACCCAAACATACGTCCGGTTGCTTCACTCAGGGGCCAGGCTAAAAGCGCAATCAAACCGATGAGTACAGCTGTGACAAAGGGATGCCAGCGTTTTTCAAACAGAATATGAGCGATCCCGGTTCGGCGCGGCGGTAAGGTCGCGACTTTGAGTTTTGGCTTCTTCAACTCTTTCATCACCACCCAGAGCGTTATCACCAGCAAAACGGCAACCAACGGCCACACAGACAAATTAAAAGTCTCAGCAATAGAGTTATGTTCAGTAGTGTAGTGCTGCAAGGTTTGATTTAAACCACTGGCGTGTGGAGAACGCATCACCGCACTCATCACCATATAAGTGAAAAGCGCGATCCAACTGCCGATCAATCCCTCACCCGCGCGATACCAGGTCCCGGTGGCACATCCACCCGCCAGAACAATTCCCAGCCCGAAGAGATACCCACCTATAACAGTACCAAGCCACGGGAACGCCCCGGCTTCGTAAGTCAGTAGGCCCGCCTGAATTAACGCAAAAACCCCCACGCTTTGTACCGAAATTGCAATCAGCAAGGCGTAAAACATGCGATTATTTTTCGCGATATACATATCGCGAAAACCACCAGTCAGGCAAAAACGCCCACGCTGCATGACAAATCCCAGCAGAGCACCACAAATTAGCCCGCTTAATATCATTGAAAACATAAATTAATTAACCAGATGAATGTTAATGGGGAAATTATTCATGACTGGTGGAATGCAGACCAATAACCAAATTCTCTAAATTAGAACAAATGGTTATTAATGAGGATTTCGATAAAAAAGAATAAAAAAACCGGAGCCAAATGTTCATTCGACTCCGGTTTATTATTAGAAATGATGATTATGCTACGTCTTCGTACTGCGGAACCGGGTTACGGAAGCTCTTGGTGACGCAAGCCAGGTAAATCAGACCGATAGCAGCCCAGATCAGACCCAGAACCATTGAGCTTTCTTCCAGGTTAACCCACAGCGCACCAACGGTCAGCGCACCACACATCGGCAGGAACAGATACTGGAAGTGATCTTTCAGCGTCTTATTACGCTTCTCACGGATCCAGAACTGCGAGATGACCGACAGGTTAACGAAGGTGAACGCCACCAACGCACCAAAGTTGATCAGCGCCGTAGCCATTACCAGGTCGAAGTTGATTGCCAGCAGGGCAATCGCGCCAACCAGGATGATGTTCATCGCCGGAGTACGCCATTTCGGGTGTACATAACCGAAGAAACTTTTCGGGAACACGCCGTCACGACCCATTACGTACATCAGACGCGCTACGCCTGCGTGCGCCGCCATACCGGACGCCAGTACGGTAATGGTGGAGAAGATCAGCGCACCGACCTGGAACGCTTTACCCGCAACGTACAGCATGATTTCAGGCTGTGACGCATCCGGATCTTTAAAGCGAGAGATATCCGGGAAGTACAGCTGCAGGAAGTAAGTTGCAAAGATGAAGATCATGCCGCCAATCAGCGCGGTCAGGAAAATCGCACGCGGGATCACGCGCTCTGCATCTTTGGTTTCTTCCGACAGATTGCTGATGCCGTCAAAGCCGGTAAAGGAGAAGCACAGGATTGTCGCCCCGGTAATCATCGGGATAACATGCGCATCGCCAGACCAGAATGGACGAGTGCTCGCCAGCGTACCAGCGCCTTCACCTTCAAATACGCCATAAACAACCATGCCCAGAATCACCGCGATCAGCACTACCTGCAACACGACGATTACAGTGTTGAAGTTCGCTACGGATTTCAGACTACGCAGGTTAAAGGCGGTCATAAAGGCCACCAGCGCCACCACAAACATCCACGATGGGATGGAAGGCACCAGAGCTTCAAAATAGATTTTCGCCAGCAGAATTTTGATCAGCGGCGCGAACAGATAGTCGAGCAGAGAAGACCAACCCACCATAAAGCCGACAGTCGGGCTAATGGATTTCTGGGCGTAAGTATATGCAGAGCCAGCAGAAGGATAGCGGCGAACCAGCTTCCCGTAGCTCAGAGCCGTAAACAGGATCGCAATCAATGCGAACGCATAGGCTGTCGGCACATGACCATCCGTGAGGCCTGAAACGATACCAAAAGTATCAAACAGCGTCATCGGCTGCATATAGGCAAGACCCATCATTACAACCGGAACTAACGTAAGCGTTTTACGCAATTCCACGCGAGAGGTGTTTGGAGTAACGTTATGCGACATGGTCATTCTCCTTTACGGTGATAACCGTCGCGTAAGCAAAAAATTGCCCCATTTTTTTGGATTCCTCAGCGACAACAACTGTCGATTTTTAGTAAATATCTATCCGGTACGAAGCCCGGCCTCTTGGTATGAATGATTGGTTTGAAGCAAAAAATAACCGACGCTGATGAAACGTCGGTTTTTAGTCATTTTTTGACAGCGGCGCATTGTGCCTAAATGGGGGGGAAATGACAAGAGAATGAGAGGCTTGTCATAATAATTTTTCTTTAAATGGCTGATTTTCCGTCATCAGATTTTGCATAAACACCGGCGATCGCACTATTTGCTAAAATTTCATCCCGCCACCAGCCGCTGGCAAGTCCTGCGGTCTGTTCATTCCAGCCAATCCAGACGGGTTCAAAGAGAGTTTGGGCGACCACTTTCTTCTCGATTAACGCGCCACTATCGAGAAAACGTTGCGCCAGATAACGGGGTAAATAGCCGCAGCCGAGGCCGCTAATTTGCAGCTCCAGCTTGGTTTTAAAATCGAAAACGGTAATGGCTTCTTGTTCGTCGAGAAGTTGTGAGGCCGTAGAAGCGCCTGCCTGCGCAGTGTCCCCCACCACAATCGCCCGATATCGTTTAATGATACGACGGTTTAATGGTTCTTCTTCCTGGGCTAACGGATGATGGGGCGCGACCGCAAAGACTTGTTCCAGATCGCCCAACCGCGAGAAACCAAACTCACTGGAAGATGGTGGCTCATGCATCGCGCCAACAATAATATCCGCTCGCCCCTGAGTCAGGGCATCCCATGAACCACCGAGTACGCCATTGATAAACTTCAGGCGCGTCACGTTATGATGTTGATAAAAAGCTTCAATGAGTGGCGCAAGCAGAGAAAAAGGGAAGGTGTCGTCCACGCCAATCACCAGCTCGTTTTCCCAGCCTTCATGCAGTTTGATCGCCTGCTTTTCCAGTTCTCGCACGGTATGCAGAACTTCCCGCCCCTTCTCTAATAACATTTTTCCGGTACGGGTGAATTTAGCGCGGTGACCGCTACGATCAAGCAATTGAATATTAAGGTCGCTTTCCAGCTTGTGAACGGTGTAACTCAGAGCGGACGGCGTCTTGTAGAGTTTGGCCGACGCCGCCGCAAAACTGCCTTCTTTTTCTAAGGCATCGAGGATCATCAACACATCCAGCAGTGGTTTCATACACGCCCCCTTGCAGTGCATGCGGCGTCCTGCTGGCGTGATCGTTTACTCCAGCGGCATTACCAGCGGATCGGGATACTGGTATTCAAATCCCAGTTCATTACAAATCCGACTGCCATCAATAATCTTACCTTTGCCGCTGTCCAGACTATTTCTGAATTGCGGAGGTTCCAGCCCCAGTAAACGGGCCATCTGCGGATAGAAAACATTACGCGCAGGGTGAGCTGGCGCACATATATTATAGATGTGTCCGCCTTTAGGTGCCTGTAACAACAGAGTGATAGCGCCAATAACATCTTCTAAATGGACTAAATTAACACCATGTTCACCATCAGGCGCGGTTTTTCCGGCAAAGAAGCGTCCGGGATGACGCCCCGGTCCGACCAGGCCCGCAAGACGCAGAATATCGACCGAAGTACCGGGTAAATTGTGCAGCCAGTCTTCGAGTTCTTCTAATACTCGTCCACTGTTGGTCACCGGATTACGCGGGGTGGTTTCTTTCACCGTGCCTTGCGCGTCGCCATAGACAGACGTTGAACTGGTAAAAATAATTCGGGGAATACGATGGGCCAGCGCGCTATCCACTAACTCTTGTACCGCTTGTAAATAGAACTCATCGCCGGGGCCGCTACGACGGGCCGGAAGCGTAATGACCAGCGCATCGGCATCCATCAGGGCATCCAGATCGTCAGAATCGCAAACTAACTCAGGCTCCATGCGAAGCAGATAGCTATCAATGCCACTCATTCGGGCCGCTTCGACACCATCTTGTGTGGTTTTACTCCCGGTGACTTGCCAGCCTCGCGCTGAAAGTGACATCGCCAGCGGCATGCCTAACCACCCTAACCCGACAATTGCGACCTTTTTCATCCGTTATCTCCTGATACACCTTAGATCTATAAGGCTACGCTAGCGTATCAAAACTGACAATTCATTCTATGAATGAAATCGAAACTGTTAGCAAATATACCATTGCCTGATGCGCTCCGCTTATTAGTCCTACAAAACATCAATATATTGAATTTAGGCAACATTTGTAGACCAGATAAGGCATTCACGCCGCATCCGGCAGGAACAAAGCCCACTTTAGTTACAGAACACAATGTTCTTGAGGGTTTTAATGACATATTTTCACGATTACTTTTTTAACCTAGTCACTCTTAGCCCCCTCCTTTCCCCGCTCATTCATTAAACAAATCCATCGCCATAAAATATATAAAAAAGCCCTTGCTTTCTAACGTGAAAGTGGTTTAGGTTAAAAGACATCAGTTGAATAAACATTCACAGAGACTTTTATGACACGCGTTCAATTTAAACAGCACCATCATCACCATCATCCTGACTAGTCTTTCAGGCGATGTGTGCTGGAAGACATTCAGATCTTCCAGTGGTGCATGAACGCATGAGAAAGCCCCCGGAAGATCACCTTCCGGGGGCTTTTTTATTGCGCGGTTGATAACGGTTCAGACAGGTTTAAAGAGGAATAAGAAAATGACAGACAACACTCGTTTACGCATAGCTATGCAGAAATCCGGCCGTTTAAGTGATGACTCTCGCGAATTGCTGGCGCGCTGTGGCATTAAAATCAATCTTCACACCCAGCGCCTGATCGCGATGGCAGAAAACATGCCGATTGATATTCTGCGCGTGCGTGACGACGACATTCCCGGTCTGGTAATGGACGGCGTGGTAGATCTTGGGATTATCGGCGAAAACGTGCTGGAAGAAGAGCTGCTTAACCGCCGCGCCCAGGGTGAAGATCCACGCTACTTTACCCTGCGTCGTCTGGATTTCGGCGGCTGCCGTCTTTCGCTGGCAACGCCGGTTGATGATGCCTGGGACGGCCCGCTCTCCTTAAACGGTAAACGTATCGCCACCTCTTATCCTCACCTGCTCAAGCGTTATCTCGACCAGAAAGGCATCTCTTTTAAATCCTGCTTACTGAACGGTTCTGTTGAAGTCGCCCCGCGTGCCGGACTGGCGGATGCGATTTGCGATCTGGTTTCCACCGGTGCCACGCTGGAAGCAAACGGCCTGCGCGAAGTCGAAGTTATCTATCGCTCGAAAGCCTGCCTGATACAACGCGATGGCGAAATGGAAGAATCCAAACAGCAACTGATCGACAAGCTGCTGACCCGTATTCAGGGTGTGATCCAGGCGCGCGAATCAAAATACATCATGATGCACGCACCGACCCAACGTCTGGATGAAGTCATCGCCCTGCTGCCAGGTGCCGAACGCCCAACCATTCTGCCGCTGGCGGGTGATCAACAGCGCGTAGCGATGCACATGGTCAGTAGCGAAACCCTGTTCTGGGAAACGATGGAAAAACTGAAAGCGCTGGGTGCCAGTTCAATCCTGGTCCTGCCGATTGAGAAGATGATGGAGTGATCGCCATGAGCTTTAACACAATCATTGACTGGAATAGCTGTACTGCAAAGCAACAACGCCAGCTGTTAATGCGCCCGGCGATCTCCGCTTCTGAAAGCATTACCCGCACTGTTAACGATATTCTCGATAGCGTGAAAGCACGCGGTGATGACGCCCTGCGGGAATATAGCGCGAAGTTTGATAAAACCACGGTTACCGCACTGAAGGTGTCTGCTGAGGAAATTGCCGCCGCCAGCGAACGCCTGAGCGACGAGCTAAAACAGGCGATGGCGGTGGCAGTAAAGAATATTGAAACCTTCCACTGCGCAAAAACGGCCGCCGGTAGATGTAGAAACTCAGCCAGGCGTACGTTGTCAGCAAGTCACGCGCCCGGTGGCTTCGGTAGGTTTGTATATTCCTGGCGGCTCCGCCCCGCTCTTCTCAACGGTATTAATGCTGGCAACTCCGGCGCGTATTGCGGGCTGTAAAAAAGTGGTGTTGTGCTCACCGCCGCCGATTGCCGATGAGATCCTTTATGCGGCGCAGCTGTGCGGTGTGCAGGACGTGTTTAACGTCGGCGGCGCACAGG
>ERZ779880.1302-NODE-1302-length-23284-cov-11.718972_pt1 | contig 23284 bp, 17 predicted proteins | sample MGYA00511555_ERZ779880 | MGnify/ENA primary metagenome ERZ779880 (study PRJEB29588, sample SAMEA2145815) | human gut metagenome | biome: human gut; feature: human-associated habitat; material: faeces | place: Denmark | collected 2008/2010 ...
GGGATATGATACCGAAGACAGGGGAGCGTTGTGGCTGCTGCATGGCGGGAATTCCACCCGCGGCTGCGTCAAGATCGCTACGGTGAAGGGGGTTCATTGCTTTGAGAGTATTTATCCCTTTTCCGGATACTATCTTGATATGGAGAATGCCAATAGCTGGGCTCTGTCCGGAGCGTTCCTTCCGGCGACCATGCACTTGCATTGCAATAACGTCAATCCGGCTTATTACGGGTTTTCCTCCATGGAGAGCAATATCATTGTCTCCGAGGCGGTGGAGGATTTTGTTGACCCGGAAGCCGAAACGGCTACCGAAGAATGAGCATGAATAACGCAGCGTTCCCCTTCCCGCTGCCGGCAACGCCTCTACGTCCCTATTCAATTTTTCTTCCGCCACGGCAACCGGGTTTCCACAATCGCCACCGCGCGGTGCGCCATGCCGCGCATGCCCTGCGTACCGCAATACATTAAAAGAACCGTCACTCCGCCATAGGAGACGGCCATGAGAAAGGCGCATAAAAACCAGGAGAAGAAAGATGCGGAAGGCTGCAGAGGAACGAATTTCCAGATCCAGTCCATGAACACGGCCGAAATCGAAACCAGCGCCAGCTGGTAACCGAACTGGAACCAGTAACTCATCACATTTTTTCTGAATCCCCAGTTATACAGCATGAAGGGCTTCCATATGCCCACAATAAGTATCAGGCTGGAGACTCCCCCCAACAGAACGCCGGGTAATCCCCATAAGTAACCTCCGATGATCGCCACGGAAATGTTGATCACGCTTTCCGCAAGAGGAGCCCACACATCCCAAAACAAACCGTAACCGTATAAAAACTGATCCACAACCCCCCGCGTAATGGTGATGAACAGCCTGATGACAAGCAACAGCATGATTTCCCGGGGAAGGATATATTCCGCCCCCAGCCAAAGCGTGATGAATGGCTCCAGAAGCTGGTAAAGGGGGAAACATACCGTGCCGGCAATCAGCATGCGCAGAGAAAACAGCTCACTAAACACTTTGCGGATTTTTCCCTCATTTCCCTCCGCAATCAAATTGCCCACACTGGCTTCCGTACTGCCGAGCAGATTATTGACCAGAAGGTGCAGTTTATCCACAATGGTGGAATAGTTGCCGAAATAGGCCGCCATCTGGAGGGAAACAAAGGCATATACCAGAAACGGCGTCATCTGAAACTGGAAAAAGCTTCCCAGCCGATGCATAAACAGCTGCTTGGTGTATTTAGTGACTTCAGGATATTTTTTGAACAGTTCCTTCCCCAGGGCCACATTGCTTTTCAGCCAGGGATATACCTGATTGATCTTCCAATTCAGGATGAAGGAGTAAATAATGCCGAAGAACAGTTCTATCCCTATCCATAGATAATAGCTTCCCGTATACCATGCTGACAGCATCTGGCATATGATTTTGATAATGGATGCCGTCTGGAAATAAAACGCCACCACGTAATTCCTCTGGTCCGCTCCCAAAAGGGTCTGCCTGTAGTTGGCGAAATACCCGATCAGGGAAGAGGCCAGAAAGGAATAATAAGCAAAATAGATGATTCCATAGGAAAAGCCCGTGGAAGGGAAAATAACCGGGAGGAAACAGGAAAGCGCTACTCCAGCCGCGATGATCAGCCGACCTATCCACCGGTACATGTATCCCAGCACGGAGATAATTTCATTAATCCTGGTTTCATCATGCTCAAAGATAGGCTTGTAAAGCACATACCCGATAGCCGTGCTTATGCCAAGTTCCGCCAAATTGAGGAAATTCAGCAGACTCATTAATGTTCCCGTCAAACCGACAAAATCGGCACCCAGGCAATTCAAGAATATTTTCCTTGAAAAAAAGGAAATGAGAAGAATCAAAACATAAAAAATGAGATTGACCCTGGCGTTCAACAGGCTTTTCTTTACGCGGGATTCTTCCATATTATTTATTTCATCAATTTCATCCTTTCCCGGGAAAAGTTAAAAATACCTGTTTTATTGATAACCGGATTATTTATTCAACCGGCAATACGCCAACGGGATATTGCCGGCCATACGGGTACGGAAAGCGGTGCCAATCTAACACAACATTCTGCTGCATCAATATCTTTTTATGAAGCCCCGGCCAACAGGTCTTCACAGGGAATAGAAACCGGACAAAATCGTCCGGTCCCATGCCGCCTCCTTATCCGATCACCGGATAAAAAACAAATTCCTCATTTTTACAGGGCCATGATCCGAAACAGTTCCATAAAGTGTCCTTGTTTTATTTCTTCTTTTCATCTACATTACCGCCCGTGAGCAAGGGCAGGATTCTCATCGTTACATATGTTTTTCCTCCGGAAGAAGGAGGCGTAGGCATGGCTGCCTATGAGATGGCCTGCAGCCTGAACTCCCTGGGCTGGGACATCCATGTCCTCACACGCCCTCTGGATTCACCGGAGGATTCTTTCCGCTCTCGCCCATACAGCCCTCTCACCACCCTGCCGGACACCCTGACTAAGAACAGAGCCCGCTTAAGGGAATATCTGAACGGGTTTCTGGAAGATTTCCGGCCGGATGTTATTATCTACCACTCCTGGGCGGATTGGTGCCGGGAAGAATTGCTGGACGCGGCACGGGATTCAGGCATTCCATTTTTCCTCCGCTCCCATGGAACAGCCACCAATTTCCATTCTTTTTTCCGCCTTAACTACCCTCCTTTTTTCGGTCTGAAAAAATGGCTCTGCTCCTTTTTCCAAATACGCAGGAATATCCTCAACGTATGCCGGAAATCACCTCTAAACCGCCTCGTTTTTCTCGACCCTTACGGAACACTTTTCAAAAGCTTTGATTATTATTACGCATCCAGACGCAAACTTTCCAATTATTCCTGCATTCCCAACACCTTCCCGGCTCTGAAAAGAACCGCTCCTTTTTTCCGGGAAAAATACGGACTTTCCTCCACCCCCGTTTTCACCTGCCCCGCCAGCGCCAGCATGAGGAAACGGCAGCTTCTCTTCATCCGCCATGTGAAACGCACCCATCTTCAGCAGATCACGTTTCTTTTTCTCATTCCCCAGCGCAATTCCTATGCGGAACAAATGGAACAGGCCATCGGGGATGATCCCAGATTCAGGATTCTCTACAGGCTCCCGCGTCCGGAGGTAGAAGCCGCCATTACGGAAAGCAATGCCGTTTTTCTTTACTCCTTCCAGGAACAACAGCCCCTCTCCATTCTGGAGGCGATGTCATGCGGCGTTCCCTGGTTCGCTCCGGATGCAGGAGCCCTTTCCACCCTAGAAGGGGGAATCGTCCTGAAAAACGCATCCCCCTCCGCGCTGGAAAAAGCTGTGGAATCGCTGACGGACGAAACAACACGGGAAACACTGGGACGTAAGGGCCTCCGGCAATGGGAAGCCCGTTACGCCCCCGACGCAGTAAACAGGAAGTGGGAGGAACTGCTTTTTTCCTCCACCCGTCCGGGAGAAAAGTCTCCGTTCGCGTCCTCCATCGTTCCGGACCATTTATCCACCTGCTAACCCCTTGCCCCTTTTTTCCAATCCATGACGCCCAAACGCCCCCGTCCTGTATTAGCCATAGCAGCGGATCTCCCCCTGGGCCGGCTGCTGACGTCTTTCCGCAACAAGGACCGGCGTGCGATTCCCTGGATTTTTTCCCTTTTCCATGCTCTGGAATCTCAGGAAGATTTTGACATCCACTGGATTACTCTCAGCAAAGCCGTTTCCGCCGCGGAAACTATCCAGATGCGCAACCAGACCATCCATATTCTTCCCCTGGGCAGCATGGGCAAAAATATCCTGACGGCCCATTTCCTGACCGTCCGGAGAATACGCAAGACCCTGAACGATATCCAGCCGGACCTCCTGCACGTATGGGGCGTGGAGCAGGCTTACGCTCTGGCGGGAATTGCTTTCCAGGGAAAGAAGATCCTTTCCTACCAGGGGGCCCTCACCGCCTACTGCCAGCGCGCTCCGCAGGCCTTCCTCCTCCATATGCAGGCCCTTTGGGAACGCATGGCCGTCAAACATTATGATCTTATCACGTGCGAATCCCCCTGGGCATGCGACCGCGTTGCGGAAATTGCCCCCCAGGCCCGCCTGTCCTGCATGGAATACGGCGTGGAACCTTCCTTTTACCATCTTGACAGAAGCCCGTCTCCAGAACCTTCCTGCCTCTTTGCCGGAACCATTTACGAACTGAAGGGCATCTCCTATCTGGTGGAGGCCTTCACGCATCCGTCCCTCTCCCATGTCCAGCTGTTCGTGGCGGGCAACGGCGCCCTCAGGGAAAGACTGGAAGCCCGGTCCACCCCCAACATCCACTGGCTGGGCGGCATTTCCCGCGAAGAACTCCAGCAGCGCCTCTCCACGGCGTGGTTCCTGGTGCATCCCACCCTGGGGGATTGCTGCCCCAATATCGTGAAGGAGGCAAGAGTCATGGGCCTTCCGGTAATCACCACGGAAGAAGGCGGGCAGACTCAATATGTCCAGGACGGCGTATCCGGCTATATTGTCCCGGTCCGCAACAGCGACGCCATCAGGGAGGCCGCGCAGAAACTTTCAGCCAGCCTGGATAAGGCCATGTCCATGGGAATGGAGCGGCATCAGGAATGCCGCCGCCTGCTGGACGTAAAGCAGACAGTAACCGGGTGCCTGTCACGTTATCATACCATGCTGTATTCACGCTGATGAAATTATTCCTTATCCATCTGCTTTCAGGAATAGGGCGTCTGCTGCTCAGGCTCAAGGGGGTGCGCACCGGAACGGGCGTCATTCTTTCCGGGCTTCCCCTCATTAAAAAATTCCCGGGAGCGTCCATCACCATCGGCAACGGAGTCACCATCCACTCCCTGACCCGGATGAATCCGGTACTTTCCCATCACACCTGCCTGGCCGCCCTTTCCAATCAGGCAAGCATCATTCTGGAGGACGGCTGCGGCATCAGCGGAGCCGCCCTGGTCTGCGTCAACGGCATCCGCATCGGACGCCACACGCTGATAGGAGCGGACGCGCTGATTCTGGACAACGACATGCACTATCCCCGGAGCGGCTCCAGGTGGGGATCAACTCTGGGGCAGCCCGAACAGGGACAACCCATTTCCATCGGGGAAGGATGCTTCATCGGAGCCAGGGCCACCATTTTGAAAGGAGTCACCATCGGCTCCGGCTCCGTAGTCGCCGCAGGAGCCGTCGTCACCCGGGATGTGCCTCCCGGCTGCCTGGCCATCGGAAATCCCGCAGTAAATAAACAGCTCCCCGAACGTCTCAAACATCCCCGGGAAACACAACAAGCCATCTGCCCTTGAGCATTTCCCCTGCCTGCCTCAGGGGGCTCCAAAGGCAGACTCTTTCATGACACCGCAAAATCCTACAATTTTATTACTCTCATCCCGGGAACATTGGATTGACATATCCCGATTCCTCGCGGCATGCCTGATTGTATGCGTCCACGCGCCGGCCTTTTCTTTCGCCAGCCTGTTCCAGCTTCCGGTTTTCAACGGCCGCGTGGCATTTTTCCTGATTCTGGCAGGTTATTTCATGGGCCGGAATAATTCCTGGAAAAAAGCGTTCAAACGGGGTTATACGCTTCTCATTCCCTTTCTGTTCTGGAATGTAGTCATCTCTTTCCTCCATCCGGGAATCATGAATATGGAATTGCCGGAATACTTATGCAACCTTGTAGGCTTCCGCTCCCTTTTCACTCCCGATTTTATTCCTTTTTCCATCAATGAATTGACGGGAGAGCCCTTTTCCCCGCCCACATGGTTTTTGAGGGATATTATTCTCTGCTCCCTCATTTCCCCCATCCTGCTGAAATTGAAATATCCGGTTTTTGTCCTGATCCTGATTTGCTTCAGCACGGACTGGCTCCAATACCCCGTGCCGTCCAACAAAATCACTCTTGCTCCATTCACCGTCTCCCTGTTCAGCCTGGGCCTTTTCCTGTCTTCCATCAAACTGGCTGAAGTAAAACACTTTTACAAAAATTCCTTTACTCCCTTCGTCCTGCTCGCCGTAGGCGCCGGGTTTCTGCTCAGCATCACCAACTATTTAAGCGTCTGCCAGAATAACCCGGAATGGAACATGCACAAAATACTGGCATCTTATAGAGTATGGAATATCTCCTGGCCGGCTGTCCATTTGAATTCCCTCTGCCCTGTCTTCGGAGCGCTTCTTCTCATGGCCCTTGGAATCTGGCTGGAAAAGAAAATTCCCGTCGCCAGAAAGCTGTCCAACTATGCTCCCGCCTGTTTCCTGATATTCGTTCTTCATTACCCTTTAATCATGTTGATCCCCACCCATATTTGGAAACAATCCTTTTTCGCTCCCTTTGTATTAATCCCCGCCATCATTTTCCTTATTGTCGCATTCTACCTTTTCCTGAGAAAACTCTTCCCGGCCTGCCTGCCCTATGTCGCCAACGACCGCATCACCCATGTTCCCAAAAAAAATTAAGGCCTGTATTCTCTTTTTTCTTTTAACCGTTCCGGCCGCATTAGGCGCCGTCTGGTGCGCCAAACACGCCTACCGTTACCATTTGGCTGTCCATCCCCTGCCCTATTCCCCGGAACAGGGCGCCCTGCTGGAAAAACACCGGCAGGACAAACGCAACGCCCGGCTGAATCCCCATGCCCCCGTGTTGTTCCTGGGCTCCTCCACCATGGAATTCTGGCTGAGAGAAGGGAAACGTTCCTGGGAAACCTGGTTTTCCCCTCTGGGATGCCTCAACCTGGGAACCAGAAGCGAGACCACGGGCAACCTGCTCTGGCGCATCAATGACGGCCTGACAAGCCCGCTGACTCCCAAAATAATCGTCCTGTATTCGGGGGTCAACAATCTGGGAGTGCAAAAAAGCCTGGGATGGACGGCTTTTCAGGGAAACGTGGCCATCGTCAAAAAAATCAGGGAGATTTACAGCCCGGAGACGACCGCCATCATTGTCATCCCCCCGCTTATCGCGCAAAAAGGGTCGCGCATGGAAACCTTCAGAAATTGTCTGCTCCAACACGACTTTGGAAAAAATGTCCATGTCCTCCCCCTTCATTTCTTCCTTCCGGGAAAGGATGCCAGCCTTTATACTTGGGACGGCCTTCATCTCAACGCCCTGGGATATGAAGCCATCTCGCCTCCGCTTTTCCGCTTCCTCCAACAGCTTTTAAGCAGGAGCAGTCTTTAGGGCCTCACAAAAACAATAAGCTCTATCCGTCATCACTCCATGTTATGATTGAACCTTTTCCACCCAATCAGGCAGCATTTCCCATGCCCCTGTTCCTGGCAGGTCCCACCGGGTCGGGGAAATCCGCGGCAGCCGTGGAACTGGCGGAGATGCTGGACGCAGAAATTGTCAGTTCCGACGCTTACCAGGTGTACCGGGAAATGCCCATCCTGACGGCGGCGCCTTCCCCGGCGGACCGGGAACGGGTTCCCCACCACATGGTTTCCATTATTCCCGTCCAAAGGAACTGGAATGCCACGGAACACTACTACCGCGCCATGCGCTGCATGGAAGAAATCCGCGCACGCGGGAAAATAGCCATCGTCACGGGAGGTTCTGGCCTGTACTTTAAATTCCTCTCCCACGGCCTGTCGGAAGCGCCGCCGGGGGACGCTGCTCTCCGCGCCTCGTTCGCGGACTGTTCCACGGAAACGCTATACGCCAGGCTTTCTTCCCTGGACCCGGAAGGAGCGGCCTCGACGGATGCCGCCAACCGGCGTTATGTGGAACGCAATCTGGAAATCGTCCTTGCCGGAGGGAAACCTCTTTCCTTCTGGAAGAGGAACTGGCTGGCCCCGCCACGCGGACCCGGCTGGGTCATCAGCAGGGATGTTCCTGAACTGGACGGAAGAATCGCCCGCCGTGCCGCACGCATGATGCAGGAGGGCGCGGTGGAGGAAGCGGCTTCCCTCGGCCCATGCTCCGCCACAGCGGAACGCACCCTGGGCCTGGCATTGATACGAAGCATGCTGCGCGGGGAAATCTCCCGTGAAAACTGCCAGATCCAGCTGGCACTCGCCACCCGGCAATACGCCAAACGGCAGCGCACCTGGCTGAAACGCGAACAATGGCTCCGGAAACTTCCGGCTTTCCCTTCCGACTCTCCCCGGGTTCTTGCAGAACGCATCATGAAGGAACTGGAATCTTCACCCTCTTTCATACGCCGTTAAATATCCGGAACCGTCCCACAGCGGGAAAAATGCCAGACGCCATTCATAACGCACGCCGCCACGAACCATGGGCACAGGATACGCATGGCAGATTGAGCTTACGCCGCCCGCTAAAAAGTCAAAGATCTGTCGAAAGCTCCGTTGAATAACCAAGCCAGGATGCCTGTCTTCCGCGCTTTTTGTCTTGGCTTACGGAAACATCTTTGGTTTACAGGGGCAGGCGGCAAAACTTTTCTCAAAGCGGTCCGCCCTATCACCCCATATTTTTCCCAGCATCGTGGCACGCATCCTTGTAGGCTTATCAGGCGGAGTGGACAGCTCCGTGGCAGCGGCTCTGCTCGTGGAGCAGGGTCATGACGTAGTGGGGGCCTACATGAAAAACTGGGTGAATGACGAAGGCATTCCCGGAGAATGCCCGTGGGAACAGGACATTCAGGACGCGCTGGCCGTCGCCAAAACAACAGGTATTGAATTCCGGGTCATCGACCTGGTGGACGAATACCGCGCCCGCATCGTGAATTATCTGATTGAAGGCTACCGCGCCGGATATACGCCCAACCCGGACGTATTGTGCAACCGGGAAATGAAGTTCGGCGTCTTCTTGGATTATGCCCTGGAACAGGGATTCGACTGCGTCGCCACCGGCCATTACGCCCGCAGGATGGACACGCCGCAAGGGGCTTTTATCCTGCGTGGGCGGGATCCGAACAAGGACCAGTCCTACTTCCTGTCCCTGATGCGCCCGGACCAGATAGCCCGCGCCGTATTTCCCCTTGGGGATCTGCTGAAACCGGAAGTGCGCGTTCTCGCGGAAAAATACGGCCTCCCCACGGCACGCAAGAAAGACAGCCAGGGCATCTGCTTCATCGGCCAGGTAAAAATGAGCGATTTCCTGCGCCACTACCTGCCGGACAAGCCCGGCAAAATCGTGGACACGGAAGGCAGGACGCTCGGCACGCACAATGGCCTGCATCTGTTCACCATGGGCCAGAGGAAAGGGCACGGCGTCGCCTCCCCGCGGGAGGGAGTCGCCTATGTGGTGGTGGGAAAGGACGTCCAACGCAACCGCCTGATTCTGGGATATGAAGACGCGTCCACGCGGGAATTGTACGCGTCCTGCGCCGTGGTCGGCGGCATTTCCAACACGCTCGCCCCCCTGCCGGCCCGCGTCATGGCCCAGCCCCGCTACCGGGCCAAGGCGGAATGGGCCTCCTGCGAATATCTGGAAGAAGGGAAAGTGCGCCTGGCCTTTGACACGCCCCTGCGGGCACTGGCCGTGGGACAGGTTTGCGCCTTTTACGACGGAGGCAAGTTGCTCGGGGGCGGTTTTTTTGAATCCATAGAACCATGACTGACCCGGAACGCACCATAGCCGCACAGGCCACCGCCGCAGGACAGGGAGCCATCGCCGTCATCCGCATGAGCGGCCCCGGCTGCATGGACATCCTGAAACAATGCACCCCCGCGGCTTTCACGGAACGCCTCCGGCCGCGCAGGGCGACGCTGGTCCGCATCCGGGACGCGGAAGGAGCCGCCATTGACCAGGCGCTTGTCACCTGGTTCCCCGCCCCTGCCAGTTATACGGGGGAAGACACCGCGGAAATCTCCTGCCATGGCGGCATGCTGGTGACGGACTGCCTGCTGAAACGCCTTTACCAATGCGGGGCCTCCCCTGCGGAACCGGGAGAGTTCACAAAAAGAGCCTTCCTGAACGGGCGCATGGACCTGACCCAGGCGGAAGCCGTGATGGATGTGATTTCCGCCGGTAGCGACCTGGCTCTGAAAGCCGCGCAAACCCAGCTGGACGGAGGCGTCGGCGCCCAGGTGGACGCACTGAAAGACAGCCTGGTTCATGTGCTGGCCCATATTGAAGCCTATATTGATTTTCCGGATGAAGACATTTCCCCGGACACCGCCTCCGATCTGCTGGCGCGCCTCCGGAGCATGGAGGAAAAGCTTTCCGCCCTCCTCCGAACTGCCGAAGGCGGACGCCTGCTGCGGGAAGGCATCCGAACGGCGATCGCCGGACCTCCCAACGTGGGAAAATCCAGCCTGTTGAATACCCTGCTGGGGTATGACCGGGCCATTGTAAGCAATATTGCCGGAACCACGCGGGACACGGTGGAGGAATCCGTTCAACTGGCCGGGCTGGCCCTGCGGCTGATTGATACGGCAGGCATCCGCGAATCTTCCGACGTCATTGAACAGGCTGGCATTACCCGCACCAACAGGGCGCTTGAAGCCGCGGATCTGGTTCTGGAAGTAGCGGATGCCTCCATGCCCCGGGTAAAAGACCTCCCCTCCCCTGCTCTCACCGCCCCCCGGCTGCTTATTCTGAACAAGTGCGACCTCGGAATCCACCCGGACTGGGAGGCTGTGCCCGGCATCCGGTTTTCCTGCACCACCGGGGAAGGAAGGAAAGAATTGGAGAAAGCCATTGTTCAGGCCTTTGCCTCCTCCCTGCCCGGTGAAACGGGCAGTTCCCTGGTAGCCATCAATGCCCGCCACCAGCATGAACTTGGCCTCTGCCGGGAGCATGTCCGGCTGGCTTCGGAATCCATTTCCCGCCAGGAAAGTCCTGAATTCACGGCCCTGGAACTGAGGGAGGCCCTGACGCACCTGGGGGAAATCACCGGAGCCGTGGATACGGAAGACGTGCTGGGCGCCATTTTTTCCTCCTTCTGCCTGGGGAAATAAAGCTCTGGAAAATCCGGACATCTGATTCAACAAACAGCTCTTATCTTTTTACCATGCCTCCTCCCGCCGTCAAATCCGTCCGCCAGATCATTTATTACCAATATGCCAAAATCATTGCCTCATCTTCCGGTTTTGGGAAGGCTCATTACGGCATGGTTATGAGCAAATGGAAAGAGCTTTGCGCAGGGACCATACATTGGTCTTCCTCCGTACGCGAATGGATCAGGGAAATGGAACATCCCGGGGAATGTATTTATTGCGGCGGAAAAAAGGATTTGACCACGGAGCATATCCTGCCGCGCAACTGCGGGGGGGAAGATACCACGGACAACGTCGTCAGAATATGCAAGTCCTGCAATTCTTCCAAGGGGGGAAAACGGCTTTACGAATGGAAGGGATTAAAGGAAAAGGATAACCACCACCGTATCGCGGAAGGAAAATACCTGAAATACCTTTATTCCCTTCATGAAAAACGGGGAACCCTGGACGTAACAAATGTGCGGGAGCTGTGCCCGCATTGCAACATGCGCTCCTGCTGTGAACGGGACGGGTCAGTGGAGAAGCTTTCCGTTTACTGCATAGAAGGGTGCTTCCACAAGTAGAGCGCATTACCGCGCGCCGGGCTTCCCGGAAAAAATTTCCTTTTCCTCTTCCTCCAGGGCTTCCGGCTCCGCATCCGAGGTGAATAACGGAATGTAGGAAGGCAGGTTCCAGTTCCAGCGGATGGCCGCCAAACGCACGGAAAGCGTGACTATGAAACCAGCCACGAAGCAGGTGGAAGAATCAATTCCGGCATAGTAAAGCATGGCGTACGCCACGCCGCCCAGCAGGGCCGCGGTGGCATACAGTTCCCCGGGACGGAACACGTAGGGAACGTTGCCGGTAAGCACGTCGCGCAGCAGGCCCCCCGCCACGCCGGTACAAATGCCCATCATCACGGAAACAGTAGGCGTATAGCCGTGGAGATAGGATTTTTCCGTGCCAATCATGCCGAAAAGAGCCAGAACGATGGCATCCGCCACGCGGATAGTGCCCATGGGAGGCGGATATTTCTGGGCCACATAAAAGGTTGCCAGGCTGGTGACGACGGAGGCCAGAACAAAAATTTCCCCGGTGGGGAGCGTCCAGTACACCGGTATGTCCAGCAGGATGTCGCGCACGGTTCCTCCGCCCAGAGCGGCCAGGGTGCCGCAGACAATCACGCCGAACAGGTCCATCTTCACCCGCGAGGAAGCGATGGAACCCGCCAGGGCTCCAATGATCGTGCTCATGATTTCACAGGTGGAGAGGAACATGGCGGGAGGAACAGGAAAAGAGGCGTATTCAGCAGACCCGTATCCACGGCAGGCAGGAGTCCTGGCTGGCGCAGAACAGGGAGGTGGAAGCCAGCCCCATGTCATGCAGGGTATCACGCATCAGGCTTTCTGCCAATGCCGGAGAATTGCTTTCTGCGCTCAGGTGAGCCAGCACCACGTTTTTCAGGGCGTCATGGGCAATCCGCCTCAGCAGGTCGCACGCCTGCTCATTGGACAGATGCCCGTGCGCGGAGGCGATGCGCTGTTTCAGCGGCCAGGGCCTCTTGGGAGTGGCCGCCAGCATGTCCGGATCATAGTTTGATTCCACCACCAGACTATCCACCATGGCAAGATATTCCGCGATGCAGCCGGGAGCCTGCCCCGTATCGGAAATAAAACCCAGACTGGACCGTTCCGTTTCAAATTTGAATCCCACCGGGTCCACGGCGTCATGGTAAGTGGGGAAGGGAGTAATGACGATATCCCCTATTTTGAAAGACTGGCCCTTTTCAAAATAGGCCCAGGGGGCCTCCGGCGCTTTTTCCTGGACGCACATGGCCGTATGGCGGGTGGCGTAAACGCGCACGGCATGCTTTCTGGTGAACTGGTGCACGCCTTTCATGTGATCCGCGTGTTCGTGGGTGAGCAGAATGGCGGCCAGCTCATCCGGTTCCACGCCGGCGGACTTCATCTTGTCCCGCAGTCTGGCGGCGCTGAACCCGGCATCCACCAGCAGGACGGTTTCCCCCGCCCTGACAATGGTGGCATTTCCCCCGCTGCCGCTGCCCAACACGCAAAACTGCATCATGCGCGGAATATAATACCGCCCCCGGTGGGGAGCAAGACCGTATCCATGCTTTTTTCAGGATATGGGCATATGAAAAAATACTTTTTTCCAGTACGGGATTGACATTTCAGGTGCATTAAAGTGTATTGAAGTCACTACGTAGTGTACTTGCATGCGATGAGCAGTGTATCAGACAACCTTTTTGGTGCATACACGCACAAGCTGGACCCCAAAAACCGGATTGCCATTCCGGCAGAATGGAGGCCCTCCGAAGGTTGCGCCCTGCTCCTGTTATCCGGCCGGCGCCTTGATTTGCCGACCGTCAAAGCCTATACGCGGGAAAAATTCCAGCAGCTCATTGACAAGATAGAAGCAACTCCCGGCTATACGGAAGCGCAAATCGACCTGTTCATCGGCAAATTATACGCCAACTGTGTGGAGGCTGTCATCAACGCTCAAGGCAAGCTGCTGATACCCAAACAAATGTGCGAACACGCACAGCTCAGTTCCTCCGTCCGGCTCGCCGCACGGAGAGGATATTTTGAATTGTGGGAACCCTCTCTCTATGAAGAAGTTTCCCGGCGTGAGAACGCCAGCATCTCCGACATCAACCAATCCTACGGCATTCTCTGACTTTCCTTCATGCCACCAGATTCTTCCATTCCGCCCGATCCCCAAGCACGCCCCTGCGCAACGCTTGCATTGCGCCCGGGCTGGCTCGCTTCCGGCCTGGGCGTCGGCGCCAGAACCGGGTTGCATGCGGAACTCACGGCTTATTCCATCGTTTTCTGGGGGCACGACGCCCTTCCGGCGCAGGATATGGTTGCCTGGCAACAGGAAAAAGCACGCCTTATGGAGGAAATGTCCCTGGCCGGGCAAAAGGGCGCCTATGGCAAGCTGGGCGCATTGTCCTCCGACCTGAACCGGGCTTTTGACGACCATATTGAGCTTTCTTTACGCGCGGGCGCGGGTACGCACATCCGCACGGAGGAAGTGCAGGCCCTGGCAAACGGACTCGCGGAAGAAACGTCCTGCCGCGTACTGGCGTGGAGCGTCTGCCGCAACCATGTGCATGTGGTTGCGGAGCTGACGGAGGAGAAGGGAGTGGATGAACTGGTCTGCTCCTGGAAGGCGCTGGCCCCCTCCATGAACTGGGAAAACGCGTACCACACGGAAGCCCTGAAAGCCCGGGAAGCCGCGGCAAGGGCGGATGCCCTGATTTCCGAACTTGGGGATGACGCCGTTGCCGCTGTTGATGCGGAAGCGGACGGCACCATCTCCGGAAACGGCTTCCGGCACATCACCGTTCTGCTGCATGAGACGGTGGACATGCTGAAAGCGGGCCCCGGCAAATTCATCGTGGACTGCACGCTTGGCGGCGGAGGCCACACGGAGCTTCTGCTGGAACAGGGCGCCACCGTCTGGGGCATTGACCGCGATGCGGATGCCCGCCGCGCCGCCATACTCAGGCTGGCGCGCTTCGGTTCCCGTTTCAAGGCGCTCGCCGGCAACTTCCAGGATGTGGAAAGCATTCTTTCCCAGCAGGGGGTTTCCCGGGTGGACGGGTTGCTGGCGGATCTGGGCGTTTCCTCCCACCAGCTTGACACCGCCTCCCGCGGTTTTTCTTTTCGGGAAGACGGCCCTCTGGACATGCGGATGGATACCCACGCCGCCTTTTCCGCCCGGAACCTGGTGAATGAGGCCCCGGAAGAAGAAATCGCAGCCATTCTCTGGCAATTCGGAGAGGAACGCGCTTCCCGCGCCATTGCCCGCGCCATTGGGAAAGCCCGCGCCCAGGCCCCCATCACCACTACCGCACAGCTTGCCCGCATCGTGGAATCCGTCCTGCCGCGCAAAGGAAGGCAGCACCCCGGCACCCGCACGTTCCAGGCCCTGAGAATAGCCGTCAACGGCGAGCTGGATGCTCTGAACGCCCTGCTGGATTCCTCCGTGCGTCTGCTCGGGCAGGGAGGCCGCATGGCCGTCATCACCTTCCACAGTCTGGAAGACCGCCGGGTCAAGCAGTTCTTTGAGCTGCGGAGCCGTCCGGAAATAGACCGCCCGGAATGGCCGGCTCCCCGCCCCAACCCGGATTACTGCTTCCGCCCGCTTTCCCGCAAGCCCGTCACTGCGGGAGAAGAAGAACTTTCAATCAACCCCCGTTCCCGCAGCGCCAAGTTGCGCGGCGTGGAAAAAATCATCTGACTATCTCTCTTTCCCCACCGCCATGAAAAGATTCAAACAGCGTTTCACCGGCCACCAGATCAGCGTGAGCATGATCATGTGGCTCATTGCCTTCGCCTCCCTTACCTGCGGAGCGGGCATCACTTATGCCGTGCTGAAAAACGACCAGATCCAGGTCGCGCGCGATATCAAGCAGATGAATGAAGAGATCGCCTCCTGCGAACTCACAAAGGAATATTACCGCTCCAAGACTTCCTCCCTGACCAGCCGCTGGGCCATCCGCGACAGGCTGGCTCAGGACAAGTCCAATCTACAGCCTATCGAGCCCTCAGCCGTAGAATACATTTCTTCCGAAAACGCCTCCCGAATCGCCGCGGCAGGCCATTAAACGCGTTGAGCCGTTCATGATCACGATCACGAAGTCCAGATTCGCCAGAAGAAGCCTCGTCCTGTGCGGCGTGGCGGGCGCGGCGGTCATCTGGCTGATGTTGTCGCTGGTCAATCTTCAGTTGGTTTCCCCCCGGAAAACGAGCGGCGTTTCCAGCGGCGGCATTATTGAACGGGAGGTTCTGTTGCCCCAGCGCGGACGCATCATGGACGCCAATGAGGAAATCCTCACCAGCAACATGCAAAGTTCCGAGCTGATTGCGGACGGCTATCACCTGAACGATCCCAAGACCATCAGCTGGGCTCTGGCCTATTCCAAGGCCGTCCATTCCCCCTTCTGGGAGAAAGCCGCAACGGATAAGGAAAAGGAAAAGCTCGTTTCCGGCTTCCGCAGCAAGATTCTGGGGCAGGCCGCCAGTAAAAAGGATGGCAGCAAGGAACACAACCTGGCGAAAATCCTGCTGGAAGAGCCTGAAAACGGACCGGAAGGGGTGGACATGGCCAGGAAAAAGCTGGAAGAGCTTTATGAGCCGGAAATGGTGAAAGAATACGTGCAGGCGCACCTGGAATACGCCGCCAAAGTGATTGCCCCCTTCCTGCCGGACATGAATGTGCAGGATATCATCAATACGGTGGAAAAAGACGGGGCGATTCCCAAGAAGCGCATCGTCATTGCCAAAAACCTGTCTGAGGAAAAAGCGGAACTGCTGCGGCAGGCTATCCAGAACGCCCGCGTCCAGGGGTTCCGTTTTGAGACCTCCTCCAAACGCGTTTATTCCGTGCCGGAATGCATGGTGCATATTCTGGGCTACATCGCCCAGACGAAGGACAGCGGCCCCCGGCCCGTGGCCCTTTCCGGCCTGGAAAAACAGCTGGACGACCAGCTGCTGGGCCACAACGGCATCAGGGAGTACCGGAAAGACAGCCGCGGACGCATCATTCCCTCCGCGGACTCCCGCTTCAAGGATGCCGTTGACGGGCTGAACGTGCGCCTGACGGTAAACATGGAGTACCAGACGATCGTGGAGGAGGAACTGGACGCCGCCATCTCTTTTTACACGGACCAGACCCACAAACCCCGCGGCTGCATTATTGTGGTGGAACCCAAAACCGGAAGCATTCTGGCGATGGCCAGCCGGCCCCACTATAATTTAAATACGCGCGAGGGCCTTCAGGAAGGCGCCTACCATTTCGCCGTGCAGTCCCTGTACGAACCCGGCTCCACTTTTAAAATCGTTTCCGTCACATCCGCCGTGGACAGCGGAAAGGCCACGTTTGACACCATGATCAACTGCACCCCCTATCCGGTGCCCGGTTCCCGTCCCGTCACGGACGCCCCCCGTTCCTATGGCGGTCTGACCGTAGCGGGCGTGTTGAAAAAATCCAGCAACCCGGGCGCTTTCCGCATTGCGCTGAAATCGGGCTGGCCCACGTATAAAAAATACTTTGACCTGTACGGATTTTCCTCCAAAACGGGCATCGACCTGCCGGGGGAAACCAACAGCCAGTGCCAGGACGGAAGCAACTTCGTCAACTTTTCCCGCATCAGCTTCGGCTATTCCCTGATGGTCTCCCCCCTGCAGGTCGCCATGGCTTACGCCGCCATCGCCAATGACGGCGTGCGCATGCGCCCCCGGCTGGTTGACGGCATTTACGTGGATGACAAGAACTTCCAGCCTTCCCCTCCCGTGGAGGTATGCCGGGTCATGAGCGTCAAGACGGCCCGGGACCTTCGGAACGCCCTGTTCCACGTCACGGATCTGGACGGGACCGCCAAAAGAGCGCGGATTGAAGGCTACAACGTGGGAGGCAAAACCGGAACCGCCCACAAGGTGAAGCCTACAGGCGGCTACTTTGAAAACCGTTACACCGTCTCCTTCGTAGGAATGCTCCCGGTGGAGGACCCGGCCTTCGTCTGCCTCGTCGTCATTGACGACCCCACTTCCAAGCATTGCCACCCCGGAGGCGGCACCGTATGCGCCCCGGTCTTCCAGAAGCTGGCCACCCGCCTGGCGGCCGCCATGAACATCCCCAAAAATTCCCCTTCCGCGGAGGCCAATAAAAAAGCCTCCCGAACCCAGACCTCTTCTACTCCATCCAAACCGCCGCGCAGATAATCCCGTCATGAAGCTACTTACCTTACTCAAAGACCTTCCCTCCCATACGCTCACCGGCTCCCCCCAGGTGAAAATTTCACATCTGGAATGCGACAGCCGGCGCATTCTGCCCGGCTCCTGCTACATTGCCCTGAAGGGGACCCGGGCGGACGGCCACGAATTCATCCCGGAAGCCATTCGCCGCGGGGCCTGCGCCGTCGTCGCGGAAATGCCCTGCACGCAGGAAGCCAGGGAGGCAGGAGTCAGCTGGGTGGAAGTAAACGATTCCCGTCTGGCCGTCAGCCTGATGGGCGCGGTCTGGAACGGGCGCCCCTCCCGCCACATGACCATGATCGGCGTGACGGGAACGAACGGAAAAACCACAACGGCCTACATTGCCCATTCCCTGCTCAAGCAGTCCTGGCTGCGCGCGGGGCTGATCGGCACCATCGCCTATGACAACGGGGAGGAAATCATCCCTTCCACCCATACCACGCCCGGACCGCTGGAACTGGAACACCTGCTGAAGGAAATGTATGAAAACGGCTGCCGCGGCGTCTCCATGGAGGTTTCCTCCCACGCGCTGGATCAGGAACGCGTGGCCGGCATCAATTTCAACGTGGGCATTTTCACCAATCTGACCCAGGACCATCTGGATTACCACCATACCATGGAGAATTATTTCCAGGCCAAGGCGAAATTGTTCGAACAGATGGCGCAGGACACCGGATCCCGGAGGAAACCCGTGGCCGTCATCAACATCGACGACGCCTACGGCCGCCGGCTGGCGGAAATGTTTTCCGGCCGCATGACCGTAAAGACCTACGGGTCCGCCCTGGGGGCGGATTTCCGCATGCTGTTGCACCACGCCACCGCCAAAGGCAGCGAGTACGAACTGGAATACAAAGGGAAAAGCTATCTGGTCCGCGTTCCCCTGATCGGCAAGTTCAACATGTACAACAGTTTGGCCGCGCTGGCCGCCGTCATTTGCGCCGGCATCCCCGTGCGGGACGCTATTGCGAACCTTCAGAATATTCCGCAGGTTCCCGGCAGGCTGGAACTATTCACCCACCCCGGAGGAGCCCAGATTTTCATTGACTACGCCCACACGCCGGACGCTCTGGAAAACGTCTGCAAGACGCTCAAGGAACTGTGCTCCCGCCGCCTGATTACCGTATTCGGCTGCGGAGGGGACCGGGACAGGGGAAAACGCCCGCTGATGGGAGCCGCAGCCGCGCGCCTGTCGGACGCCTGCATCGTCACCTCCGACAATCCCAGAAGCGAGGAACCCCTCTCCATCATCAACCAGATTGCGGCGGGCATGCCGGAAGGCAGATACGCCATCATTCCGGACCGCGCCAGGGCTATTGCCACGGCCATCGACCAGGCCCGCCTGGGGGACATCGTCCTCATTGCGGGCAAGGGCCATGAAAATTACCAGGAGCTTTCCACCGGCCGCATTGATTTCAGCGACGCCAAGGAAGTGCGCCGCAACATGTTCATCAAGGAACGGGAAAAATTCCCCCAGGCATAACACGTTATTCCATCTTTCTTTCATGATTTCCCTCACGGCACACGGCATCTGCAACGTCATCGGCGGAAAACTGGTCAGCGGCCCCTTCGACAGGGTCGCTTCCGGAGGCGTGTGCACGGACAGCCGCCATCTGCCCCCACATGCCGTTTTCTTCGCGCTGGGGGGAGAAAAATTTGACGGCAACCTGTTTGCGCCGGAGGCATCCCGCACTGCGGCTGCCGTCGTCGTCAGCCGTGTGGAAGAAGGCATGGATCCCTCCTGCGCCGTCATTCTGGTGGAGGACACGCTGAAAGCCCTTCAGAAGCTGGCCGCCTGGTGGCGTTCCGGGCTCCCCCTCACCGTCATCGGCCTGACCGGTTCCAACGGAAAAACCTCCACCAAGGACCTGACGGCTTCCATTCTTTCACAGGGGCTCCGCACCATCGCCACGCAGGGCAACCTGAACAACCACATCGGCGTTCCCCTCAGCATCCTCCGCGCCGCGCCGTCGGACGAAGCCGCCGTGTGGGAAATGGGCATGAACCACCCCGGGGAACTGGCCCCCCTGTGTGAGATGACGCGCCCGAAAATCGGCATCATCACCAGCATCGGCACTTCCCACATGGAATACCTGGGCTCCCGGGAAAACATCGCCCGGGAAAAATGCACGCTGGCACGCTGCCTGCCGGAAGACGGCTTCATGATTTTTCCGGCGGACTGCGATTATGCGGATATGATCCGTCAATCCACCCGCGCCGCCTGTATTGACTGCGGCATTGGCGCCGGAACCGTTCGCGCGGAAAATCCCGTCTCCACGGAAAAAGGGACACGCTTCACCCTTTCCATTCCGGATTTCTGCCGGGAAGAGGTGGAATTGCCCGTCCACGGGCGGCACATGGTAACCAACGCGCTTCTGGCCGCCGCCGCCGGCTGGGTGGCAGGTCTTGCGAAAGAACAAATCGCCTCCGGTCTCACCCAGGCGCGGCTCACGAACGGAAGGCTTCACTGCGCCCGGATCAACGGCATTCTGGTAGTGGATGACACCTACAACGCCAACCCGGATTCCATGCAGGCCGCCCTGCGTACCTTAGCAGAGCTTTCCTGCGCCGGCAGACGCTTTGCGGTGCTGGGCAAAATGGGGGAACTGGGCGTGTTTTCCGAGGAAGGGCATGTTCTGGTGGGCCGCACGGCGGAAGAGCTCCGTCTTGACTGCGTCGTCAGCGTGGGAACGGACGCCGCCCGGATTACGGACGCTATTTCTCCCAATTCATTCACTCAACGCCTGAACTTCGGCTCCGCGGAGGAAGCGGCCGAATGGCTCCGCGGCCATACGGCGCAGGGAGACGTCGTCCTCTTCAAAGGCAGCCGTCTTGCCCGGATGGAGCAAGTCATGAACCTCACCTTTCCGCCACAGTAAATTGTATGCATTCCCTCATTGAACAGTTCAGCCCCTCGGGGGCATTTGCAGGACCGGCAGGGAGAGCCCTTCTGGCCTGCCTGGTTTCTTTTGTTCTGACGATGATCTTCGCCCCACGGGTCATCCGGGAGCTGATTTCCCTGAAAATCGGCCAGCCCATCAGGACGGCGGAAGAGGTGCACAAACTGGCGGAACTCCACGGGGCCAAGGCGGGAACGCCCACCATGGGCGGCGTGCTGATCGTGGGTTCCATGACGGCGGCCACCCTCTTGTGCGCCAGAATGGGCAATCCTTTTATCATCGCCTGCCTGATCGTCACCCTGTCGCTGGGCCTGCTGGGATTCCGGGACGATTACCTGAAGGTGGCGAAAAAAAACTCGGACGGCATTTCCGCACGTAAAAAACTCCTCGTCCAGTTCCTGGCCGGCCTGGCCGGCGTCACCTTCCTGTACCTGTACCCGGAAGGCAGCCCCCGGGTGGAACTTCATGACTACATATCCTCCCTGTTCATCCCGTTCTACGGCCAGGTAAACCTGCCATGGTTCGTTTACATTCCCTTTGGCGTCGTGGTGGTCATGTCCGCCTCCAATGCGGTGAACCTGACGGACGGCCTGGACGGCCTCGCTTCCGGCTGCTCCGTCGCCACGGGCATCTCCTACGCCATCATTGCCGCCCTTTGCGGAAGCTGGCTGACGGCGGATTCCCTGGACATTCCCTTCCATCCCGGCGCGGGAGAAATAAGCGTCTTCATGATGGCCCTGGTAGGGGCCTGCCTGGGCTTCCTGTGGCACAACTGCTACCCGGCCAGGGTATTTATGGGAGACACCGGTTCCCTGGCCCTGGGCGGCGCGTTCGGCATGGCTGCCGTCTGCACGGCGCAGGAGCTTCTCTTTATCGTCATCGGGGGCGTCTTCGTCATGGAAGCCGTGTCCGTCGTCCTGCAGGTGGGCAGCTACAAGCTGCGCCACGGCAAACGCATCTTCGCCATGGCCCCCATCCACCACCATTTTGAACTCAAGGGCTGGAAGGAAACGCAGGTGATTGCCCGTTTCTGGATGATCAGCCTCCTGTTGGCTTTCCTGGGCCTTTTCCTGATAACCACCGCCTGACAAACCACGAACATGCAGCTCAATAACCTCAACATCGCCGTTCTGGGAGCGGGAAGAAGCGGACGCGCCGCGGCGCGCCTCGCCATGAAGCATGGCGCACGGGTATGCGTGTTTGACGCTTCCGCCTCCATTGGCGGATGGCCGGAAGACATTCCCCTGCATACCGCCGCCACGGAAGAAGACGGGCGCGCCTTCCACGCGGACCTTGTAGTCATCTCCCCCGGCATTGAGACGGACAGCCCCTTTGTCAAATCCTTTAGCCGGGAAGGCGTGGAAACCATCGGTGAAATGGAGCTGGCATGCCGCTTTTACCATGGCCGCATCATCGCCATCACCGGAACCAACGGCAAAACCACCACCACATCCCTGGTGGAAAAGATTTTGCTGCGCGCCGGAAAGACCGCCGTTGCCTGCGGCAATTACGGCGTGCCGATGGCGGAAATCCTGCTCCGGGATTCCGTGCCGGACGTGCTGGCGCTGGAGGTCAGCTCCTTCCAGCTGGAAACCATCCGCGATTTTCATCCGGACGTGGCCGTATGGCTCAATTTTGCGCCGGACCACATGGACCGCTACAAATCCGTGGAGGATTACCACCGCGCCAAACTCCATATCTTTGACAACCAGACGGGACAAGACCTGGCCGTCGTTCGCTCCGGAGAACGGCTTCCACACCTGAAAGCCTCCGTGCTCACCTTTAGTCCGGAAGATCCGGCGGCTGACCTTTATTACCACGAACCGTTGATCATGGAGGGCGACGCCCCCCTGCTGAACCTGGAAGGGACCGCCCTGAACCAGCGCCATAATGCGGAAAACGTCATGGCCGCCGTCCTGGCATGCCGCCACCTGGGCATTCCCGCAGAAACAGCCGCAGAAGTATTGAAGGAGTTCACGCCCCCCGGCCACCGCTGCGAAACCGTCCGCACACTGGACGGCGTGCTGTGGCTGAACGATTCCAAAGCCACGAATCTGCATGCGCTGGAAGCGGCTCTGAAATCACAGCATTCCCCCGTCATCCTGATTGCCGGAGGCAAGGACAAGGGGCTGGATTACGTGCCCCTGCAGCCCATGCTGAAAGAAAAAGTGCGCGCCTGCGTGGTATTCGGCCAGATTGCGGACCAGCTCCAGCATGCTTTTTCCCCCGCAGTCCCCACGGAAAAAGCCGCAGATGTAGAAGCCTGCGTGGCAAAGGCCCGCTCTCTCGCCCGGCCGGGAGACACCGTCCTCTTCTCCCCCGGCACTTCTTCCTTTGACATGTTCACCGGGTATGTCCAGCGCGGCCAGGCCTTCCGGGACGCGGTGAACGCCCTCTCCCCCCTTTCCTGACAATTCACCAGAAAACGACCATCATGAAAACGACCAAGACACCTGATCACAATCCGACCGGACGCACCCGTCCGAAACGCAAAATGGGCACCGTACTCCGGGCCAAACTCAGCAAATACCGCGCACGCGTCTCCGAATTTGAAGACGATGCGCCCAGCAGCACCGTCGTGCGCTGGCTCGTCGTCCTTCTTCTTCTTCACCTTCTCGTCATCGGCGGCGTTTACGTCCGCAGCACCTGGTTCAGAAACACGACGGAAACCGTAGAAATGGCGGCCGCCCTGCCCGCGCCGCCCACCGTCCCGCAGCGCCCCGCT
>ERZ779880.1352-NODE-1352-length-22482-cov-4.227048_pt1 | contig 22482 bp, 21 predicted proteins | sample MGYA00511555_ERZ779880 | MGnify/ENA primary metagenome ERZ779880 (study PRJEB29588, sample SAMEA2145815) | human gut metagenome | biome: human gut; feature: human-associated habitat; material: faeces | place: Denmark | collected 2008/2010 ...
GTTTTGCACCGAAATCAAAGTGCGGTATGTACCTCCCACAATGTGCCGTCTGACAATCATAACCACAAAATTTTGCAAAATCACTAATATATTGTGTTGGCAAGTAGTCTAAATCACTATCCCAGCGACTCATTGGTTTAGCTAAATCATTTTCAATAGCACGTAATATTTTCTCATTAACTAAATATTCTATTTTATCTGTATTAGAATAAAAAGGGGAATTATGTGTTATTGAGCATAAATCTAATATTTTAATTTCTCTAATTAATTTAAACGTAGCAATCGTAACATAATCAAATGCATGTGCCCTAATTTCCTTGACTGTTGTTTTCTTTTTACTAGACAGATATAAACAACTCTGTCCTTTGGAGTTTGCTCGTCCTGGTAGAGCAACATCATCTGGTGGAGCCCACATCTCTTTTCTAGTAAAACCCAACTTTCCTTTCTCATTAGAAACTCGTGCTCTATAAAACTTTTCTCCAGCAGGAATATATATTTTTGCACTTGTTAAAATCTCCCCCAATAACTCTAAATGAACATAATCATTATGAAATCTATTAACATTTCTAATGCTTTTTTTAAATTCTTCCCATGAATGATTTCCCATAATGGAGTTTTTTAACATATATTCCTCATCAAATAATTGTGGTATTCCAACTGCCTCAGTAAGAATTTTTTCACTTAAGAACAACGAATCCTCAACAACGCCTTTGACAATTTTATCCACCTGATTAGGAGTTCCTGAAAAAATATCCCATTCATCGCACAAACGTTCAGCAATTGGTTTTGTATCATTGTCAGGATAAGTATCTGGTAATTCTGATTTAGGAACATATATTTCCAAAATGGATACCAACATATCTTCAATTGAAGAAACATCCTCTCCTAAACTAGAATCATAAATCCATGTATCTAATTCTCCACAAATAGGGCAATTTCCTTTATTACCAACAAGTTCAATCGCTGCTCTCACTTCTCTATCATTAAAACAATCCGCACAACATATCATTAACTCACCTCTAAGTATTTCCCAATCAATTCCAAATGATGCATAATAGAACATTTCTTTATAACACCCAGTCCTGGAAATTTACCACTTGAATAATAATCAACCAAATTCTGTAAACCATATGTCTTAGGGATAACATCAAAATTCTCCCAACTCAAAAGATTATTCATAGCCTCTGCAAATTTTCTTGCAGGATCTGAAATATTTTCATTTGATTCAGACACAAAATGATGAACTCTTAATTCATTTTTCGATCCGAAATATAAAATGTGGATTGCAACTGCTAATGGAGCAAAACCACTCTCTTCATATATATCACCCACAATAGAATAGTCTGAAAATCCCACGTAACCACGTTTTTGATAAATCAAATGATTTCTGCTGAATGGTTGATCTGGACATTGAATATAATCTACATTTCTCTTTGCCTTCACATAACCATCTTCTAAAGCAACTACAGGGCCAACTACTTCATCCTTAAAATCTTCATCCTTAGGAATAAACGTATATTTCGCTTCCAGTCTGCTACCGTTTTCTTCATAATAATAAAAAGTATCACTATTTCTATTAATTAAAATAATGTCTTTCATATCCACCCCACCCATTAAACAGCGCGAAATGATTTTATCATCACACAAATATGCTCCAACTACATGCGAATCCTTTAATAGCGCTTTATACACTTCAAGATTAAATTTTAACTTTTTCTTTTTATTTTCATCCGCCTGCTTATCAATTTTCTTTTTCATTTCTTGGTAATCGCTTTGAAATTTACCCACTTTAGGATTTTTTATAATTATTATTTGCCTATCAGCTTCGATAAATTTTTTTATAGTTGTAAAAAAGGTACTATTACAACGTACAGGCTCAATAACAGGAACAATAGTATCAGACAGCTTATTCCTATCGAGTAACTCTCTTAGACACAATAATTCATTCTGTCTGCCCCTCAAATATGGAAAATACATTTTCTACACCTCCACTTCTTTATTTAAAAATGCGTCTAACGCATCATAATTTGACCGATATTTTTTTGAAAAATATACATAAAAACTCAATTCATTCGGCACTCTTTTTTCAAATACGTCTTCAACTGATAATATAGTTCTTTGTTTTAAAATGTTCATTATCCTCTTTTGTAATCCTACAATACTAATTCTTTTTAACCATTGTAAACATTCTCTATAATACTCAAAATTGTTTACCTCTGGTAATTTACCAAAACACTCTAAAAGAATTGTTTCAAATTCTTTTTTTCGAAGAATGCGAAACATTTCATCGTACGAAAGCATATCACGATTACAAAATGCTTTCTTCCTGCAAATAATTTTCCCTGAATTAGTAAGTTCAAAAACCCCAACCTTTGTATCCTTCAAAAGTTCTTTTACCCTCTCTACTTGTTTTTTACTAACAACAACATTCACATAACTAAAAACCTTGTAATAATCATTTATTTGACTTTGTAATCTTTGAAAATTATCTAAATCTGTTTTTATTTCATAAACAACACCTTTTCCATTAATCATTACAAAGTCGGCTTTTGAATTAGAAATAGGCAATTCTGTTAAGGCTGCTGTATTATATAAATCATGTTTTTGTATTAATAGTTGGTTAAAAATTGTGTTTTTATAATAATATTCATTTCTGTAATCACTGTCCATATACTCATATATTTGACTAATTGCTTTCCTATATGTGAGCCTATTATCTTCTTTTATATAACGAGTTATACATTTTAGGAATGAATCGGGCACATGTTTTTTTTCAACTAAACTATCAAAGTATGGAACTGTAAATACTTTGGTAATAAGAAATTGATTTTTTTCCATATATCTCCCTCCTTTCCTTGCCTAAATTTTAGCATAAATTATGCCAATTCACAATCTATTCTTTATTGAATTTTGTATCGATTTCCATAAACTCTATATATTCTGCATTTGCTAGCAATTTAAGTATACCAATTCGTATTAAATTATAATTGTAATTATACCAAAAGACATAAAACCTGTCACTATTTTCTTTACTATTCATTATTATATATTTTTACTCCACTCTTTATTTAAGATATTAATTACCAGTCCACTTTAACATAACCTATATCATCAACTGTATCCCCCCTACCTGCCCTTCCCGCTCCGCCACATCCACACCATAACCACAACGCCCACAAATCCAACACCACTACTCAAAAGCATAAGATTTCTCAGACCAAACGCATCTTTAATCAAACCACACGAGATACTTCCTGCCATCTCCCCAAGCCCCATCCCGGCGAGGTTAATGAGGGAAGCACCTTTTACGGCATCCGCCTGTGGCAGATAATCCATGACAAAATACACCGTGCCGACATAATAAATACTGAGTCCTAACAGTTCCAGTGCCTGCGACAAAATGACAAGTGTTACGCTGCCAGAAAATGTCGTTGCCGTGGCGCGGAGGAAGCAAAAGAACGCACAGACTACCATCAATTTATCAATGGAAACTCGTCCACGAATTCGGTAAAAAACAAGTGCCACCGGAATTTCAGCCATTGCAAGCACGAACTGAGCCATCCCATAGTCCGCGTGATTTCCTCCCATGCCCTCAATCCAGTCAATGAGAAATGTACTGTTCATATTATAAGCAGCAAAGACAAACACAAGTCCAAGCAAAAATAATGAATATTTAGGAAAATGTTTCAGCAGATAAAAACACGAATGAACTTCTCCTATTTCACATTCCGCGTCTGGATTTTCAGAGGCTAAATCTCCCGTTTTTTCTTCCTTTTTTCTTTCCTTTGAAAAATCGACAGCATCCATATTAAACGCAAAAAAAGCAAATAAAAAACTTACAATAATCTGGAAAATCAAAATTCGGTTTGCCCCAAACGCATCGGCAATCAAACCGACCACAACGCAGAAAACAGCCCAGCACAAAGAACCGCAGGCACGCGATATGGCGTAGTTCATTTTCACGCCGTGATTCATGTACTGGATAGACAGCGAATCCACAAGCGGCGAAGCACAGTGGATTGTCATACCAAAAACAATCAGCGTAAGCATTGCCATCCACATCGTATGTCCGGTTAAATAAAATAAAAAAGAAAAAATAATATTTACAAAAGTCATGAGAATCAGCATGCGCTGCAACGGAACTTTTTCGGCATGTTTATCGGCAAAACTTCCTAATACCATTTGAAAAATGAGCACTGCCAGATATTTGACAGCGCTCAAAATTCCGATTTCTGTTCCGGAAAAACCTTTTGCCTCTAAAAGCGGTGTTGTAAACGCCATCGCTACAGCTGCGAGCGTCCAGTATCCTCCCTGCAAAAAACAGTATTTCACCGTAATTCTTCGATTCATACCAACCGCCCCCTTTATTAATAAAGATACGGTTTTTCCCATAAATTCAATGTCGTTCCAATGCCCTTTTCTTTCGCCTTGCAGTAACACTCATACCCCCAGCCGACATCTAAAATCGGCATACCGCCGACACTGACCATAATAATTTCATCATCTGATTTGCGCCCTTTCTTTTCACCGAGCAAAATCTCACCAAGCTCTGTCACATCTGAACGCTCAATTTTTCCATCGTCCACCATGTTGACATAATACATGCCGGGGATTCCTGATGAGAGACGCTTTCCATTTTCATCCCACTCCTCATAAATTTCTATGTACTCCTCATACATCGGGTAGTTATCCACAATTTTGCGGATATCTTTCACCATAAAATCATAATCGCTAAAATCCATTGTGCCGGAGGAAATAATCAAACAGCCGGGCTTAATCCATTCGGGCTTCAGCACCGGCCAACGGCGTTTTTCGACCGAAGTTGCCTCGCTGATGATATCTGCATCCTTTACCGCTTCTTCATCCGTACCGCACAAAACAATATGAGAAATCTGCGGATACTTTTCTTTAATAAAACGCTCCATTTCTTTCGCTGTTGCGGATGCCGCAGAACTTCCTTTAATCTTAATGGTATCAATAGAATCAAACTGGGACATATATGCCATCAGACATGTTTTATTTACAACGCCGGGTCCCAAAAGTGTCAGCACTTTTGGATTCTTTACCGACAAATGCTTGGCAACCACCCCCGGCACCGCACCGGTGCGCATGGCAGACAGCAAATTTGCTGACATATAAGCAAGCGGCTGTCCGGTCTCCACATCATTTAGTGTCGCCATCAAAATGGAACGCGGCAGTCCTTTTCTCACATTTCGCCCATTTGAGCCATAAAATTTTTCACCGGCTAAATGAAATCGTCCACCGAGATACGCCGGCATCGACATAAATCTTCGGTCACGCGAATCCTCAAGAGGGAAGCCTGGGATTTCTGATTCTTTTGGAAAAATCAATTGGATGCCATGCTCTCTCCGATTTTTTCCGCCCATCAAAACATCACCTTTTGCCAAAAGACAAAGCACTTCTTCCATCGTCTCCACACAATGTCCGGCATCTAAAACACCGGCATCTATCATATCTTTTTCATTTAAATATAAAAAATCAATTCTTGTATCTGACATAAACACCCTCCTTTTCCAGAAAACAGTTACATCATCGCATTAGCACGAACCTTTTTCACCTTATGTGCATGCAGCATCCAGTGAATGAGATAAGCCAAAAGCCCAAGCAGGCAAACGCCAAAAATAATCGTTGTCAGTGCATTGATTTCCGGCGAAATACCTTTCTTAATCATTGAGTACACCTTCATCGGCAGTGTCGTCGTCTCGGCATTGGCAAGGAAACTCGTTACAATCAACTCATCCAGTACCAGAGAAAATGCCATAAATGCACCGGACATAACACCCGGCATAATTGCCGGCAGTGTCACATGAAGGAACGTGTACACACGGTCTGCACCAAGGTCCATGGACGCCTCTTCAATACTTGGGTCCATGCCGACAAGCCTTGCCTTTACTGTAATGTAAACATACGGAAGAACTAACGTTGTATTACCAATAATGATAGTACCGATACTTAATCCGATATTTGACAGGTTAAAGACAAGCAACAGCGCAACCGCAAGCACGATTTCCGGAATTACAATCGGAAAGTAAATGGTATTCATAATCAATTTCTTTCCTTTAAACTTCGCATTGCGCAATCCGACCGCTCCGGTTGTTCCGACAACCAGACCAATCAATGTAGAAATTACGGCAATCAAAAGTGTCGTACCAAGTACTTCCCAAATCCCGGAATCACTAAACAGTTTCACATAATATTTCGTTGTAAATCCCGACCACACCACATTGGCATGACTATCGTTAAACGAAAAGGCAATCATGACAAAAACCGGTGCGTAGATAAACAAAAACAATAGGACGACATATACTTTTCCGAGGATTGACATCACTCGTTTTTTCTTCTTTCTCTTTTCCATAGACTAAGCCCCCAAATCATCCAAATCTCCACCAAGTTTCGTGTAGATTAATACCATTAACAAAATTATCGCTGCCAGAATAATGGATAGAGCGGCGCCAAACGGCCAGTTTCTCGCGATGGTAAACTGACGGTAAATCAAGTTACCAACCATCATCGAGGTACCGCCACCGAGCATATCCGTTACCATATAATATCCGATACAAGGGATAAATGTAAGAATTACTGCGGCAAAGATTCCCGGTGCCGTAAGCGGCAGAGTCACTTTGCAAAATGTCTTAATCGGCCCCGCTCCCAAATCTTTTGATGCCTCAATCAGACCCGGGTCAAGTTTTTCAATCGAGGAATACATAGGCAGTACCGCAAATGGCAGAAACATATAAATCATACCGACGATAACCGCAAAATTGTTATACAAAAGGTCAATCGGCTTTTTGATAATACCAAGTGACATAAGTACTGTATTGATGATACCGGAATTATTTAACATAACAACAAAACTATACAAAATAACCAGACCGCTGACCCACAAAGGAAGCATCAGAAGCACCGTCAGAACACCGGAAGTCTTTTTCTTCACATGAGCAATCACGGTAGCTAGTGGATACCCAAGTAAAATGGTGAGAACAGTCGTCCACACGGCAATCAAAAGCGACTGTTTCACAACCGTTACATAAACCGGTTTGAAAATCTCTGCGTAGTTATCCAGTGTAAACTTATACACAATTTTACCAAGTGGTCCCTTCGTCATAAAACTCATGAACAAAAGCATTCCGACCGGTACAAGCACAAACAGAACCGACCAAATCGTAACAGGAGCACACATTATGATAGAAGATAGTCTCGCCTTAAACGATTTTTTGTCTTTATGTTTTGTCACCACAGTTCCTTCTTTATTCTTCTTCATCCTCATCGCCTCCTTCAATATCACGGGAAGCATCCGTATCTACCAGATTTTTCTCCGGCAGTACAATTCCCTTTTCCAGATGCCAGTACAGATAAATCATCTCTCCCTCTTTTGGAAGGTCATCCATCGAAAATCGATTAATTTTTACTTCCGTTCCATCATTAAGTAACACAATGGTTTTAATCAGGTTTCCGACATAGATATGTTCTTTCACCACACCTTTGATATGAAATCCTTCTACCCGCTCTCTCGAGTACAGCATATTTTCCGGACGAACCGATACCGAAACAGCACTTCCTGCCGCCAGTTCACCAGTAAAGCCGGATGCCTGCGCTTTTCCGACCTCCGTACCAACCGTTACGGTATCACCATCCTGACTGATTACAACGGCATCAAAGATATTGGATTCGCCGATAAATCCGGCAACAAATCTTGTCTTTGGATGTTCATAAATATCAAATGCTGTATCCACCTGTTCCAAAACACCCTGATTGATAATCGCAATGCGGTCACTCATCGTAAGTGCCTCTTCCTGATCATGCGTTACATAAACAAAGGTAATACCAAGCTTTCTCTGCAAACGCTTTAACTCAATCTGCATCTGCTTTCTCAGTTTCAAATCAAGTGCGCCAAGCGGCTCATCCAAGAGCAATACTTTCGGGCGGTTAATCAGCGCCCTTGCAATTGCCACACGCTGCTTCTGTCCACCGGACATCTGGGTGATGCGCCGCTTGCCAAAACCTTCAAGCTGGACAAGCTTAAGCATTTCCGTTACCCTCTCTTTAATTTCAGCTTTCGGAACTTTTTTCACCTTAAGTCCATACGCTACATTGTCAAAAACATTCATATTCGGAAATAACGCATAATTCTGAAATACCGTGTTGACATCACGCTGATACGGCTCTTTTTTCTCTACGCTCTCCCCCTGGACTTTAATCACACCGGAAGTCGGCAGTTCAAAACCGGAAATCATACGCAGTGTCGTTGTCTTTCCACATCCGGATGGTCCTAACAGTGTCAGAAATTCCCCTTCGGCAATATTGATATTCATGTTCTTTACCACATGATTGGTTCCATACCATTTTTCTACATTTACAAGAGATACAATAGGTTTACTCATAGTTCCCTCCATTCCGACTGTTTCTAAGAACGGTCTACATCAGTGCGTCGTCGCCTCGTTCATTGGTACGAATACGCATCGCATCTAAAACTTCCGTAACGAATACTTTACCATCACCATTTTTACCGGTTCCAATTGCGGTCGCAATATCCGCCAAAATTTCCTCAATCTGGTCATCCTCAACAACGACGAAAACCATGATTTTCGGAAGCAGGTTGATATCATCGCCGGTGAAATTCATCTCCGGCAGATATCCTTTCTGACGTCCACATCCCATAACGGATAAGCACGTCATACCCTGACAATTGTGAGTGGCAAATATTTCTTTCAAACCGACCAATTTTTCCGGTCTTGTAATTACTTCAATCTTTTTCATGGTATCATCCTCCTATTCTGCTGCATTTCCCATCAATTCCGTGTAGTAAGTATCCATTAAGTTAATCTGTTCATCACTTACGGCAATGCTCCAGGAAATCGGGAATAACTCTTCCTCTTTTTTCAATGCTGGACTTTCATAAAAATCTTTGTCAAGATGAGGTGCTAACAAGTCCTGTTTTAAGTTTGGCACACCGCCGTACTCGGCATTGCTTTTTGCATTTTCTTCCGGACGAAGCAGAAAATCAATTAATTCGGTTGCTTCACTCTGTTTTTCTGATGCTGCCGGAATCGCCCAATACTGCTGGAACCGCTCACATCCTTCTTTCAAAGCAACGGCTTCGAATTTATCCCAGTTATCTTTGGAATCTACACAAAGTGTTGTATAATCCCAGCAGAATGCTACCGGACACTCACCATTTTCAAGCTGCGATACGGCACTCTCACCAACAAACGCTTTTACATTTGCCTTAATCTGTGTCAAAAGCTCATTGGCTTTTTTCATCTCTTCTTCGTTTGTCGAATCCGGCTTAAATCCACAGGCTGCTAACGCCTCCCCGTAAAGGGAAATCGTTGAATTGACCATCGCAATTTTTCCTTTCAGTTTTGGATTAGCCAAATCCTTAAACGAGGTAATTTTGATTGGACAGGTCTCTTTGTTATAAACAATCGTTGTATAACTACATCCCATGTTTGGAATTGTATATTTTTCTTCGGTATCTCCAATCGGTCCCTCTTTCAAAAAACTCTCCTGAATATTTTTCACATTTTTGACCTTACTCTTATCAATTGGAGCTAACAATTCACCATCCAAAAAGGATTTTACATAAGCACCCTCTAAGTCAATCAAATCGTAATCGGCACTTCCTTCAATCATCTTCGCTAACAAAGTATCCGTATTGTCGATGTAACTGATATTGACTTTAATTCCGGTCTCTTTGGTGAAGTCTTGAAACATCTCCTCCGACCAGGTTCCTTCCCAGACCATAATGTTTAAGCTGTCTGCCTTTTCTTTTGAACCGGTGCTCTCTGAACTGCTGCCGCATCCCGAAAGAACGCTTATGCTCAGTACAAGACACATCGTAACTGCTATTAAGTGTTTCATTTTCTTTTTCATAATCATGCCCTCCTTACGTTGATTGATAAGTTTTACTTGTTACAAAAAAAGAAAGCCAGCGGAAACTCCACGAGTCTCCGTTGACTTTAAAGCGATACTAGCACCAAATTATTTTTCTGTCAATGCTAATTTTTATTTTTTGTGAAAATGTAACGATTTCATTTTCATCATTTCATACATTTACGGTAAATTTCTACAATCTTGTCTTTATCAAGCGGAACCTGACACTCATCGAGCCCATCCGCGGCGCGCTCTGCCATACTCTCAAAGTGGCTTTCGTCCGTAATTCCAAGGTCCTGCATCGACAATTTCAGCCCCATTTTTTCAAAGACTTCTTCTGTCTTTTGAATGGCAAGTTCCGCAATTTCATACGGCTTTTTATCCGGCGAAATGCCAAATACATTCACTCCGTAATTCACAAAACGGTCCACATTATCGTCATTTAGAATATAGCGCATCCACACCGGAGTGAGCACAGCAAGCCCATGTCCATGTGTAACATCATACACCGCCGAGAGCTGGTGCTCCATCGCATGCACAGGCCACAAAGACGTAAGACCACACGCCAAAAATCCATTAATCGCCCAGCTTGACGTCCACATCAAATTAGCTCTTGCCTCATAATCATCCGGCTTCTCGCAAGCAACCGGTCCAAAATGAATACACGTTTTCAGAAGCCCTTCCATCACACGGTCCTGCATATATTTTCCCGGTGTTCCATCAAAATACAATTCAAAAATATGGCTCATAATATCTGCCGTACCTGCTGCCGTCTGATATTTTGGCACAGTAAATGTATTAACCGGGTCCATGATAGAATATTTCGGATACAGTAAAATACTGCACATCTCCTGCTTATCCGAAGTTTCTTCGTTGTTAATTACCGCAAACCCGTCCATTTCAGAACCGGTTGCCGCCAGCGTAAGCACTGTAATAATCGGGAGTGCCTTTGTTATCAAACTGTTATCCAGCACCAAATCCCACGGACTTCCCTCATGGTAAAATCCCGCTGCAACCGCCTTCGCACAATCAATCGTACTGCCACCGCCAATCGGAATTACCACATCAATTTGATTTTCACGGCAGATTTGCACACCACGACACACGGTACCAAGCCGTGGATTTGGCTCCACGCCCGCAAGGTCCCACGTTGTAATTCCTGCCTTTTTTAGCAGCGACACAATCGTATCATACAATCCACTGCGCTTTACACTGCCGCCACCGTACACCAAAAGGGCACGTTGTCCAAATTCACTGACAAGGTCCGGCAGATTTTGAATCTGTCCCTCACCAAAAAATACTTTCGTTGGAATATCATAATAAAAATTCTGCATCGTATCCACTCCTTTTCAAAACATTAGAAAATGAATCCTGCCGCTAAATAAAGAGCCGCAGAAATCGCACCGGCAATCAGCACATACGGCTGGCTCGTCCGATACTGGTCATATATCGTTACCCGGCATGCTCTTGCCGAGACAACGCCTAAGTCAGAAACAACACACGCATTTGCACCGAATAATCCGGCAGAAATAATCGCACCAAGGCACAACGGAACATTTGCACCAACGCCCGGTAATACTACCATCATAACCGGAATTGCAATCTGATACAACGTATAATTTAAGCTAAACAAATATTCCGAGCAGCTAAAGAATACGAAGAAGATAAACGGCAGAAGACTGGCAACCGGAATTGCTCCGCAGACAGCGGATACAAAATCTTCCATTCCCATCGCATACATACATTCCTGCATCGCATAGCCAAGCATCAGAATAATTACCATGTCAACCATGTCGATAAAACCATCCACGATACACTGCACATACTCGGAAATTGTCTGCAAGCCCTGCATGACATATAAAAATCCGGTAAAAATAACCGCAATAGCAAACGCCGTAAAGCAGTTAAGCCCCGTCGCTAGTAAAGCAATTACAATACAGACAAGCGGCAAAATGAGGTTTAACACACTAACGTGTTTTGTCCTCTCATTATTTTCATCAAAATCCTCTTCTTCGTCTGCGTCAGCCTCTTCATCGCTCCCTTTAATATCGCCCATCTGGATTCCTTTTTCTTTCATCATCCGGTACGCTTTTTTCATCGGTCCGATAATCGGAATTTTACCGGCAGCAAATAAGAGCGAGAGAACAATCGCAACAATCGCATAAAACATAAATGGAATTGACTGGATGAAAATATCCGTCGCCTGTGCCTTATCCGCAACATTATCCGCTTCCACAATCTGGTAAATGATAAAATATCCCCACGCACCAAACGGAAGCATCGCCGACGCACAGATACTAATCGTACGGATGATATAAGCAAGTGCCAATCTCGGCTTCTTCAGTGCATCAATCAATGGAGAAAACGCCGCACCGGCAGTCAGTGCCGACACATAATCATCCACCGATGTCACACCGGCGTACACACCAGCCGTCACCATAACGGCAGCTGCTTTTCCCTTTTCCTTGCTTGTCACAAACTCGGTAAACGCCTTTGTGCTTCCGGTTCGCTTCATGGCAATAATCAAACCGCCGCAAAGGAAAAATGACATATACATCTCGATATTTTCCGGGTCACCAAGCACGGTATATAAATCATTGATAAAGCCGCCAAAACAGGCCCCCTTATACCACAATATGTAACATGAAAATGTACCTAAAACCAGCGACTGCATAACATCTTTTGTGACCAGAGCATATACAAACAGCCCTGCCAGTGGAACAAGAATCCAGAAACTTCCTGTCACCATTTTTGTTGGCACCAAAAACAAGACAACCCAGAACACAATCCAAAATGCCCAGAGTTTTACCATTTTCGGCTCGATATGCTTCGGATTCATGTAATATAAAATTCGTTTAAAAATGTTTTTACTGTCCATATCAATCACTCCAATCACACAAAAAACTTACTACCTGGATGAATGATCCCAGATTTTTAACTGCGTACCAATACCATGGTCGACGGCGTTACGGTAAATTTCAGAACCCCATGCAACGTCCTCAATCGGCATTCCTTCAATGGCAACAAAAATAATTTCATCGTCGGACTTTCTTCCCGGTTTTTTGCCGCGGATAATTTCACCCAAATGGTCAATGGAATCTCTCGTAATCAGGCCATCCTCTACCATGTAATAGAACTCCTCACCCATGCAGCCGGTCGCCTTACGCATTCCATTTTCATCGTAACCCTCTTCATCCTCGATGCCGTACTCCTCATACATCTTCCAGTTATCGACAACTTTGCGGATGCTAACAAGTTCTTTTTTATCCATGTTGAAAAAGCTCGTCGCAATCAGGGTAACACCCGGTTTTAACCATTCTTTTTTGTAGGTCGGATACTGTCCCGGTTTCACAGAAACCGACTCGCTGATAATATCAGAGCCGCGGACTGCTTCCTCTAACGTCTCACAGATGATTACTTCCTTCACCTGTTTATAATGGGTTTCAATAAATTCCTTAAGTGCAGCCGCCGTTTTGGATTTTAAGGAACCTGCCTTAATTTTTACCGTGTCTATATTTTTTGCATTTGTCATAATGGCACGGAAACAAGCTTTCGCAATCGGTCCCGCACCCAACATCGTAAGAACTTTTGAATCCTCTCTTGCCAAAAGTTTGGTTGCCAGTCCCGGCATTGCCCCGGTACGCATTGAACTTAACAAGTTCGCTGACATATAGGCAAGCGGTGCTCCGGTCTCCACATCATTTAGGGCAAACATCAAATTGGAACGCGGAATTCCCATCGGGCGGTTATTTCCGTTTGAGCCGTACCATTTACATCCTGCGACATGGAATTTGCCTCCTAAGTACGCCGGCATGGCGATAAACCGCCGGTCCGCGCCGTCATTAATTGGGAATCCGTCAATATCGGATTTTTTCGGAAATTCCAGCATAATTCCGTGAGAGTTATGCTCCGGACCACCCATGATGAAGTCGCCGTCCTCCAAGAGTCCCATTGTCTCTTCCATCACATCAACGCATTTGGCAGCATCCATAACTCCTGCCTCAATCATATCCTCTTCATCTAAATAAAGCATACGGAGTTTTTTCGATTCTACTAATTTTGCTTTTTCTTCTGCAATTACAGCCTCTAATTCACTCATGCCTTTCATCTCCTTTGACTTTCACTCAGTTTATTTCAAACTCTTAAATCGGTCATAGCTTAAGGAAGAAATATCAACTATTGTGTCTTCTCCTGCTACCATCTGGGACAACATCAGTCCGACTGCCGGTGCGGTGCCAAACCCATGACCGGTAAATCCACAGGCAAGAATCAGTCCAGGAACTTCATCTACACAGTCGATAACCGGTACGCCGTCAAAGCACAAATCACACCAGCCGCCCCATGTGCGGACAATTTTGGCATCTGCCAGTTTCGGAATGTATCCCATAATCGCGCGGCATCCTGCTGAAGCAGTAATCGATGTTGTGCGCAAATCGTCAAACGATTTATCAATGGATTCTTCCAAGCCGGAATCCGAACCGAATACAAATGAACCATGCTGTGACTGATGTCCATAGAAATCGGCATCTGCGGTTCCTAACATGATATCAAACATATGTGGCTGCATTTCCGTTACCAGACATTCTTCAAAGAATTTTGTCATCGGCACATCAATTCCTACCGTGCGGGCGATAAAACGGCTCTCGTAGCCGGCAGCCAGAATAATGGTTTCGCCCTCAAATACTTCTCCGGTTGTAAGAATTACTTTTCTTGCTTTTCCCTTTACTTTCTCAATGGCTTTTACCTTTGCTCCGGTTATGTAACGTGCACCGAGTTCCAGTGAACGGGTATAAAAGGCAAGGGTTGTTTTCATTGGGTTGGCGTGACCATCGGTTGGACACCAGCTTGCACCAATGACTTCATCCGAAAGGTGCGGACAGATTTCTTTGACTTCTTTGCCGTCAATTACATGCATATCCAGTCCTACGCTTCTGGCATTGGAAGCTAAGGTTTCAAGTTTTTTCAAATGTGCTTCTGTTTTACCAAGACGCAAGTTTCCTCTCTGGTAATACTCAACGTCTACACCAAGTTCTTCGGAAAGTGTCGGCCACATATTGTTGACCGCATACATCGCATACGGAAGTTCTCTGACATCACGTCCGGACTGACGGACACCACCACCGTTTCTTGATGAACCACCGTGTCCGATACTGTCATCTGCTTCTAATACTAAAACATCTTTGATTCCTCTTTTGGCAAGGTAATATGCGGTTGCACAACCGTTAATACCGCCACCGATAATAATTACGTCTGCTGTTTTTTTCATTTGCAGTCACCTCCATCCCTTGCTAAAACTTTCATCTCAATTGGTCGCATCGGAGCTCTCGATACCGCCGGTTCAATATCCGTTGGTCTTACATGAAGCTCTCTTGCCATAATTCCTTTTACTAATTTTCCACAGGTCTGTCCCTGACAGAGTCCCATGCCATTTCTCAGATATCGTCTCATTTCCTCCATTGTCACAATGCCCTCGTGAATGGCTTTTCGAATTTCTCCTTTGGTCACTTCCTCGCATCGGCATATCAGCATATCATCATCTGCGCCAGGTACAAAGGGACCGATTTCTTTTAATTTTTCCTGAATATCCATCATATCGTTTTCCTCTTTTCTGCGCTGTCTCGCGCGTTATTTTCGCGTTTTCTATGCTCTCTTATAGAAGCGTGCCTTCATTGTCATATCACTTGGCACCTTAATCGTCAACAGATTGGTGTGGTCAAATGCTTTGGCCGTTTTGCAGGATACCACTTCACAGTCGCACACTTTCTGTCCGTCTCGTCCGAGCGCAATTCCTTTCTCGCCTGCCTCCGGCAGCGGAAGAAATTCGTAAGGAAGAGTGACGGTACCAAATCCGGGCTCCGTTTCCTCATCAACTAAGAAGATTGCCTGACCGGAACAGGAAGCTACGCACATACCACATCCGATACATTTGGAACCCGGCACAACAACCGGCAGTGATGTAATGTTATCGCCGATGGAAATACATCCTTTTGCACAGGCATCCTGACATGGGTTACACGGAATGTTCTGCGTACACTCCATAACCGGATGAACACCGACTGCATGGGTAACACCCGGATACCGCTCAATCTCATCGTCCGCTACATAACCTTTTGCAAGAAGGTTTTCGGAAATGTCAATGCCCTCTTCGGTTTTCTCGATTTTTTTGCCTCGGTTTTTCGGAGCAAACATTCCCTGACGAAGTGCTTCCAGTGCGGATTCCAATTCGCTTACGCGGGCTTCTCTTTCTTCTTTTGTCATGTAGCCCAAATATTCAGAAATGACAGCTCCTGAAATACGACCTTCAATCATTGCTGAACTTGCTTCCTCGATTCCGGATACATCGCCTGCTGCGTAAATACCCGGTACACTGGTTGCGCCAAGAATATCACAAACCGGTACATAACCGCCCGGTGTGTCATTCATTTCGCAGCCTGCCTGTTTGAGTAACTGTGACATCGGTGACAAACCAACTGCCATACAAATGGTGTCCACATCGAAATGTTTTTCCGTTCCTTCGATGAACTGGAAGTTTTTATCGACCTCTGCAATCGTAACACCCGTTACACGATCTTCGCCTTCTGCTTTTACGATGGTGTGTGACAGATAAAATGGTACCCCGAGTCTTGCTACTTTCGCAGCGTGTACCCCGTATCCGCCAACTCTCGGTGCCGCATCAACGAGGGCAACCACTTCACATCCTGCCTGCATTAACTGGAAGCTGACAACCAATCCTACATTACCGGTTCCAAGCATCAGAATCTTTTCTCCGGCTTTGATGTGATGAAGGTTCATCATCGTCTGCGCTGCACCTGCTCCGATTACACCAGGAAGTGTCCAGCCCGGGAACGTTACCATGTTTTCACTGGCTCCGGTTGCCACTAAAATGGCATCCCCTTTCATATGTTTTACTTCATCTCCGATTCGCACCGTAATTTCTTTTTCCGGATACAAACCGATTACCGTTGCATTTAACATAACTTCAACGCCGTACTTTTCTGCCTCAGCGAGAAGTTCTTCTCCTATTTTAAATCCGCGGATTTTTGCTTTGTGCTCTTTTGAGCCAAAGAACTTATGAATCTGCTTAAATAACTGTCCGCCCGGTTTTTCATTTTCATCAAGTACCAGAGGATGCAATCCATGTTTTGCTGCTTCGGTTGCTGCGGACAATCCGGCTGGTCCTGCTCCAATTACAATCAAATCATATCGTTTCATTTACGCTTCCTCCTTTGCACTTGCTCCATACTGGGTCTGAACTACCATTCCCTCTTTCAACGGGGTGATGCAGGTTCTTACATTTGGCTTTCCATCAACTACCATAACGCAGTCGGTACAGCGTCCAATCGCACAAAAGACACCTCGTGGTTCATGGCGTTTTGCTGTATAACGATGTGCCATCACACCTGCTACACGAAGAGCTGCTGCAATCGGCTCTCCCTCATACCCTTCCAACGTTGTTCCGTCATATGAGAATTTCACTAATTTTCCTTTTGGAGATTCCCCTAAAATCGGATGATTTTCAATTCTCTTTTCCATACCGTAATCCTCACTTTCCAAAATTCAAATTGATTTAGAAACAACAAAAGAGCCACTGGCACCAAACGCGGTCACCATTGACTCTTTACGGGAAGTATAAACCCTAGAACCATACTAGGGTCAAGGGCTTTTTTTGAAAATTTGACATTTTTTTTCATCTTTGCTAAAATAAAGGCACTTGCAACGGCGCTGTTTCTATGAAATAGCGCCGTTTAGTTTAGGAGGAACCGCCAAGAACGAAGTTCTTGCTTGAAATCGGTTCCGACGACTTGCCGTCTGGCGCATGTGAGGGGGCACTACCTTTATACTAGGAGGAACCGCCAAGAACGAAGTTCTTGCTTGAGGAGGAATGATCATGGCAAACAGCACATTTCACATCGGAGAATTATCAAATTTATTTAATATCAGTGTCGATTCGATTCGTTATTATGAAAAAAAGGGATTAATCTGCCCGACACGAAATGAAAATAACGGATACCGGGAATATTCTCTGGATGATTTCCAGACTTTAGTGATGATCCGTGAACTGCTGGGACTTGATTTTCACAAAGAGCAGATTAGCGAGTTCTTAAAGAATAGAAATATTTCCACCACAATGGAAATGTTAGATACGGAGCTTTCTATTATAAAGGAAAAGATGGAAGTTCTTCAAAAGAAAAAGGAGCAGATCGTCAGCCGGATTCAGTCTTTGCAAGCCGTGCAGAATGAGTCATCGGACACTTCCATTCAATTAAAGACATTCAAAAAACGCCCGATTGCCATGATTTCCACGGAAAATCTGCCGGACGCTTATGTTGACTACACAATGGTTCAATATATGAAAAAGAACCGGATTAAATTAGATACCATCGGTTTCTGCGACTGTTACACGCTGGATTTAGAAAAATCAAATCCAGACTCCGATTACTACCGCACGGAAAATGTTTTCTTTTTGACTGACAGCACAAAAACGAAGACGGATACATTTCTCCCTGCCGGTGAATATCTGTGTCTGTACTACCACGGCTCCTTAAAGCAGACCAAACAGTTGATGCCTTCTCTCTATGCCTATGCAAAAGAACATCACTTAACTGTCACCGGACACCCGATGGAACTTTGCCACATCGACAGTTATGAGACGAACCGCGAAAGCGAATATGTCATTGAATTAGAACTTCCGGTGAGTTCTCATCCTTTTGCAAAACAGTAATCACTTTATCCCAATTGTCCAGTACAAATCTGCCGATTACCGGGTCGTACATTTTTCCTGTATCATGTAAATTACACATCTTCTTTCCTTTGTTCGCTAACTTTTATTATACAACGAATAGAGGGAGAGGACAAGAACTGGGAATGGAGAATTTATTTCAAGTAGGGGGGACACAGTTTTTAGTTTCCGCAGTTACAAGCCTCCCTTAGCGGTGCACGAACCACTAAGGAAGTCTTGTAGCTGCTGGAAAGCTGAAAAGTTGTGTCGCCACTTTTATCGCAAATGCTGGACAATGGATTTTAGGGATGGCAACTTGCATAATGCAACGTTATTTTGCTCCAACGCCCAAAAGAGTTGCAACATAACGAAATCATTCTTGCTCCAATGCAACTCTCTATGGCAAAAACTACCCAAAACGTTGTTTTTTCAATGTGATTTGTCGCGAAACGACTTGTTGAAAGCGGAAAACGAGGAAAAATTACAACTCATTATGTCAATTCCCTAAAATAGCGTTGCATTGCTTCCCCTCCTTTCACCACACAAATCTTTCGCCACCATCGCAAAATAAAACCATTGCGAAAAAATGGATACAAACGCACAGGTATCAGACATAAATTTTGCTGCCTATTCATACCTGTGCGTTTGTCACGCGAATGCGCCATTTTTTTCAATGGTTTTATTTTATATTTTATCCCCACACTTCTTCTGCAATCTCTTTTACGAGTTTCAATTTTGCCCACTGCTGCTCCTCAGTCAATTTATTACCGATTTCACAGGAAGCAAATCCACACTGTGGACTTAAGCACAAGCGTTCAAGTGGAATATATTTCGCTGCTTCATGAATTCTTTCAATAACTTCTTTTTTATCTTCAAGCTCCGGTGTTTTCGTTGTAATCAGTCCAAGTACCACTTTTTTGTCCGGTGAAACTTTAGCAAGTGGTGCAAAACCGCCGGAACGCTCGTCGTCATACTCTAAGAACAAAGCGTCTACATTTTCTTTGGCAAATACATAATCAGCCACACTGTCATAAGGACCGCTGGTGAAATATGTTGAATGATAATTGCCGCGGCAGATATGTGAAGTAATTACCATATCCTCCGGCTTTCCTTCCAATGCCAGATTATTCACAGCCAGCAAACTCTGTTTCACTTCTTCTAAGTCAATACCAAGGCTTTTGTAACGCTGTTTTGCGGCATCACCCACAACGGCACCCCATGTACAGTCATCCAACTGCAAATTGCGGCAGCCTGCCTCATAAAACTGGCGGATAACATCCTGATATGCCACTCCAATATCATGAATCAGCTCTTCATCTGTCGCATAAAATTTTCTTGTCGATTCCACATTCTGCGGAACAATAAACTGCTGGAACATCTGTGCCGGTGCTGGAATTGTATATTTTGCAACTGTATTTTCATCTTCCAAAGTTTTCAAAAACTTAAAGTATTCAACAAATGGATGTGCTTTCGCTTTAATTTTTCCAACTACATAAGTATCTTCCAGAGAAGCGAGCTCACCTGCAAACTGTACGCCGCCTCCGGTTAATTCATGCGCAACTCCCTCAAATCCCCACATAAAATCCAAATGCCAGTAAGTTCTACGAAACTCACCATCAGTAATCACATGAAATCCCAAGTCCTTCTGTTTGGCAACAACTTCACGAATTGCCTCATTGATTGTCTCGTCTAATTCTTCTTTTTCAATTTTCCCATCCTCATACAGCGCTTTCGCATTCTTTACTTTTTCCGGGCGTAAAAAACTTCCTACATAATCATATCGAAATGGTTCCTGCAATGCTTTCATCTTCAAATCCTCCGTTTTTCTTTGATGAGGATAGTGTAGCATTGTTTATTTCTTTTGTGAAATACACATAATCATGCCTTTTCCATAGTTTCAGACTATGGCCAGGTAATTTTTTATTGCCTCCTGATAATATAAAGCGTAGCGGCTTAACATCGTATTTTTCTTACGAATCATGCCAATCCGCATATCACAATCCGACACAAGGGGCTTTGCAATAATATTTTCACCATTTAACTTCTGGTCGATGACACCGGAGCAAACCGTAAATCCATTTAACCCAATCACAAGGTTAAACAGCGTTGCACGGTCGCGCACCTGAATATTTTTCGGAAAATCCAGCATACTCAAAAACTCCTCAGCAAAATAAAAGGAGTTCCGCTCTCCCTGCTCATATACCAGATACGGATATGGCTGTAAATCATCCAGTGTAATTTCTTTCTTATTTGCCAGCGGGTGCTCACGGCAGATAAACACGTGCGGTTCTGCCACAAACAATTCTTCAAATACAAGTCCGTTTTTCTTCATAAGTTTCGTCAGAACTTCCTCGTTGTGCGCCGACAAATATAAAATTCCAACCTCGCTTTTCCCCTGCGCCACGTCATCAATAATCTCTCCGGTCTGCGTCTCGCGCAAAATAAAATTGTACTGGCTGGCATCGTACTGTTTCACCAAATCCACAAACGCATTGACCGCAAAGGAATAATGCTGGCACGACACCGAAAATTTCGGCGTCCGGTTTTTGTCCTTGCCAAAATGCTCCTGCATAATATCCGCCTGTTCCAAAAGCATCCGTGAATAGGCAAGCAGTTCCTCACCTTCTCTCGTTATCACAACACCTTTGCTGGAGCGTGAAAAAGCAGTCACGCCCATTTCCTTTTCCAAATTTTGAATTGCCGCACTAAGACTTGGCTGCGAAATAAAAAGTTTCTGTGCTGCCTCCGAAATGCTCCCACACTCCGCAACTGTCACCAGATATTTTAACTGTTGTAATGTCATGCCTTTTCCCCTTATCGTATATAAATCCCTTTCATTATAAGATTTCCGGCAAATTCTGTCCATAGACAATTCTTTCATTGACATAATAATTTCCCACATGCTATAATTGGGTTACAACTCAAATAGCAATTCATTTCTATTTCGAGACACACGAAGGGATTTTACATAAAATAAAAAAGGAAGGAGGAATGCAAAGTACATGGCAAGAAAATACGACAGCGAAGAAACGAAGCAGAAAATTCTGTCATCCAGTGTCCGCTTGTTTATAGAAAAGGGATATCACGAGACAACGATGACGGAAATTCTTCATGATGCAGGCGTATCCGGCAGCAGTTTTCACTCCATTTTTCACACAAAAGATGGCGTTCTTGCAGAACTTACAGAATTCATGTTTGAAAATCAGTTTGGTGTAGGAGAAAAAATCATCGGAACCGGGAAAAATCCGGTGCTTCTCTACGCCGTTGAAACCTGTATTCAGTTAACGCTTACCGAGATGAATGAACATCTGCGCGATATTTACATGGAAGTCTACACGCAGCCGGCATTGATGGATTATATTCACAAGCATACAGCAAAAAAAATCGCGATGATTTTCAGGCAGTATAATAAAGACTTTCAGGAAAGTGATTTTTACGAAATGGAAATTGGGACAGCCGGATGTATGCGTGCCTATATTGCAAAAAAATGTGATATGTATTTTACTTTGGAAAAGAAACTTGAGCGGTTTCTAAAAGTAACGCTTGGCGCATATCATGTACCGGATGACATACAGCGTGAAACCATCGCTTATATTGGAAAATTAAAAATCCGGGAAATCACCGGTCAGGTCATGAATAAATTGTTTATGGCTCTGGCAATGAAATATGATTTTACATTTCATGAGGCAAACACAAAAAGGAAATGAGGGATATTATGACAAGGAAAGAATTTCACAAGAGACTTTTGATTACGTCTCTTCTTCTGGGGCTGGTACTCCCCTTGACAAATGTACCGGTAGCATCATCATTAAACCAGACCAAAAAAGCGGCGGCAGCAGAGCCGGCCGTAATGACTTTTGCCGAGGGCG
>ERZ779880.1377-NODE-1377-length-22113-cov-8.520083_pt1 | contig 22113 bp, 23 predicted proteins | sample MGYA00511555_ERZ779880 | MGnify/ENA primary metagenome ERZ779880 (study PRJEB29588, sample SAMEA2145815) | human gut metagenome | biome: human gut; feature: human-associated habitat; material: faeces | place: Denmark | collected 2008/2010 ...
CGGATCAGGGGCAGGTCCGGCACCAGCACGGACATTCCACGAATGTTCGCACTATAATAACAATCGCTCGCCGGGACTGTGTGGGAGCTTATTGATATCGAAGAAGCTAAGGGGAGCAGCCGGTAGGCTAACGACAATATTTCGCTATCCGTCAAGTCCGTAGTCAAATATGGAAGTGCATTATCCATAACGATCAATTTCGGATTCCCCAGCAATACTCTGGCCAGCATGACCCGCTGCCGTTCACCACCGGAAAGACGGATCCCGCCATCTCCCAAGACTGTATCCGTTCCGTGGGGCAGTTTTTCCACCACATCCCAGATTGTTCGCTCCCCGCTTTCGCTCACGCTCAATCATGGCCCCTGCCCACAAACCCGCAGCCATTTTTAGCGACCAGTCCCCGCGAGCTGAATGCGAACCGTAGGCGAAGCATGAAGCCGTTCCGGAGGGAATGGTGCACCAGATCGTGCCTTCTTGAAATAGAGCAACAAAAAAACGCCCTACACTTTCGTGTAAGGCATTCTTTGGTGCACCATTCCCATCCAAAAACGAACCAAGTACTTCTTCCAACGATACCGGGCGTCCGCCCTCCTGATAGTTGAAATTCACCACAATGCGGTCATCGAACAGATAGATGGAGTTGACAAAGCAATCGATGACCTTTTCCTGAAAGGCAATATCCGCCGGGTCGCCGTGGCAGAACTGATTGAACCAGAATAGAATCTGTTCCCGGGTGATGGGCGGCTTTTCGATCTGCTCCTGCAGGATACTGGTTTCCAGCGCTTCACGCTGCTGTTCCAGCTCCTCCATCCGTGCCTTGGTGGCGGGCGTCAGGATGCCCTGCTCGATGGCCGCCACCAGATTGTCTATGCGGCGCTTCACCTCTTTTAGCTCCGCCTGCAAAACCGGCAGGCGGGTGTTTTCCTTGCTCTGGTATTCCAGCAGCTTGTCCGCCAGCAGGTCGATGACCCGGTCATTCAACACCTTCTCCAGCGCCGTCTGCACCACAAACTGTTCCAGCGGTTCCTTGCGCACCGGCTTCAGGCTGCAAACCTCCTTGCCGCTGCGTTTTCGGGTGCCGCACTTATAGTAACAGTGGACCGTGCCCGTATGGCTTCTACCGCTCTCCCCCGCCATCATGGTGCCGCACTTGCCACAGAACAGCTTGGTAGTCAACAGATAGTGGACATCCGCCTTGTTGTGGGCCGGTGCCTGACGGTGAATTTCGCACCGTCGCTGCACCGCATCGAAGCAATCCGGATCGATGATGGCCGGGATAGCATCCGGTATGACGGTATCCTTATAGCGGTATTCGCCCAGATACCGGCGATTTTTGAGCAGTGTCTGGAAGCTGTTCTTGGTGAACGGATTGCCCCGGCTGTTGCGGATGCCGCGGGCGTTCAGCGACTCGATGATGCTGCGGATGCTTTCCCCCGCCGCATACCGCTGGAACGCTTCCTGCACCACCGGCGCGGTGGCCGGATCGATCTGGTAGCGATGCTCACTGTCAATGCGGTAGCCCAGCGGCACCGGGCCGCCGTTGAACTTGGCCTTTAGGGCGTTCTCCTTGTGACCGCGGCTGACCTTCTCCGCCAGCTCCGCCGAATAGTACTCGGCCATGCCTTCCAGCAGGCTTTCCAGCATGATACCTTCCGGCGTGTTGGAGATAGGTTCCGTCACCGACACCACATGGACCCGGTTGTTTTTGAGGATGCGTTTATAATGGGCCGAATCGTACCGGTTGCGGGAAAAGCGATCCAGCTTCCACACAAGCACCGCCTCAAAGGTATGGGTGGCGCTGTCGTGGATCATCTGCTGGAACTGCGGGCGGCTGTCGGTTTTGGCAGACAGTGCCCTGTCAATGTAGGTCCGCACCACGGTGATGCCGTTCTGGTCGGCATACTCCTTGCATTCCCGCAGCTGGCCCTCGATGGATTCCTCCCGCTGGTTGTCGCTGCTGTAGCGGGCATAGATCACGGCATTCATGGCGTACACCTCCTTACTTGTGCTTCTCCTCTTCTCCCATATTGAGGATCATCTGTTTCAGACGGCGGTTCAGCTCACTGCCCGGTGTGAAGCAGGCTTCCACGAACTCGCCCCAATCCGGTTTGCGCTGTACTACCTCCTGCGCCCCCTCCGGCGTGACACAGACATACCGCCCGCGGGGGTCTTCACACAGGCCGAAGATATAATCCAGCGATACATTAAAATAGGTGGCATACCAGACCAGAATACGGTAAGGTGCCGCTGCCCGGTCTGTTTCGTACCGGTTGATGGCCGCCTGATTGGTTCCGGCCAACGCCGCCAGCTGGGCCTGGGTCAGCCCCGCATCCTTGCGCAGCACGCGCAGACGGGTGCCTACGGATACATCCATGGAAAGACCTCCTGCAAAATTCGTTAATTCAAGTATAATCGAATTTTGGATTTATTGCAAGAAGTATTGTCCACTTAGGCTTCCGAAAGCACCTGATGCCACAACTTTACTGCAAAGCGTCCCTTTTGCTCAGCCGATAAATCAGGATGCCGGATATCGTACCGCACAACGCCATCGAAATCACACTGAGCAGGATTTCCGCCGGGGTGGATTCGTAATACCCGGAAAGCGTGAACGCAGCCACCAGCGGATACAGTTTGGATATGGTTCCCAGGTTTCCCACAAAGATCGTGATAAAGGAGTAAACTTCCGCTGCCAGAAGGCTGAGCCAGTAATCCAGCTTTTTTTCGGTAATGAAGCAGATAATAGGCAACACTGCGAAGAAAACGCAAATTCCATCCACCAAATAGATTTTGAGATAGTGCCAAAAAATCGCTGCCGTAAGGACCTGGGCATGAAAAGCCATCTCCACGGCAAAGGCCGCCAGAAACAGCACAAAATAAGTTCCCACGCTGAAAACCAGAATCACCATGACCTTGGCCACTACCATCTTGCCCATATTGACCGGAATGAGCAAAAGGGACTTCAGCACATCTTCCTGGCTCTCCCGGCAAATGATATAACTGCCAAACAGCGCGATGATGCCCGGCAGCGCATACAGCGTTCCCAGGGACTGTACCCCGGTCAGATACCATTCCGGTTCCATGCCATACGCTTCATTTCCTCCGGCGAAAAAGCCCTGGGCTGTCACAATGACCAGTACCATGCAGAGTCCAAACAGTGCCACAAGCAGCATACGGGAACGGCGAAGTTTTTTCAATTCTGTCCAAATCATAACCTGCATTGTGTTTTCCTCACTTTTCCGAAAGACCATGATAGGCGTAGATTCCAGACGCCACCGCCCATCCTCCAAAACAGAGTACGGCAAAAAACGGCTGATAGGCACAGGGCATGACTACATTGGGCAGATCTCTTGAAATACAAAGGACTGCACAGGCAGAGGGAATCAAGTACGGGTTGGTCTGGGCCACGATAAAACCCAGAAAAGCATAGATAATCGCTGCGCAGCAAGGCAGTAGGTACCCCTTGTGCGATACCGCCAGCGCCAGAATCGGGATAACCGCCACCGCTTCCAGAACTGCAGCTTCGATTCCCTTATACAGAACGAATGCCATCATTTCCCCGTTCCAGGAAAGGAACCCGAAGGCCAGCCCGAATGCAAAGGTAAATGCCACCGCCAGCATCATAAAAGCAAGGGAAACCGTCAGAACGACCACCCACTTGGCAAAGAGATATCCTCCCTTGCTCACAGGGATGATCCACAGTTGTTTCAAGACGTCACAGCGCTGCTCATTATATACCAGCATAGATGCCAAAACGCCCAGGATGGCAGGCAGAATCAGAAAAATATTAAAGGAAAACAGCGCCTGCTTGTATAAACCCATATCCGTCAGATAATCAGGATGGGTGGCAAAGTAGGAGAAGGTAATCGCCGGCAGCACCAGAGAGAGCAACGGCAAGACCCGTAAAAGTTTCCAGCGCCGCAGTTTGGAAAACTCGACGCGCACCACATTAAGCAATGCCCTCGCCTCCCGTGATTTTCTTGAAATAGTCTTCCAGCGTATCGTCTTTTTCCGCCAGTCCCGAAAGCCCCACGCCCTGCAACGTGAGTTCCCGCACAAGTGCCTCCCGGTCGATGGTGGTTTTAAAAATTTTGACGCTGGTTGTATCCTGAATGGAGTATTCCCCGACCTGCAGAGCCATCTGCTGTTCCAGAATGCGGGCCGTTGCCGCTGTATCGGACACCTGCAGCAGAATATATTTCTGGTTTTTCTTTTTCAGTTCCTCCATCGTTTCCTCTTCCAGCAAAACACCATGGTCCAGAATGCCGATATCATCGGCCAGCATGGAAATTTCCGAAAGGATATGGCTGGAAACAAGAATGGTCTTTCCCTCTTTTTCGCTGAGGGAGCGGATAAAGGCCCGTACCTCCGCAATCCCGATGGGGTCCAGGCCATTGGTAGGCTCATCCAGGATCAGCAGTTCCGGGTCATGCATAATGGCGTTGGCAATCCCCAACCGCTGTTTCATGCCCAGCGAATACTCCCCAAAGAGCTTTTTGTCCTTATAGGGCAATCCCACCACTTGCAGGGCGTGCTCCACTGCGTCAGGGCGGATCGTTCCCCGCAGCTTGGCGAAAATTTCCAGATTTTCGGTCCCTGTCAGATTGGGATAGAAACCAGGTGTTTCGATGATGGCACCAATACGCTGAAAGACACCGCGTTCTCTGCGCTTCACCTGCTCTCCGAACAGCAGCGTTTCGCCGGAGGTAGCCGGCATCAGCTGTAAAATCAACTTCATGATGCTGGTTTTCCCGGCGCCATTCCGTCCCAGCAGGCCATAAATATGGCCTTTGGGAACGTGCAGGCAGACATCGTTGACAGCGACCTGTTCACCGTATCTTTTGGTCAGGTGCCGGGTTTCAATGGCATAGGATTCTTTCATGGTAAACCTCTTTTCCTTGTTCTGGTGAGGGAGAATTCTTGGAACTTGTGTTCAGTATACGCTCAAAATCTTACTTTCGCCTTATCAGAATCTTAACGAAATCTTGTTTTTCCCTCAAAACAGAGAAAAGGCCGATTCCGAAATTTTCTCAAAGCCCGGAACGTGATACAATATATACAATAGCCTCCTATGGCTGTGTTTACGAACTTCCAAACTGAGGACGGACCCATGAAATATATTCTGACGATCGACGATGACGAAGCACTGTGCAAACTGGTGAAGAAATGTATCGAAACGGAGCAAGTTCCCGTATATACTTTTCTGCGTGGGGAGGATGCGCTTTCCTTCTTCTATCAGAATCAGAGTGACTGTGTTCTGGTCATTCTTGACATCATGCTTCCCGGCATGGATGGATACAGCGTTCTGGAAAAGGTTCGGGCTGTGAGCAACGTACCGGTCCTGATGCTTACCGCCAAAGATCAGGAAGAAGATAAGGTTGCCGGACTGCAGAACGGTGCAGATGACTATCTGACAAAGCCCTTCGGCCTGGCAGAATTGACGGCCCGCGTGAACTCTCTGGTGCGCCGGTATACGAAGTTCAATCCCCACCACGAAGAAAATCAGCGCCTTCGTTTTCACGATATGATCATCGACCCGTCAGCTCATTCGGTGGAAGTACAAGGAAAGCCGGTATCTCTGACCGCCAGAGAATTTGACATTCTCCTCTTTCTGGCCCAGCACAAGGGACGCATCTTTACCAAACAGCAAATCTATCAGAATATCTGGAAAGAGCCTTATTACCAGGATGACGGCAATATTATGTCGATCATCAGCAAGCTGCGCAAAAAGATTGAGCCGGACCCTGAGCACCCCTTTTATGTACTGACGGTGTATGGCGTGGGGTATCGCTTCAATGAAAAGGCATAAGGGAGAAGATCTATGCTGTTCGTGATTTGTATATTGTGTGCGGCGCTGGCCCTTTGGCTTGCTGCAACGCTTTTTCTCTGGCACCGGGAGCTTCTGGAAATCCAGAAAGCTCTGGAAGATATCGGAGCCGGAAACCTGAACCGCAGGATTGTAACCCGCGGTCCGCAAGCGATTCGATCCATTGGCTACGGCATCAACAAGATTGTACAGCAAAGCCAGCAGAGCGCCATCCAACAGAAGCGCCACGAGCAGGCCTATAAACAGCTGATCACCAATCTTTCCCATGACATCAAGACACCGCTTGCCTCCCTGACAGGCTATCTGGAAGCCGTTGAAAACGGGCTCGTTGTGGGCCAAGAGAAGGAAGAATATCTGCAGACCGCCTATGAACGGGCCGGTGCCCTGCGTTCCTTTGTGGAAAAGCTCTTTGAATGGGTCAAACTGGATGCAGGCGAGCAGAAGCTTCAAATCGAGCCGCTGGATCTCTGTGAGATTTCACGGCAATATATGGCCGAATGGATCGGCCCGCTGGAAAGCAGCGGTTTTTCCTATACGATTGAGATCCCGGAAGAAACCTGGCTGGCAGATCTGGATAAAAACGCCTACAAGCGTATTGTAAACAACCTTTGTGAGAATGTGCTCCGGCACAGCCACGGCACGCAGTTTCGTTTCTGTCTGGTCCCTGACGCCCGACAGGCAATGATCCGTATTTCCGACAATGGCACAGGCATTTCTGCCGACGATCTTCCTCACGTTTTTGACCGGTTATATCAATGCGATCCTTCCCGAACAACCCCTGGAAACGGCCTTGGCCTTTCCATAACCAAGGAACTGGTTGTTGCTATGGGCGGCGCCATTCAGGTACAAAGCTCCCCTGACCACGAAACGACATTCACCATCTGTTTTCCGAAAGCAAAAGCGTTGCCATAAAGCAACGCTTTTTTTGCCGTCGGGCATTTCTCTTACCGGCGTTTTTCCTTCCACTCCTCAAACAGCCGTTGTCCCTCTTCCGACTGGTAAAACGCCTGGATCTTGGGCAGCAGGAACCGGGCGAAGCGCTCCAGCTCCTGCTTGGGTACGCCGTCCTCCCGGTTCTTAGCGGACGCCGCTGCCTGTGATGTTGTGTTCTCCTGCCGATCTTCCGTAGCGGCTCCTTTCTGCAGGGCTGTCCCCTGCTGCCTTACTGCGTGTTCTGTCATCGGTCCTGACCCTTGGCCCGCTGGCGGCGCTGCTGACGGTTCAGACGCTTCTCTTCCTGTTGGCGGCGGCAGATGCCCAGCACAAACGCCTGCACCTGCTCCGGTGCCACCCGCATGGCTTCCCGATATGGCCGAGTTTCGGTCAGCACTGCATCCAGCTGTTCCTCACAGCGGCGGAGACGCTGGCGCAGTTCCTGTTCCCTCATTGTACTTTGTTGTAACTGCATCCGCAGACTGCGGTTTTCTGCCTGTAGTTTGCCGCTGGCTTTTGCCATCTCACACAGCGTCTGAAAATCCTGCACCGGCAGTTCCACCCGCTTTTCCAGCACACCTTTGGTTTTGGCCCGTTGCTCGATATCCACTACATCGCGGATTGAGCCGGAAATGTTCTTCACCTGGAAGATAAGCTCCTTCCGTTGGCCTTGCAGCTGTTTGGTCTGGTCAGACAGTTCTGCCACCGTCTGGCGCTCTTTCTGGACCTTATACTCCAGTACGTTCAGGTGTTCGGCATCACTGCCCTCTATACCGCGCTCGAAGTCGGTGAATCCCGCCTGCCGCATGTGCTCGAAGAACTGGGTCTGCAACAGGCTGTAAGAGCTCACCAACCGGGGCTTGCCGTTCTTTTTCAGCACCGGTTGGCCCTGTTCATCGGTCATGGGGACCATTGGCCACTTCTTGCTGTGGCTCACCTGCATGATCGTTTCCCGCACGGTGCCCCGCAGCGCCGGGTCCTTGCACCGTTTGGACCAGCGGATCTGCTTTTCCACCACCGGCAGATAGACAACGTGGAGGTGATAGTGGAACACATCCCGTCCCAGTCGGTCACTGGCTTCCCGGTTGCGCTCGTCGGCGTGCATGACCGCCGAGATGATGTACTGTTCCCCGCCCGCGATCTCCTTGGCCAGCTCGTACACCTCGGCGTAGAATTCCTTGGCATACTCATAGCCGCCGTGGGTCTCGAAGTAATCGGTGTTCACGTCAAACACCAGCTCATCAAAGACGTAGGCGTCCGGCTTCAGCCCTCGGGTGGAAACGACGCCTTCTTCCACCATCCGGTCAAATTGCTGTGCGTAAGTAGCTGCCTCGCAGGCTTTGAAGGTCACATTGTTGTGGCCGTATTCCAGCAGCACATCCGGGTTGGAGTACACTTCGTTCTTGCGTTCGTTGTGCCGTTCCCGCACCGAGATGGCATTTTTACGGTAGCGCTCATTGCGCACCACGGTCCGATGGATTTTGCTGATAGGCGACTCCTTTCCTGGGCACGGTTCTGCTGCGGATGGGGTACGCAGATGCTTTGGAAAGCATCTGACCCACTATGACACTTTCCGGCGTTGCCGGCAAAGTGCCAGTGGGCCCGCTGCGGCGGGAGGGATTGGGATACGGCTGCCAACCAAAATCAGTGTGCCATCCTTCCCGGTTGGGCCGCCGTCGCAACGGTTACCGTGTCTATGGTTGCCTCTGGAAGCCAGGTACCACAGCCTTCGTCCACCCTTTGCAAAACGCGGGGTGTGGAATTCTTTCTCTATCTCTCTTTTAGTTAGATAGTTCATTCTATCTTTATCGTGTCGGTTTTTCCGGCGGGTCGGTGTCGGCAAATCCGTCAACTGCCTGTCCGTTTTTCCGACAGCTCGGGGCGGATTTTCCAACGGGTAGTTACAGTTCGTTGGGTTCCTTGGGCCGGGGCAGATTGAGGTAATATCGCCGGGCCTTTCCGTTTGACTGTCCCGGCACCGGTTCCAGCAAACCGCAGCGTTCCAGAGCGGCAAACAATCCGGCGGCTTTCTCCCGCTGGCAGTGCAGCAGCCTCCCGGCACTGGCCCGTGAAAGGCTCACACAGGGCCTGCCGTTGGCTTTCCAGTGCCCGGTGGTATCCTGGGCCGACAGCCGCAGCAGCCCCAGCAAGTGGCCGTACAGCAGCTTGCTTTCGCCCGGAAGTTCACGATAGGGCTCTTCCGACAGAAGGCTGGACGGGATCATCAGGAAACCGTCGATGCGGTTCAGGTTTTCCTCTGCGGGAACGAGTTCATGGTTCAGATGGCACCTCCTTGGGTTATGGGTGGGTGGCGGTTTTTGGCTTCTGGCATCCCTCTTTTCCGGTTGTTTTTGTCCTCGGAAAATGTTCGACTATTTCATCATAGATTCTTCCGACACATACAGCATACAATGCCTTGCAGTCCGTTTCAAGATGTGTTAGACTGTTTTCATGTTAGATGATTCACACGCTTTTCTCGGCTGTTTCTGAAACACAGAAAAACACAGAGCCATTTTACGCCCACTATGCTCCAACACAGGATGGTGACGAATTTTGAACTACCAGACGTACCTTTTCTTTGAAGGCCGCACCGAGTATATTCAGGGCTACGACACACCCCAGCATACATATCCGCTGGGGTCCTTGGTGTTCGGTGTCCTGGACCTGGATGCCGCTCCCTATCTGGAACGGGGCCGCGCATTGCTGGAAAGATTCCGGGGCGTAAAGTTCCCGGAAGATCAGACCATGCAGCAGAGCCTGGCAGCCCCTGACACTTGTGTATATTACCAAGTGGCTTCCTTTTACCATGATTTTGCTGCCGCCGTGCAGCAGGTTTCCCCTGCTCTGTTTGATTTGGTGGAAGGCTACGCGCTGGCCAACTTCCGTCGAAATGAGCGAGAGCTGAAAGCGACCCAACATTGCCTGTGGCAATTTATACAGACTGGAAAAAACGACAGCTCGTATACATTTGATGAACTGCGTACCAGAATGTCCCACTTTGGCGAGTTGGCCATAACCAGCGACATCATGGAAGGGTTCTGCCGGAACTTTCCGGAGTACACCGACCAGATGAAGGTCTTTATCCAGCGAGATACCGGGGATGCCTCTCTGTGCCGGACAGCGTTATCGGTATTGGAATCCTTTGTGACGCTGCTGCAACAGTTAGTGGACGGAAAAACGGATCTGCGCCAGCTGATCGAGGCCACACTGGTGGACGAGGACGGACGCCCCAGAACAGAGCACGACCAGCTCCCTTCGGAGCTGCTGGTGGAACTGGCCGAAAATGGCGATTCGACCTACCAGAAATATCACGAGCTGGAGGACGACATCCATATCCAGACCCGCTACAAACGTCCAACAGACAACAAAAAAGGCGGCATTTCTGCCGCCACGTTCTACGCGAGCGATACGCTGCCCGCGTTACTCTTTTTGGAATTTGTTCAGATGTGCGCCCAGGACCTGCCGGTCGCCGTCTGTGAAAGCTGCCACCGGCTGTTTGTTCCCTTCTCCAGCCGCGCCAAGTATTGCGAGCGGGTACTGGACCCGGAAACCGGCGCCACCTGTAAGGATATTGCCGCCAAGATGGCCTATGCCGAGGAGCTGAAGGGCAACAAGGCCAAGGAACTCTACAACAAGATGCGCAACCGCTACCAGATGCGCTGCTCTCGTGCCCCCAGCAATCAGAAAATGCGAGATGACTACAACGCCTGGCGCAAGCAGGCGCAGATGGCGTTGAGTAAGTACCAGTTGGGGGAGGTAGACTGGGAGGAATTTGAGGAGATTATTCGCAGCGACCTATAATGTCTCTCCTTGTTGGAGAATCAAATCCGCCTCCTTTTATGGATGATGACAACGATTTTCAATGCAATTTTTTCAGTTCCAGTAGTAGTGCCCCTGCCAACAGTCCCAGCAGGCAGCCGCCGAACGCAAGTATTTGGGTACAAATCAGATGATCCCGAATCGAATTTGTCAATGATACAAACGCCACCAGGCTTTGCTGAACAAGATTGCCCAAATCCATCCAGAAATTCATATCCGACCATCGGCTGGGAACCAACCAGCGAGGCAAAGCGGCCAAAAGATGCGGCAGTGCCAGTGCTGCCATCAGAAGCAGAGCAAATCCAGTCACCTGACGCCCCATTTTTCCAAGAGGGGCCAGTCTCCACAGCTGATGCAGGAATAGCAGTGCAGCAACCCCCAATGGTATCCAGGCGACAGCATTTATGATCTGACGCAATGTGCCTGTTGGCAGCAACACCGTGTCGTTTTCCGAAAGTCCGGCACTTTGCAGAAGATTCTGCATTGTTCCGCGGGGGTTGTTTCCGCTCTTGATTTCTAGGGACGCGGCTGTATAACCAGCATCCGAGGTAGTCACATCCGGGCAAATCAGAAAACATTCTTTTCCTTCCACCACACCGGTGATACGACGTTTTCCGTCATCCACCATCAGCTCCAATCCTGTCACTTCACGACTTCCAAACAGGGCATCTGCCAAGCCGACACTGATTGCACATCCATCCCACTGTTCTGCCCCGGGTGCGCTCCCGTACAGACAGGCCGCCGGGAAGCAGAGGGTCGGGCTGCCATACACAGAAATGCGTTGTGCCGCAGAACTTCGCCCCAAATCCGTTGTAACTGTCTCTGAATCTTCTTTCCAGAGTGCGAGATTGAGGCCAAGATCTTCTGCTGCCTTGCTGAGTGAGTTGGCTTGTAAGGCAGAGAGCGAATCTTCAAAGCGCAGCTCATATCCATTTGTGGGAAGATTTGCCGCTAAAATAAACAGTCCACCCACTGCAAGTGCACTCAACGCCCACCCCAATATCGTGAATATCGATTTTTTCATGATTCTACCCGAACCCAGGCACCTTCTGAGAGCGGTTTGTCCGCGCCGGTGACTACCTGTCCGCTGATGCTGCCGGAAACCGCTGCCATACCATCGCCCTGTGCCTCAACCGTTACCGGAAGTCGGATCAGTACATTCTGTGTACCCAACAGCGTGGATTGCTCTTCCACCAAATAGACAAACATACCAGAGCTGTCTGTTTGAATTGCGGTGGCTGGAAGGCATTGTTCGTACTGCCCTGCGTTCAGTTTGATTTCCACAGTAGCACTTCCCGCTTTCCATTCGCCGGAGTTTAACATGGCGGTAATTTGTATACTTCCATCTTCCGATGGTTCGGACAAAGCCGTAATGGTTGTCTGCATAGATTGACTTCCTTGCTTCACAGTGACCTGTGTTCCCACCGTGGCAAGGCGAGCCGACTCCTGCTCCAAAGAAAAGGTCAGTACACTGGCAGCGTTCTGATCTGCAAGAAGACCTGCCACAGATGAACTGTTTTGCCCTGCCACAAGATTCAGCTGCGTGAGTGTTCCATCCATAGGAGCTGAAAAAATGCCGTCCGCCGCCTCCAGTTCCTGCAAAGCCGACAATTCCGCGCGAGCAATGTCCAGTTGAGCTTGCGTCACAGCGGCTTGTGCCTGGTTGGACGCATTCGTCTTTTCAATGTCCTCAGAGGACTGGTTATAATTATGTGCGGCGCTGTTGCGGGCATCCTCATAGCTCTGGGCGGTATCCTCCGCGGCTTTGTTGGCGGCTGTCGCACTTTCCTGTGCCGCGGCAAGGGCCGACTCAGCAGCATCCAGCACAACTTGTGCATCGGCTATTTTCTGTTGCCGCTCCGCCTCTGCACTTTCGGGAGTAGCAACAGGCTGGTTCTGCAGGGCATTCAGTGCATTTTGGGCCGCATCCCGCTGCTGCCGCGCTTTTTCAATCGCATCTTCACCGTCCTGCCATGTTTTCTGTGCATCGGAATAGGCTCGTTCCAGTTGCTGTTGGGCTTGCTGGAGCGCAAAACTATCTGCTTTGTCCGGATCGGAGAGTTGCATGGCAGAGACTTCCAGCTGTTTTACTTGGGCCTGTTTGGTTGCCAATGCCTGCTCCAGGGAGACCTCATCAAATCGGGCAATGGCATCTCCTTTTGAAAGGGCCTGCCCTGTTGTAGCCGTTACCTGTGCCACCAACAAACCTTCCGGGGCAGTAAGAGGTGTACCTCCCTGCACAGAAATGGTTCCTGATGCCGTACTGCTTTGGGTGATCGAGCCTGCGCTTGCCTGTCCCAAAGTCACTCTGGGCATACTGGCTCCGGCGATTCCCCGAGCTGTAAGCGTAAGGATGAGCATAACGGCAAAGAATTTAACTACCGTACCGAGGCGCTCAGCTTGCTTGGGATCGCTGTTCTTCCACGCGTCGAACGCGGTGCGAATACGATAGAGCGGAAATCGAAACTTCATGGAAATATGTCCTTGCAATCCTTGTATTATTCTTTTAAGCCGCTTGCCTGAATTCCCAGTTCCAGGTATTGTTGCCCAAAGCGGAAAATCAGTACAGCAGGTGCCAACATAATAAGGCTAGCTGCCATGGCGGTGGCCAACGTCTGACCATTGGCATCGTTGAAAGAGGCCAGATAGAGGGACAGCGGCCATCGGGACGGATCTTTCAAAAATGTCATGGGCTGCTCGATGGCGTTCCACCCTTCCAGAAATGCCAGAACCATCGCGGAAAGTATGCCCGGCATTCCCAAAGGCAGTCCGACGTGCCAGAATGTACGAAACGGGCCGGCACCATCCAAAGCCGCAGCCTCCAGCAAAACCATGGGAACTGCGTCGAATCCTCGTGCCATAATGAATACTGTAAAGGCGGAAAAGCAGCCAGGCAGAATCAACGCCCAGTGCGTATCCAGCAGCCCCAGCTTATTGAGTACCAGATAGTTGGGTACCATCGTAACCTGAAAAGGCAGCAGCATCAGGATCATGTACAGGTTCATACAAATCCGGCAGCCACGAAACCGTAACCGGGACAAGGCCCAGGCCGCAGGGGTACAGAAGATGAGCTGCCCCAGGAGCTGGGGAAACACCTGGATGCAGCTATTCCAGAACATGGAAAAAAACTGAGGCGTATCCAGGAGCAATTCAACCAAAGGCTGCAGGGTAGGCCAACTGGGCAGAAGTTGCCACCGCACCGCCTCGGCTGCGCCGTCGCTCAAAGCCGGGCCGATGGTAGCCTCCAGTTCGTCCGCCGGGGTCAGTGCTCCAAAGAAGAGAAACCAGAGCGGCCACCAAACGCTCAAGGCAATCAATCCCAGCGAAACAGTGAGCAGCGCACGGGTCACTGTGGGTTTCACGGGTTCAGAATGGCAACGGTATCCGCCGTGAAACCGCTGTCCGTATTGCTGCCGGTGATATAAACCATGGCACCAGCCTGCACCATATCGGCGGAGCCTTCCGCCTGACTGGAACTGCCATTTCCGTCTGCATAAATGGCAATATACCGGGTATCATCGGTACACATCACGGAAAACCAGGAGGAGGAGGCTCCTGCTTCAGCCATAACGCCTACGCTGGCATTCGCACCCAGGCGCTCGACAACAGTCGGAGAAAGAGTAAAGCCTGTATCCGTCATCTCCACCACAGACCCGGTGTAATCTGCCGACGCAGGGTCAAAAAGGGATTTTTCCACAGCCTCGGAGGATTCCGCATCCGGTGCCGGGGTGATGATTGGCGTGGCCGTCGGTTGAGCCGTGCTCTCTGTGTGAGGCGCATCCGGCTCCACAGAAGAGGTGCTGTCGGAAGCAGCCCCACAGCCAGTCAGAAAGAATACGCAGGCAGCTGCAGTAATCACAAAAACAGAAAATTCCTTCATAACCAATCCTCCTTTAGGGAATTATTTGTCCCGGGTCCAGATCCGCTGCAAGGCCAGGATCAGGCCGGAAAGGGCCAGCGCCATGAGCACAGCGGCCGCGGTCAGGCGGGGCAGATCCAGGGACAGAAACCAGTTGTTGAACAGATGCTGCAACAGATACATACTTTCGTGGGGGTAGTTTCCTCCCACCAGGAAAGCCTCGCGGAAGGCTTTGAAACTGTTGAGCAGACTCAGCACACTCACCAAAGTCAAGGTGGGCAGCAAGTTGGGCAGTGTGATGTAAAAAAACTTCTGCCAGGCATTGGCACCGTCCACGGAAGCAGCTTCATACAGGTCAGCGGAAATCCCGTCCAGTCCTGCCAGCCAAAGGATCATGTCATAACCGGCATTTTTCCAGACGTAGGTGAACACCAATACCCAAAAGGCAGCCTCCGTGCCCATAAAATCCACTGCGTTCCCTCCCAAAGAGCAAATCAGCCCATTCACCAGACCATTTTTGGCAAACAATACCTTCCACAAAATCACAATGCTTGCCACGGGGATCGCCATGGGAAGGAGGAAACTGGTGCGGAACACTTTGCCGCGCCGGGTATCCCTGCCATTCCGTTGCCTGGCCACCGCCTGCACGCCCAGGGCCAGAAAAAGGCTGCACAACAGGAGGATCGGCACACAGGTGCAGAGAAACCGTACCGTATTGCGGGCTGCCAGTTGAAAGGCTGTGTTTTCCAGCACCGACTGATAATTGGCAAGCCCCACAAACCTTTTTCCCAATGCATCGCAAAAGCTGCGCCGGACCGTTTCTGCAAAGGGGACCAACATAAAGGCTGCGGTCCCCAGAAGGCTGGGCAGCAGGAACAGGATAGCGGCCGGGCCATCTGAATTGCGGCGGGATCTGGGTATGGTATGCCGCCATGTATGCCTGTGGGGCGGCAAGGCGGGGAGATTGCTCGCAGATTTTTTCATGGCTTATCCCTGTTCTGCAAACCGCAGCGATAGATCACCGACTACGCCTTCCACCGCCTGATCCATCGTTTCACTGCCGGACAGCAGCGCCTTGGTGTGGGCAATCAGGCTGTCCTGCAGGGCTTCGTCCACCACCACAGGGGTGGAAAGCTGCGCCAGCAGCTCTTCAAAGCCGCCGGTATAACCGTTATCCTGCATGGCCGGCATATTGCGATCCAGTGAGATCTGCATGCCTGCCTTCGTCACCGGCATGCCGTCCTCCTGGAAACTGCCCTGCACCTCGTCACTGAACAAGGCTTTCAGGAAGGCCCCCGCATAGTCCGTCTGATCGCTGTTGGCGGAAACCGCCGCAAAGCAGGAAGGCAGGTAGACGCCCTGGCAAAGTCCCGGCTGCAGAATGGTCTGTCCGGAAGCACGCAGTTCCGAGTCGGTGGCCCCCAGCCAGGAGGGGGTCGTCATGCTGCCGTAGCCGAATACAGCCCGGGATGTCTGGGCATATTCCGACATTCCCGCGTACCAGACGATGGTATCCAGACCACCGAAATTGCCTGCCGTACCGCTCATGGTATCCTGCTCGGGGTAGTCCGCCATGTTGTAATCCTCTCCCACCATCTGGAGGAACGCCATCAGATCGCGCAGCTTCGCTTCATCCAGGCCGTCCGCCGTGAACAGCGCGGGCTGGGAGGTCTGCAGGGCGAACTGCACCAGGCTGTCCACGCTGTCAAAGCCCAGGGCATACCGCTGGGACTCGTCCAGCGGTGCCCAGCTTGCTTCCGCCGGGCGCGGTGCATATTGCTGTACCAAGGCCGCCACATCGTCCAGGGTGGAGACGCCATCCAGTGTGCCGGCTGCGCCATGCATGACCGGAACCGTAAAGCGAGCGGGCAGCGTAAAGAGTTTTCCGTCCGCATCGGTATAACGATCGGTCACAAAATCATAGAGACTGCCCGTATCCACCATCCCGGACAGATCCAACAGCAAGCCACTGCCGGAGAAAGATTCCAGATCCGCACCATCCAGAATCAACAGATCCGGGCCTTCCCCCGCCAGAAGCTCGGTGTTCAGCGTCCGCAGGGCATCGTCTTTCGTCAGTCCGGCGCCTTCCTGCAGGGCCACTTCATACTCTACTGCACAATCGGGATTTTGCTGGGTAAAGGTTTGTATCGCAGCACGGACGGTAGCATTTTCTTCCAGGCTCCAGACTTCCAGCGTGTTGGCCGAGGCCGAGAGCGTCGGATCAAAGAAATACCGGTACAGCTTTGTCTGCATGGAGCCGTCACTGACAATGGCCAGATAGCTGCCGTCCGGGGCGCAGCACAGCTGAGAAATGTAATTGCTGGAAAGAGACAGCGCCGTGCCGGTGCCGTCCACCACCTGCTCACGCAGGCTGCCTCCCTGTGCCTGCCGGTAGATGCCGGTCCTGTCGGCATAACAGATGGAGCCATCCGTTCCCATGGCAGCCTGGGCGCTGTACGGGTCCAACAGAAATCCTGTCTGCACCGTCTGGGTGGTGCCGTCCTGATCCGCCCGGCAAAGATCTCCGTTGGAAGAGAAATAATAGAGGAACGAACCGTTTTCATCACCGGCCGGCAGGATCCCTGCAATGTCATTGTCGCCGAAATAGTAGTTTTCACCGGATGCATCGGCTCCCGCCCCCATCCAGCTCTGGTTCCCGCTGCTTACCTGTACCCAGCTTTTTACCTTTTGGGCATCCACATCATAAAACAGAATATTTCCCGGCAGAGAAACACCCGGTCCGCCTGACGGGACAGCCACCAGGGTGCCATCGGGCAGGAACCCCATCTGGTTGAGATAGAAATTCCCCCCGTCCACGCCCAGGTCCAGCTGAACCGGGTTGCCGTCCGATTGTACGACCCACAGGGTGGAGTCGGTGGTTGTAAACGCCACGGTGCCGTCCTGGCGGGCAGCCCAGCGTGCCAGTGTGCCTGTTTTTTCGGCCCAGTCCAGAGTCTCAGACTGCCAGCTGGCACCATTATCCGTGGAGTTGAGACGGACAGTGACCAGCATATCGGTACTCTCATCCCGGGCATACAGTACAAGACTGCCATCTGCCAGTGCGGCGGGCGCCGCGCCGAGTACCAATCCGGAGGAAATTCCGTCAGCCTGCCGTTCCACCCAGCGTCCCTGGGGGACCGCGTCCGTCTGGACGGCGCTGGAATCGGAGCCGGATGCACCTGTGCCGGATGCGGTGCAGGCGGCAAGAGAAAACATCATCATGCCTGCCAGAAGCGAGGATAGAATCGTATGTACAGATTTCATGGTTGCCTCCCGACAATTGTGTGGATTTTGGAATACCGGCATTGTAGCAAAACAATCTGGAAAAAACCTGAAAAGTGTTTTCAGGTTTTTTTCAGACTGGCTGTGTAGACTAAGAATGTTCATATAATAGAGGTATACTGGATTGATAGAAACGACGGTTATGGCGGGAAGGAAATACCCATGCGAATCTTACTGATTGAAGACGACAAGGCGCTTTGCCGAGTTTTACAGCCCACATTACAGGCAGCAGGATTCGCCTCCGATTGCTGCCATACAGGTGCCGATGGTTTGCATCTTCTCAAAACCGGATACTATGATGCCTGCATCCTGGACAGGATGCTGCCAGAATTGGACGGCCTTACGCTGCTCAAAAGTGCCCGGGCCGACGGCATATCCATCCCCGTTCTTATGCTCACTGCTTTGGGGCAGATCGGTGACCGTGTGGAAGGTCTGGATGCCGGTGCTGACGATTATCTGGCAAAACCGTTTGATAACCGTGAACTGCTGGCCCGGCTGCGTGCGCTGGTCCGCCGGCCGGCGGATCTGCATGAGACCGCCCACCGGATTGCCTGTGGCGATCTTGTCCTGGATACCGCCCAGTTGACTTTGACGGGGCCTTCCTCCACTGTGACGCTCAGCCGCCGGGAATGTGACCTGCTGGCGGCATTTTGTCGTGCGCCCGGCCTGCTTCGGGCAAGGGCAGTCCTGTTGGGCAGCGTGTGGGGATCGGCGGCCGAGATTGAGGATTGCAGTCTGGATAGTTATATCCGTTTCATCCGGCGGCGTCTGACTGCCGTCGGCAGCCGGGCAGTCTTACGGACGGTACGAGGCGCAGGCTACCGCTTTTTGCCTGATGGTGAGGAAAACGCTCATGCTTAAACACCTCCGACGCCGCCTGACAATTCTGTTCAGTATACTCACCGCTGCTGTGCTGGCGGCAGCGCTGACGGCGACCTGCCGCATGGCTCAAATCGAAGCAGTTTCCGGAGCGGACCTCGTGTTTGCCAATACCGTCTCGGCAATTGAAGATGCTGTAACCGAGAACAATCTGGTTCGTGACGGTTGGCTGGCGAGTCAGGAAGCCGCTGGCCGCTTGGTTCTGTATATGGAGGACAATGGTCACCCCCTTGTATTCTCCGGTGGGTGGACACCTGCCGATGCGCGCACCACACTGGTGGCGCTGGCCAGAGAACAGGCAGTCTCTGCCGGGCTGAATCCGGACAGACTGCACCGGCAAAAGGTAAACTTTTCCTTGAACGGCGCACAACTCAGCGGCTCCTACACCTGTACCGCAATGCTGTTGCCCAGTGAACAGATGTCAAGTGCGGTTCTTCTGTACATTATCCGGGATATGGGCCCCTTGCATGACCGCCTTTGGGCCATGGTCTGGCAATATACAGCCCTGTGGGCTGCGGGTGCCTTGATACTGGCATTTCTCTCCCATTGGATGGTGGATCGTGCCCTGCGCCCAACCGCCCAGGCAATGCAGAAACAGCGGGAATTTGTAGCAGCTGCGGGCCATGAACTGCGCAGCCCACTGACTGTGCTGAAGGCAAGTCTGCAAGCGGCGCAGGCTCCCGAAACAGCCCATCTGGCTCCTCAATTTTTAAGCCATGCCGCATCGGAGGTGGACAGGCTTTCCCGTCTGACAGAGGATTTGCTGATTTTGGCCGGCGGTGATGCAGGGGTACTGCGTACCTCCCTGGCCCAAATCAATACGGACACTTTTTTGGTGGAACTCTATGAAAGATTTGTCCCGGTAGCGCGTGACCACGGCCACTCCCTCACGCTCCACCTGCCAGACAATCCCTTGCCCGCCCTGCACGCAGATGCACAACGGCTGGAGCAGCTGTTCGCCGTCTTGTTAAACAACGCATTTGAGTATTCCCCTGCTGGCACTCCCGTGGAAATTCTTGCGGAGCTGCCGCCTTCCGGTGGTCTGCACATCGCAGTAGTGGATCACGGCCCCGGGGTCCCCGACGCAGAAAAACACCGTATCTTTGATCGGTTTGCCCGAGGAGACCGCAGTCGGACCGACAAAACGCATTTCGGCCTTGGCTTGGCCGTTGCCAGTCAAATTGCCTCCTTGCACGGAGCGATCCTGCGTGTACGGGACACGCCCGGAGGCGGAGCCACCTTCGTGGTGGAGTGGCGTAATAATCATGTTCTGGACAGATCCATCTTTTCGTAAATACAGAATGCTTTCTGAATGTAATCTTGTACGAAGAACAGAAAAGGGACGATTAAGGCGGAGGGGGTGGGGATTGAGGTGGGAAAAGGCGCAAAAAGGCGGGAAAGGGACGAATTTGCGCGGATTTTTTGAAGATTAAACGGGATTAAAGGGAAGAAAATGCAAAGCGGCGATTTTTGCAACTTGCAAGATTTTTGGGGCGGTTTTGGGGGTGTTTGAGCGCGTGCCGGCTGGAACGGCGAAAAAGCGGCGGGCGGCGTTTAAGGAGCGGTTAAAAGAAAATTAAAAAGCGAAAAAAGCGCGGTTTTATGACGTTTAAGGACAATTAAATAAAATTTAAGGGCGGGACGCACCATGCCGGGAAAACCGGACTGGCGCGCCCCGCCCTTTGACTTTCAATGGGACATTTCGCGTTGGTTTTTATTGAGATGTCCTATTGCGATGAATCGCTGTTTTTGGCTTTTCTATCTGTCATGAGTCCCATTGGCAATGTCCCATTAAAGCGTTGAAATCAATAGGACATAACGCTCAGCGATATTTTGTATCGCTTTGAGTACAAAAAGACCCAAATCAGCTATCATCAATCCGAAGGATGCTTTGACAGGTCAAAACATTTATACTCATCCAACCGCTTCAGCATCTCTTTTTGGCCTTCGGCGGAAAGAGACGCATAGACTGTAAGCATCTTTGCATACCGAGATATTTCTTCGGCACAAAATTCGTCCTGTTCCATTGCACAAAGAAGTACAGTCAAGCTATCACGGATATAATTGATGGACTCCCGCTGCACCGCCTGATTTGCAATTAGCACATCCTGCTTGAATCGTAAAACAAGATCGTTCAACCCATCAATAGATGAATTGATTTCATCGGCACCATCCATAAAGCGTTGTGCGTCGAGATCCCCACGGAGAAATTCACCACTAACATGGAAATAACGCTCCAAAGCGGCCATTGCCTTGGAATTTGGCTCACGATAGCCGTTTTCGTAGTTTATGATGGACTTCCTTGTAAGCCCTGTTTCCCTTGCCAATTCCGCTTGAGAAAGGCCTGCGGCCTCACGAAGATCTTTTAACCGTTGAGCGACGCCCATAGTGATGCACTCCTTTGGATAGATATACTTATAATAGCACATTATCCCCATATGGGCAACAAAAAAGGCTTGACATTCCCCGAAAGGGGAAGTATAATAGCAGAAAGTGAACAAATGGGGAATAACCGAGGTGAACGAAATGTACATAAAGCCTTGCCCGGAAAAGATTCGGGCCGCCCGCCGGAAACAGGGACTTAGCGCATATGCACTGGCAATGAAAGCCGGACTGGATAAGAAGGCCATTTATCGGATCGAATCCAAAGAAAGCCTTAGAACACATTCCCTGCGTGCCCAAGCCATCGCCGATGCGCTTGGCTGCCCGGTGGAGGAATTGTTTGATGCGCCCGGCAAGAAAGGCAAAACGGCGTGAACCGAGAAATCCTGGATGCAATCGAAGAGCAAACCGACCTGCGCTATGACAGTCTGGCCGACGCGGCGGGATGGTACGGGACAACGACCGCCTGGCGGGAGGATTTTACCGCGAATTGGAATTCAACCGGCCCAAAACGGGCCGTTAAAAGGCAATTAAACCGAGATAAGGAGGCCGAAGAGATGGCAAAGGCAAAGATTAAGATCAAGGTGTCAGACAGCGGAATCGTGACATTGGCGGCGAGTGGAGACGGCTATGCCACGCTGAACGCGCTGGTGGAAGTGCTGGCAGCCACGATCTGCGAGGCATCCCCCAACTGGGACTTTGCCGAGATTATGACGGACGCCGCCGTCAACCGGCTGTATGACCTGGTTGATGACGGCACCAGGAAGAAGGTGATCCGACGTGGGGAATGACCGATATGCTGGTGTGCGCAGGCTGCCGGACGCGCCGATAGCGGGCGAAAGCTACCGCAACGCGGGAAGCCATTATAAAGTATGGCAGTACAACGCGGCGGCAGACACCGCCCACGTGGAGAATTTGACAAGCGGATGGGTTTGCACCGCCCACCACCCGGCGCTGTACCGCTTGCATGACGGCAGCGTGGAGCTGCAGTGGGATTACAGCACAGACGGACACTTTGAATAGCCGAAACCGCCGGGAATGGCGGTCTTGCGGGGATGGCCGCCTGTGACCGATGATGGCAGGCCGAAAGTAAGGTGAGAGTATGGACGCGATGTTAAGCACATCTGAAGTTGCT
>ERZ779880.1382-NODE-1382-length-22051-cov-19.767912_pt1 | contig 22051 bp, 11 predicted proteins | sample MGYA00511555_ERZ779880 | MGnify/ENA primary metagenome ERZ779880 (study PRJEB29588, sample SAMEA2145815) | human gut metagenome | biome: human gut; feature: human-associated habitat; material: faeces | place: Denmark | collected 2008/2010 ...
CACTTTGCATAATAAATTTGTTGGCATAAGAAATGTTATGTAAAGGTTTGCATAACATTTCGAGGATAAACTCTTGCAAGTGAGTGATAAGCGCATTCTCCAAATCTTGTTCATCTATAATCTCCTGTGCTTTCAGTCCGAGAAATTCAAAGGTGAATGGTTGGCGTATCTGCAACGCAGCAGAGTCATGTCCTTGCACAGAGGGCAGGGAAAGCATTTTCTCTGGGTTGTCACTAATACCAGTACGGAAATATAGGTTGGTGCTAATCTGACGGCGAAGTTCACGAACAGACCATGTACACTTGATACATTCCTGCTCATAGAAATAACGGGCAAGGGGGTCGTCAACGGTCATTATCTCACGTAAATGAGTAAACGACAAATGAGAAATAATAGTTTTTCCCGATGTTACAAATTGGTGCATCGGTGATGCACCAATTATATTTTCTTCATTTTCAGTAGAATGCAATTTGTGCATCACTGTCGCACTTTTTGACTCAGACAATTCGCACGACAATGTCGTGCTTATTAAAGTCGGTAAGTTTTCTGCCATTTGGGGATAAAGCCTATAAAACTTTCTTGCCCACTTGAACATCGTAGTGGTCAGTCCCTTTCTATCCACCCGTTCCTCCAACTTCTTCAGCAGTTGCGTGCCATACTCTGCCCGATCTTTGCCATGCTGTTCAAACTCAACGATGTAATAGCCAATGAGCCAGTTGCGCATGGTCTGCATACGGTTGATAGCCCTTACAGCCGATGACTGAGCCGCATCATGGGTGGACTGGATAATGGATGTCAGGTCGCTGAAAGAGTGAATTGTTTTGCTCCAATCTTCAAAAGGAAGTTCCAATCCTTCATGGATGTATGTTGATATTTCGTTTGCCATGTTGCACCTTTTATATATTGAATGTGATTATTTTTTCATCAGAAGTTCCAGAAGCATTGCCGTCTTCTGTTCTTCTGTCATATTGTTTATGTCCTCCTCCGTTATCTTGGGCTCCAAATCAAGAAGTTTGCTGTTGTACTCAAACTGGGTTTCCAAAGGATATTGGGCAATATACCTATCCGTTATAGAGTGATTGGTGGAGTGCCCCATGCTTTCGGATATGTACCTCTGTTCTACACGTGCATGGGTAAGGTTCGTTCCGTAAGAATGTCTGCACCATGTTCCCGATGGGCGCACCTCCCAATGAAGCACATCCTGACAAATCTTGATGATTCGGTCCTGTACATTCGAGTTCTCTTGGGATATTCTCTTGCGCTTGTCGGCTTTCAACGTTGCACCTTGCAGAATGTCGGGGAAGACAAATCCGTCAAGGACAGGCTCGGCTGCAATCTCGTCAAGGATCCTTTGAAGTGGTGCTATGATAGGAATTATCACTTCTGAACCGCCTTCCGTGCGGTTGGTCGTCTTCACTCTTTTGAACTTGAATGCTTTTCTTCCTGTATCGAAATAATACTGAGAATAAGTTAGTTCTCCTGCATCGGCAAGGTTGAATCCATTACACAGATACTGGGCAAGGAATAGCCCCAATGAATAATGCGCCCTTTCGGCATATCCACTTTTCCATGTGTCGGGATAACGCTTCTCAATGAATACATGATACAACTCAGTCATTTGTTCCACTGTTAGATAGCAATGTTTTCTCGATTCTCCAACAGGAATAGACACCAACTTTTTCTTTTGGATATTGGAGAAAGGGTATTCCTGATTGGTGAGGTAACCCATAGACACGCACTCATTCCAAACGGCCCGACAAGAACGAAGGTATATTCCACGCGTAGTGTTGCTAATCTTGCCTACAATGTTGCCTGCTTCGTCCTTTACGCCATGCATCATGCCATTGTTCCAATATTCTATGTCTTCCTTGTCGACCTTGAAACCAACAACAGGTCTATCCCACATAATTCTCTGAAAGGACTTCAAGGCATACTCGTATGATTCTGCGGTGGTGCAACGCTCACCATTATTATCCGTGAGATAGAAATTAATCTTTTTCTCCCAAACGCCTATAAATGACGTTTCCTTTGTGGAATCCACTCCTGTAACAACAACCTTGATACGTTCGAGCGACAGACTATTGCCCAGACGTTCTATCATCTCGGTCTGAGCATCGAAGATGGCATCAAACTCCATCTTCTTTTCATAGAGTTCCGAGCGAACAGCCTTTGCACTCAGTGTGCAAACTCGCGCAAAATCCTCTTCGGTAAATTCGCCAGCGACAAAGTTATACCACGACTTTCTGTCTATGGTATAACGCATTGCGACAGGAAATGTATTCCTGTCTTTCTTCGGGTGACGCTTGTCAAGGATAAGGGCATAAGTACAACTTCCGTATCTTGCGCTCTTGTAAGTGGTGTCCAGTTTCTTTGCCATTTTGCCAATAGTCTGTAGGTTTCAACTTACCAATCATCTCAATTTTCGGAAAACAATGGGAAAACAAACTTCCTCTTTTCTCGTCTAAACGCCCTGTATTCCGATATTTGTCGGGAAAACAATGGGAAAACAGAGTCGTTTTGATATGGGATTTCTTGGCATATCATAAACTATTGCAAAATTAATAAATCGTTGTGTATCAATGGAATTTGTAGATATAAAAAATCATAAAACATCAATCTCTCAGACTCATAATCTGGAGGTCCCTGGTTCAAGCCCAGGCTGGTCCACAAAGAAAAAGGCTGATTCCTAAGGGAATACAGCCTTTTTCTTTGTAATACCCCTCCAGTTATAAGTCCGTTGTTTTAGTAGTTTTAGCCTTAAATTGATGCAGTTGTTTCACTATTGTTTCACCGAACCAAGCAAATTAGAATTTACTCCTAAAAAGTATAATAAGAGAAAAAACTCATTTTATGAGTTGCTTATCATTCTAAACTTATTATATTTGCTCCCATAATCTAAAAAATGAAAGGTGATACTAGAGAAACAACATATTGATTTTGAACAGATTTATCTTTCTTATTTCTCGAAAATGAAACGTTTTGCCCGAGAATATGTCTTATCGGATGAAGATGCAGAGAATATAGTACAAGATGTTTTCCTCGATTTTTGGGAAAAGAAAGAACTATTGCCACTACCTATCAATATTCTGGCCTATTTATTCACTTCTATAAAAAACCGTTGCATTGACTTTCTACGGCACAAAATAGTGCAGAAAGAAGTAGAAAATAAAATGCAGGAAGAATATAGATTGACCTTACAAATGAAATATTATTCTTTAGGAGAATTAGATGAAGGGATTTTTGAAAAAGATGATGTAGAACAATTGCTCTCTAAAGTAATAGATTCGCTGCCTGAAAGATGTAGAGAGATATTTTTGAAAAGTAAGATAGAGGGCAAAAAGCAAAAGGAAATAGCAGAAGAGATGAACATTTCAATTAATACGGTTGAAACTCAGATGGGAATTGCCTATAAAAAGCTACGAAACGAACTAAAAGACTATTTTCCTCTTTTTATCTTTCTGTATTATTTGTAACCTGAACAAAAAAAGTGATTTTCTTTTAGCGGATTCTTTTTCTACATTCGTCTATACTATGAATTAAGTCATAAAAAGATGGATGAACGTATATTAAAATATTTCCAAAACAGCCTAGCACCCAATGAGAGGTTGCTACTTCTTCGTGAAATAGAGAAAAATGAGGAGCTAAAAAAGCAGTTTGCCGAGTATCAGAATATCCAGGCATTACTGAACTTATCCTCACACACAGAAGATAAGAAAGAGGGAAAAACAAGCTATCAGCATTTCCAAAAACGGATAAAAAGCAAAAAAATGCGTATTTGGCTGGTGAAAACAATGAAATATGCAGCTGCAATACTCATTTTAATGATAAGCACATATCAGCTATCTATTTGGCAGATGTCACATAAGCTACAAGATGACTTCCAAGTGCAAACCAATACTTTATATGTACCAGCCGGGCAACGTGCTTGTATATCTTTGCAAGATGGTACCGTGGTCTGGTTAAATGCTCAATCGACCTTGACCTACCCCTCGCATTTTTATGGAAAGGAAAGAACTGTTTCCATTATAGGCGAAGCCTTTTTTGAAGTAGCTAAAGACAAAAACAGACCTTTCATCGTAGCGGCTCAAGATGCGAAAATACAAGTATTAGGAACAAAATTCAATGTATATAGCTATCCGGATAGCAAACAAATCAGGACAAGTCTGATTGAAGGTGCCGTTCAAGTGTTCTACAAGAGTAAGCAAGTTATATTAAGGCCCAATGAAGAAAGCATTGCACAAGACGGGAAATTGACAGTCAGCAATATAAAAAATCCTGATATGTTATTATGGAGAAATGGCATCTACAGCTTTAATAATGAACGCTTGGCTGACATTGTTAACAAATTGGAGCTATATTATGATGTCACAATCAATATTGCAAATCCCAAATTGAAAGATATAAATTATACATGTAAATTCCGTCAAAGAGATGGAATAGAGAAAATACTACATACCATTCAAAAGATACATCATTTCAAAATTGAAATAGACAAAGAAAATAACGTGATCACCTTAAAGTAATACAATTGTTTAACCCTTAATACATTATCCACATGAAAACATAGAATTATAATCAAGAAGGCGACAAGTGCACCACCACCTGTCGCCAGTAGAAAGTAAACACCGGAAAAAATTTTAGTATTCACTCTAAATACAAAGATATGAAAATAAATCCTTTGTTATCACTCTTTATTGTCCAAAATCAAAGCTTTAAAGATTATTTTAGAATTATGAAAATCTCTTTATTCTTGCTATTTGCTTGTGCCCTCCAATTACTGGCAGTAAATACAGAAGCACAAAACGCAGTCATAACCTTTCCTTCTAATTCTATATCTGTAGGTCAGTTAATAGAAGAGATAGAAAAGCAGACAGATTACTTAGTTGTATATAGCAATCGCGAAATAGATACCAACCGGCAGGTCATTATACAAAATAAATCTGCTAAGGTATCTTCATATTTGAAAGAGACATTGGCGAAAGTAGGTATTGGCTATAAATTCGAAAACGATTATATTATTTTATCGAAAAATACCAGCTTATTAGATCAGATACAACAAGAAAAAATAACAGGAATAGTGACTGATGTAAAAGGAGAGCCGATTATAGGTGCAAATGTCAGTGTTATAGGCAAATCAATAGGTACAATTACAGATATAGATGGCAAGTTTACCATCCAAGCTTCACTAGGAAATACCCTTCAGGTTTCATTCATTGGCTACAAAACTCAAACCACCAAAGTTGCAAACAAACATATCACAATTGTTTTACAAGAAGATATGGAAATGCTTGATGAAGTGGTTGTAATTGGCTATGGAACTGTGAAGAAGTCAGACTTGACAGGTTCAGTTTCTTCCATTTCACAGAAAAATATAAAGGACCAGCCAATGACTCGACTGGATCAAGCTTTAAGCGGAAGAATTCCCGGCGTCGTTGTTATAACAAACTCCGGTGCACCGGAGCAGAGTACCCAAATTCGTATACGTGGTGCAAATTCTATTTATGGTGGAAATTCACCACTTTATATTGTAGATGGGGTACCTAACACCGATTTATTTAACAATCTGGCTCCTAATGACATACAATCGATAGAGGTCCTGAAAGACGCTTCGGCAACTGCTATTTATGGTTCTCGCGGTGCAAACGGAGTAATACTGGTCACTACCAAAAGAGGGGCTGAAGGTAAGACAAATATTCACTTGGAAACAGAACAATCAATATCTACCATTGCCAAAAAGCTAGATCTATTAAGTGCAAGTGAATATGCAGAATTCTATAATGAGTATCGTCGGGAAAAGGGGGCTAATCAAGATTTCTTTTCTCCGGATGAAATCACTCAGTGGAAAAAAAATGGGGGTACAGACTGGCAAGATCTAATGTTCAGAACAGCTCATACTCAAAATTATAAACTCTCTATTTCAGGAGGAATTCCGAAACTTCAATATTTGGTATCTATGAATATGATGGACATAGAAGGCATTTTGAAGGAATCGAAAAGTCAGAAATTCAGTTTACGGTCTAATATAACTGCTGATGTAACTAATTGGTTGAAAATGAACTTAGACGTAAATGCAGTAAGACGAAAAACAAATAAAAATGGTCCCCGTGGAGGAGTCGGAACTATTATAGCAGATGCAATTACCTATAGTCCTACCTTGAAATTAAAAGATGAAGAAGGAAACTGGTTGAGAGATAATATCAATTCAACAAAAGATAACCCTTATGGCCGATTAACTCAAGATTTGGATGAAAGTTACACTAATTATCTAGCAGCAAATTTACAGTTTATGGTACAATTACCAGTAAAAGGGTTGAGTTTGAATTTCCAAGGTGCTGCCCATTATAAAGATTACAAGAATCGTTGGATGAAGTCGAATGCAAAGGATTTACGAGCTCAAAACAATTCTGCAAATAATAATCAAAACGATAGTTTTGACTGGTATAATGTAAATCAAATAAATTATGCAAGAGAATGGAAAGAACATAAGTTGAATCTTATGGGAGCCATAGAATTATCACAATCAACAACTACAGGATTGTCTAATGAAGTAGCTAACCTGAGAACAGAATCTGTTGATTTTTGGAATTTGAGTTTGGGAGATATGAATCTGTTTAGCAATTCATTTTCACGCTCTTCGTTAGTTTCACTTATGGGACGTGCAATGTATCAATTCAAAGATAGATACTTACTTACTGCGACTATTAGACGAGATGGTTCTTCCAAATTCCAAGGTAAGAATAAATGGGGAAATTTTCCATCAGTTGCCGTTGCCTGGAGAATGTCAGAAGAATCTTTTATAAAGAATCTCAATATTTTTGATGTCTTAAAGTTAAGAATGAGTTGGGGCAATACAGGTAACCAAGCCATTGGAGCCTATTCAACCTTAGGGCTTCTAGCTGAGTCGAAGTATGGTTGGGGAGGTACAAGTGATTATCCCGGATACGGAGTTTCCGGACCTGCCACTCCTAATCTGACATGGGAAAAAACTACTCAATATGATTTAGGCTTAGATATGGCATTTGCAAATAATAGAATTCTGGCAAATATCGATCTATATCAAAAGAATACAACCGGGTTGTTACTAAAGAAACCTATACCATACTATGATGGCGGAGGAACCACTTGGGTAAATCTTGGTGAAGTGAAAAACAGAGGTATTGAATTCTCTTTAACCGGAATTCCTATTCAAAACAAAAATTTAATATGGGAAAGCACATTTAATGTATCCTACTCAAAAAATGAAGTTGTCAGCTTAGGAGATGAAACAAGATTACATCCGGGAACAAAATTAGACCAAGCTTCTCTCAATACGGCCGTATTGCAAGTAGGAAAACCATTAGGTAGTATCTATGGATATATTTGGGAAGGTTTATGGCGTACTGACGAGGCCGAAGAGGCAGCCAAATGGGGGCAAAAGCCAGGAGATAACAAATTTAAGGAGAAAAATGTGAATTACAAATTGGAATCTGATGACGCAGATATTATCGGACAAGCATTTCCTGATGTAATATTAGGATGGAATAATACCATCAAATGGAAGAATTTAGATTTTAATTTATTCTTTCAAGGTTCACTGGGAGCTGACCGTTTGAATTTATCACGCTATCTCACCAATGAATGTGTCAGTGATTCACGTTTTATCACCTCTAAAGAAGGTTATTATAACAGATGGACACCCGAAAATCAAAATACTAAAATACCAAACCCGTTCAGTTCGACAATCAATTCCAGATTTGAAACTGCTCAATATTTGGAAAAAGCTGATTATCTAAGATTAAAGAATATAAGTATTGCATATACAATCCCCAGAGCAAAAACAAAATTTGCAGATATCAGAATCTCCCTGAGTGCTCAAAACCTGTTTACGATCACGTCTTACACAGGATATGATCCGGAAGGAACTATGGATATCACAAGCAATGGCGGCAATAGTGACATTAACGCAGGCGTTGATGGCGGTTCATACCCATTACCAAGAACATTTACTTTGGGGCTTGGATTCTCATTTTAGTTTAACCAATAAAATAGATGCAAAATGAAAAAAATATTGATTTATAGCATATTATTATTTGCTTTATGTTCTTGTGATAATTTCCTGGAAGAAGATCCTCGTGGTAAACTTACCCCTTCCTCTTTCTTCTCAAGTCCGGAAGACTTGGATATGGCTATAACTGGGATGTACAACAAATATTACCAGACTAATGCTCGCGTCTTCAGAGCCATTTATGTGTGGTGTGCAGATGATGTAACAGCCCATAGTGGTGGTAATAAGTCACGTTTTTCGGAATATGACCGGTTTAATTTCAACTCGGGAAATACAGATATTCTTGAAATGTATCAACTCTATTATCAGACAATCAAAGCTTGCAATTATGTAATTAATAATGCAGAAAGAACACCGGTTGAGAAATCTTTCCTGGAGCCGAGACTGGGACAAGCCTACTTTTTAAGAGCATTAAACTATTTTATGCTTGTACGCATTTGGGGACGTATACCTCTAGTCACAGAGAATGAGATAAATTACAATACCCCAAAAGCAGAGGTGAATAAAATATATGAATTAATAGAATCGGATGCATTAACAGCAGAAAGAATGCTGCCGGATAATCATAAGATAGCCCCCTATTTTCAGAACGGAATTAATGTAGCTCCTAACAAAGGCGCTGCAAAAGCTTTACTAGCCTCTGTTTACATGACGGAAGCAGGCTGGCCTTTGAAAAAAGGAGCGGAATATTATGATAAGGCGGCTGCAAAGTATAAAGAAATCATTGAAAACGAAGATACGTATGGTTATATATTAGAATCGGACATACGTACATTGACTAAAGAACCTGAAGCTAATTACTCCAAGGAAATAGTATTTGGAGAGTTCCATAACAAAACGAAAAACTATTTCTCTGGACCCAAAAGCGAATTACCAGAGGAGTCCGGCGGATGGTGTGACTATATGGTTGAATTGGAATTCTTTAAAAGTATGCCGGAAGGAATACGCAAGGATGCTTGGTTCCTGACCAAGGTGACGATGACCGGGCAGGAGCGTAACCCAGAAACGGGACGCTATCCATTACTAAATTGGGATGATCCCGCAACCAATCAGAAACATCCTTATTGGAAGAAAAATATAGAAAGTTCAGACTGGGTATTTAATTATGATGACGGGTATTATGAAACCAAAGGAATTTCAAGCGCAAGCGGGAAAACCAGAATGATATTTAGATATGCTGATATCTTACTATTGTACGCAGAAGCAGTTGCTTATGGAACTAAGAGTATTGATGATTTAGCATTTGACTGCATGTGGAGAGTACAAGAAAGAGCTGGAGTACCACTTATTTCAAAGGATGTCACTAAAGAATATTTCCAAAAAGCTGTTCTGGATGAGAGACGGTGGGAAACCGCAGGTATGGAACATAGCTGTATGGGGCGTTTCTTTACTATGCAAAGACATGAGATTCTTCATTTGCAAAAGAATTATAGAGATGCAGCCGAGCTTTCTTTAAATCCCAATTTAACATTAAGCGAAGAATTCTATTATTTTCCGATACCAGACAATGAACTCTTGATAGTTCCTGGATTAAAAGATTAATTCTACTTTTCTAAAATGAGGGTTTTAAGAGTTCGCGTTTCTTTTGAAACCCTCTTTCATTTATAAAACATTTAATATGAGATACTTTAGTATAATATTTGTATTATGCTTGACCCTTTCTATGGTTCAAGCTCAGCAAACCTCTTTTGTAAATCCTTTCATTGGTACTTCCGATGATCATGGACAAACCGATCCATCCGCAACCATTCCGTTCGGGATGATTAAACCGGGGCCAGAAACTATACCTCGCGGAAACGGAGGTTATGATTATCAATCACAACAGCTGAAAGGATTCTCACAGACCAGAATGTCTGGAGTAGGCTGTATAGGCGTCGGAGGAAACCTGCTGATAACACCTTTTGTCGGAACAGCATGCAAGACTTTAAAAATGGATAAGGCGTCAGAAACTGCAATTCCCGGATATTATAGCGTAACTTTAGATTATCAACTTAAAGTTGAAATAACCACAGGTAGGACTGCAGCTATCTATCGTTTTACCTATCCTGCTACAGAGACCGCCGGCATAAAAATAAATTTCAAACATTCTTATGGTAAGCATATTGCCGAAGAACATAGCATTATAGGAGACAATGCAGTAAAAGGATTTGTGCGTTCTGCTTGCACTTGTGATTTAGGCAGTTACAAATTTTATTATTATATTGAAAAAGATAAATCTACTTATAAACCAGAAGATAACGATTCAGAATTACTATGGAAGTTTCAAACAGAGCCTAATGAACAAATTATACTGAAAATAGGATTATCCTCTGTCAGTGCAGAAGAAGCTGAGGCGAATCTCAAAAAAGAGTGCTCGAATCAGTCTTTCGAACAGATACGCACCAATGCACGTATTGCCTGGGAAAATCTATTGGGACAAATACAAGTAGAAACTTCTGATGAAGATTTAAAAACATCATTTTATACGCGGCTCTATCATGCCTGCCAGACCCCTTTCACAATCAATGATTATTCCGGTAGTTATAAGGGAAGTGACGGAAAAGTATATAGCCAGCAGTTGCCCTATTATCATGGTTGGTCTATTTGGGATACCTACCGAACAAAATATCCTCTGTTGTCTATTGTTTGTCCCACGGAATACAAGCACATGATCTCCTCACTTGCGGAATTATACAAACAAGGCAAGCCTCGTTCTGCAACAAAGACAGAACCATTTCTGACAACACGTACTGAACACTCTATTATCACGATTTTAGATGCATTACAAAAAGGAATGTTTGATGGTTCTCTCGACGAGCTACTTCCACTGATGCTAAAAGAGGCAGAAGATATCTCCAATGACTCACCGGACAAAGCATTGGAACGAGGATATGATTTCTGGGGAGTTTCTGAACTCGCAGGGAAAATGGGTAATAAAGAGTTAAAAAAAGAGTTCTCTTTACGCTCAAAAGAATACAGACCAATATGGTTACAAAAATTTAAGGACATTGGTCCAACTTCAGATATAATGCATGGTGACGGTTTGTACGAAGGTACTATATGGCAATATCGTTGGTTCGTACCTCATGACTTCGACTGGGTTATTGCGACTTTGGGTAGCAAGAAAAAGGTTTTGAGTGAATTAGATTATTTCTTTGAGAACAATTTATTCAATATGGGAAACCAACCTGATATACATGTTCCATTTTTATATTATTACCTTGGAGCGCCATGGAAAACGCAAAAGTTAGTCCGCCAAATATTACTTGAACCGACCACTAATTATTATGGGACACATGAAAAGTGGGAAAAACCTTATATCGGCAAAATCTTCAATACCACTCCACAAGGGTACTTGAAAGAAATGGATGATGATGCCGGAACCATGTCCTCTTGGTTTGTGCTCTCTTCCATAGGATTATTTCCTGTCTGCCCGGGTATACCCTATTATTGGATAAATGCTCCGGTCTTTGATACGGTTACATTACACCCAACGTCTCAACAAGAATTTAAAATCCATGTAAATCGCCCTGATGCAGAGTGTATCTATATTCAAAAAGCAATTTTAAACGGTAAAGTTTTAAATAGAAGTTGGTTAAGCTATAACGAAATCATGCAAGGCGGAGATTTGACCCTAGAGTTAGGCAAGCTTCCTAATAAACATTGGGGACATAATACTGATTTTATAAAGTCACTATTTAAAAAATAAATTAAATGAAAAGAAAGGAATGTTTTTGGTGGGTATTTGCGATAATTGGAGTATGCTTTCTGAGCATAAGATGTAGTAATGTAAAAGAGGATTATTGCTGTTATGTAAATCCCTTTATTGGTAATGCAGATAATGGCCACACATTTCCAGGAGCTTGCGTACCATTTGGAATGATACAAGTAAGTCCGGAAAGTGGAAATGGTTCGTGGAGATATTGCTCTGGCTTTAATATTGAGGATGACTCTATCATGGGATTTTCCCAAAATCATTTGAACGGTACGGGATGTCCCGACTTAGGAGATATATTGATTCTACCATTTTGTGGTGATATACAAAATGAAAAATATAAAAGTAGATATGAGAAAGAACATCAAAAAGCTCATCCAGGATACTATTCAGTAGTTTTATCTGATTTTGGAGTGGAGGTAGAATTGACTGCGACACAACGCACGGCCATGCATCGTTATACTTTCAGAAAAGCAGAACCGGCACATATTCTGGTAGACCTTCAAAGTGGAATCGTAAGTAAGAATGAGCAGCTGCGAACTCATGTAATAGATGCAGAAATGCAACTGTTAGACCAATATAGCATCGTCGGAAAGAACAAGGTGAAAATGTGGGTGGAAAGAGAGTTCTTCTATGTTATCAAATTCGACAAACCCTATATAGATATTGAAGAACTTCAACCTCAAGAAGGAGAAAAAGCCAAACGCCTTCTTCTTTCATTTGATTTAAAACCAGGAGAAAATGTTCAAGTAAAAGTCGGTCTGTCTACTGTCAGCATAGAAGGTGCACAGGAAGCATTAGAAAAAGAAAATCCAGATTGGAACTTTGAAAAAGTAAAGGCTCAATCTGCCGAAGCCTGGAACAATCTGTTGTCACGGATAGACGTATCAGGCACAGAAGAACAAAAAGTAAACTTCTACACTTCCATTTACCATTTATGTATCCAACCTAATAATATAGCTGATGTGGATGGAAGATACAGAGGTCCTAATGACAGCATCCTCTACTCTCCCATAGGAGAATACTATTCTACCCTATCCTTGTGGGATACTTATCGTGCAGCTCATCCATTATATACTCTTTTAGTACCGGAGAAAGTTAACGGATTTGTCAATTCAATGTTATCTCACTGTGATACACAGGGTTATTTACCCATATGGGCTTTATGGGGTAAAGAAAATCATTGTATGATCGGTAACCATGCCATCCCTGTTATTGTAGATGCATATCTGAAAGGATATAAAGGTTTTGATCCTGAGAGAGCTTATGAAGCAATCAGAAAATCATCATTAGAATCTCACCCGAAGTCTGATTGGGAAACCTACAATCAATATGGATACTATCCTTTCGATCTTATTCCTGAAGAATCAGTTTCCAGAACTTTAGAGAGTTGCTATGATGACTATTGTGTGGCACAAATGGCAAAAGCATTAGGAAAGAAAGAAGATTATAATTTCTTTTCCAAAAGAGCCCGTGCATATACATCCCTGTTTGATCCGGTAACCAAACTAATGCGCGGGAAGGACTCACAGGGCAAATGGAGAGAACCTTTTGATCCTTTCAGACTATCACATGCCGGAACTTCCGGAGGGGATTATACTGAAGGAAATGCATGGCAATATGTATGGCATGTGCAACACGATGTAGATTCTTTAATTGAGATGATGGGAGGAAATAAAGCATTTACAGCAAAACTCGATTCACTCTTCTGGCTTGAGAACAATACTGTAAATACAGGTTTTGTATCTGATGTGACCGGACTCATAGGACAATATGCCCATGGGAATGAACCTAGTCATCATGTAGCTTACCTATACAACTATGCAGGGGAATTCTGGAAAACCCAAAAACTTATCCGAGAAATCTTTGATCACTTTTATCTGCCCGTTTCCGACGGTTTGTGCGGAAATGACGATTGTGGGCAGATGTCCGCATGGTATTTGTTCTCAGCTATGGGATTTTATCCTGTAGATCCTATCAGTAAAGAGTATATTATTGGTGCTCCTCAACTGAAGGAGATGATATTACGTCTGGAAGGTGGAAAGAATTTCATCATTCGTGCCGAAGGCTTATCAGAAGAAAATAAATATGTAAAGGCAGTCTTTTTGAATGGAAAAGAATTAAAACGGTTTAGAATCTTTCATCATGAAATCACAGACGGAGGTATTTTAGAATTTATCATGACGGATAATCCGTCAAAATCATTTAATTAATTATGAAAGTATACATATTATCAATCCTTTTCTCCCTGTCTTTTTCGTTAGTGTGGAGTAAAGAGTATAATGCATCTTTTTTTGGCATAAAGTCTGATGGAGTAACATTGAACACCAACTCTATCCAGACTGGTATTAATTATATTCACAAAGAAGGGGGAGGTGTTTTAGTTTTTAATGTCGGCCGTTATTTAACAGGTAGCATTGAACTCAAATCGAACGTAGCGATACAATTAAAGGAAGGAGCAGTGCTGGTAGGTTCCCTAAACCCTTATGACTATAATATGGAAGGTCCTTGCTATAGTATGATTCGAGCTATAAACCAAAAAAATATAGCCATTTATGGAAAAGGAATAATTGATGCACAAGGGCGTCAAGTATCATACAACATAATCGACCAAGTACATAAAGGTTTTATCAAAGACCCTTTGGAAAACGACAGACCGCGTAGACCGCGAGGAATTCATTTTAAGCAATGCCGAGGCATAACTATAGAAGGGATTACTATAAAAAACACCTGTGATTGGACACAGGAATATGAAGAATGCGATTCGCTATGGGTCAGGGGTATTACAGTCGACAATAAAGCATATTGGAATAATGATGGTATTGATATCGTCGATTGCCAGAATGTTTTGATAGAGAATTCTTTCTTTGACTCTTCGGATGATGCAGTTTGCCTGAAATCCCATAAAACTGAAACTGCATGCCGGAATGTAGTAATTCGTAATTGTACTATGCGTTCGAGTGCCAACGGGATAAAATTAGGTACTATGACAGTTGGAGGATATGAAAATATCCGGATCATAAACAATAAGATTTATGATACTTATCGTTCGGCATTAACAATAGCTACTCCCGATGGAGGATACGCCCGAAACATAGTAGTGGATAGTCTGCAAGCCTATAATACAGGAAATGCTATATTTCTTCGAATAGGCAACCGTACGCATTCGAATAAAATCGGAACAATGGACTCTATCCTTATTTCTAATTTGTATGTAGAAATTCCCGAAGGAAAACCGGATGCAGGCTATGAATATGAAGGCCCCATAGAACATATGCCTAGAAATATATCTCCGGCAAGTATCATTGGGCTAAAAGGGCATCCCATAACACACGTGACACTGAAAAATGTGGTAATCAATCATCCGGGTGCAGGAAAACCGGAAATAACAAAAGTTGGTGTGACTCCGGAAGAATTAGATAGAGTTCCTGAATTGGCTGATTCATATCCTGAATTTTCATGTTTCAAGGAACTTCCAGCGTGGGGCCTCTATCTTCGACATGTTGAGCGGATTATTTTAGAGAATGTTACATTTATTGCCCGAAAAAAAGATTATAGACCAGCTATAGTACTGGACGATGTACATCATGTCAGCATGAGTAAAATGAAAATCCAGGAACCGGGGAAAAAGAAGCAACAGATACATATATATCAATCTACTAATATCACTAAATAGAAATTACAATGAAACAATTACTAACAACTTTACTATTATTTTGGAGTATCAATATTTTTGCACAGCAAACATATGATATTGTTATAGTGGGAGGAACACCCGGCGGATTGACCACAGCACTCGCAGCTGCTAAACTTGGGAAAACTTCTGTTATTTTAGAACGAACACAGCATATAGGAGGTCTGCCCTCCAATGGACTGGGAGCAACGGATATTGTAACCCGGGCAGCAACAACAGGATTATTCAGAGAGTTCACCTGCCGCATCAAAGACTATTACAAAAAAAAATATGGTGTAACTTCTATACAATATCAGAGATGTGATGATGGTTTCCGTTTCGAACCTTCAGTGGCAGAACAAGTATTCACAGACTGGTTAGAAGAATATAAAGATCTAATCACAGTTTTGACAATGCGGCAATTCGATTCCAGTCCTCATAATATAAAAAAAGTAGATGATAAAATTGTGAAAATCAACGTTCTGAATCGTGATAATAATACTCAAGAAGAGTATCAAGGCAAGATTTTCATTGATGCCACTTACGAGGGAGATCTGGCAGCAGCAGCCGGTGTCCCCTTTAGAGTAGGGCGCGAAGGTAAAAATGAGTTTGGAGAACCCGGAGCAGGAAGTGTTTACAAATACTGGCATGGCCCGGAAATGGATGCTTCCACTTTTATTGGAGATAATGCTGTCCAGGCATACAATTACCGATTGTGCCTGACCAAAAATCCGGATAATAAAGTACCTATAACAAAGCCCAAAAATTATGACCGTAATGAATATGCATCTATTATCGATGATGTCTGGACGGGACGTCATACCCAAGCAGAAATGGTGAATGTTACTTTGGAAATGTTAGAAGCTAATAAGAAACATATAGCTAAGGGCAATCCGACTATGATTCCTGGTGACAAATGGGGGCTTGGTAAAGTAGTAAACCTGGTTGAAATTCCAAATGAAAAAACAGATGCTAACAACCAGCATGCTGCTTTTGTCTCATCAGATCTGCCTGAAGAGAACTGGGCATGGCCTACAGCCGGTTGGGCATGGCGTGACAAGTTTGCTACAAGACTGAGAGAATATACAGAAGGACTGCTTTGGTTTGCCCAAAACGATAAAGAATTACCGGTTCATTTTCGGAAAGCAGCTCGCGAATGGGGGTATGCAAAAGATGAATATACTGATAATGGGCATTTTCCCAGACAAGTATATGTACGTGAAGGACGTCGGTTCGAAGGACTTCATTTTTTCATAGCAAGTGATGCGATGCCTGTAAAAGGCAGTGGAAGGCCTCCTGTGTATTCATCAAGCATCACAGCCAGCCATTATGGATTTGATTCACATGCCACCCATAAACGGGAACCCGGTATGGTGCACCTGAATGGATTTCTGGGTTATCCAACATCACCTTACACTGTCCCTTATGGAGTGATTGTTCCTAAGGAGATAGATAATTTATTATTTCCAGTTCCCATTTCCGGCTCTCATATCGGTTTCTCTACACTTAGAATGGAACCATGCTGGATGGCTATGGGACAAGCTGCCGGTGTAGCATCTTCAGTTGCAATAGAAGAAAAGGTAAAAGTCAGGAATATCAATATAGCTATGATGCAAGATGTCTTGCTTAAACAAGGCACTACTCTGATTTATTATAAAGATGTTTCATTAGATGACGAAGATTTCTTAATGGTACAATACATGGGACTTCGGGGCTTTTTGCCCGAATGGGAAGCAAAATTAGATGAAGCGATAGAGGAACAGACTTTAAGTAACTGGAAGCGTTTGTCTAAATTGAATATAAAAATTCAACCGGGAATTTCTACCCGAAGGGAAATTCTGAATGAGTTATATGCAAAGATGAAAAAATAATATCTTGATACAATGCTGAAAAGAAAATTACTATATACTTTGTTGACTCTATTCCTCTATTGGACTGGTGTCCAAGGAAAAGATTACTCTATAATGGATTTTGGGGCAAAACCTGATGGGGTAACTTTAAACACGCATACCATCCAATATGCAATTGATTATGTTCATACAGCAGGAGGGGGAAAACTCATTTTTGATGCCGGAAACTATTTGACCGGCACCATATATTTAAAATCCAATGTTACTTTACACTTAGCGCAAGGGGCTGTCTTATTAGGTTCGTATAATGCCTTAGACTATAAGAAAGATGAGTATATACAACGAACAGCTTTACTTTTTGCCGTACGGCAAGATAATATCGGAATAACAGGTGAAGGTACAATTAACGGTAGGGGATTCATAGTAGCCAACAATCTGATATCATACATTCAGAGAGGATTGATAGATGACCCATTGCATATGGATAGGCCTGACGAAATAAACCGTCCCCACAATATTTATTTTAGAGAATGTCGAAATGTAAGAGTTGAAGGAGTACGGATGCACGATCCGGCAAGTTGGAATCAAGCCTACGACCAGTGTCGGCAAGTCATTATAGATAATATAAATGTTGATTGTAAATCTTACTGGAATAATGACGGTATAGATATCGTAGATTGTGATAGTGTCAGAATCAGCAATTCTTTTTTCGATGCTGCCGATGATGGAATCTGTTTCAAATCGCATGAGCCATCGCAAATCTGCCAAAATGTAGTAGTTGATAATTGCATCATACGTTCAAGTGCCAGTGGCTTAAAATTCGGAACAGCATCAAAAGGTGGTTTTCGTGATTTTATCATCAAGAATCTCACGATTTATAACACTTACCGTTCCGCCGTGACATTCGCCACTGTGGATGGAGGCATTATCGAAAATATACTTGTTGATAGTGTACGTGCCGTGAATGTAGGAAATGCATTCTATCTACGAATAGGAGACCGCTGGAATTCCGGACGAAGACCGCTTATGAAGAATGTTACCCTTTCCAACTTCAACGTGAAGCTGGCAAGCTCTAAGCCTGATGCAGGTTATTCATACGAAGGCCCGGTAGAACATCTACCTCGCAACATCTCTCCTGCAAGTATTATCGGTTTACCTGAAGATAGAATTCAAGGAATTATTCTCAAGAATATAGATATAGAATCTCCAGGAGGAGGTAATCCTTTCTATGCCAAATGCGGAGTGACCGCGAAAGAACTGGAAGGAATACCTGAGATGAGAACAGCCTATCCGGAGTTTTCACAATTTAAGGAGCTTCCTGCGTGGGGAATCTTCATACGTCATGCAGATGACATCCGGTTGGATAATGTGAAATTAAAAGTTCACACCTTTGATTACAGACCTGCTATTGTAACATCGGACGTAAAAGGAGTTATTTTAGAAAAAGTAGATGTACAATCAACCCTTAATGATAAAAAAGAACAGCTTTTTATGTATAAAACATTTAATGTCACCCAATAGATATGCTGAAAAAAATATTAGCCCTGGTTATTATATGTTGGACTGTAACACTTGTCCACTCTCAGGAAGTATTATCTGAATGGGAGAATCCTGAAATAAATAGTGTAAATGCAGAACCAGCTCATGCCTCTTATATACCTTATCGATCTGTTGCAGAGGTAGAACGAGGAGAGTCTTCCATGGTACATTCTCTGAATGGAAAATGGAAATTTAAGTATATTTCCGGTATAGAAGCCTCCCCTACTGCTTTTTATAGCGTAGATTACGATGATAGTTCATGGAATTATATTAATGTTCCTGGTAATTGGCAACTACAAGGAGAATATGATCCGCCTATTTTTACAAATGTGAAATACCCCTTTGAACCTAATCCTCCCTATGTTCCCAAAGATTCCAATCCAATAGGACTATACCGTCGAAACTTTGTTGTTCCGACTGACTGGAAAGATGAAGAAATCTTTTTGCACTTTGCCGGAGTACAATCCGCCATGTATGTTTGGTTGAATGGGGAAAAAGTGGGATACCATGAAGATGGAATGTTACCGGCAGAGTTTAATATCAGCAAATATTTGCAGAAAGGTGAGAATCAGTTGACTGTCCAAGTCCTAAATTGGTCTGACGGCAGTTACTTAGAGGATTTGGACTATTGGAGATTAAGTGGTATATACCGTGATGTCTTTTTATTTGCACTTCCTAAAGTCCATATCAGAGATTTCTCCATTTTCTCTAACTTGGATACGGAGTATAAGGATGCAGAATTAAATGCAATCGTTTCTATAAAGAACGAGACAAGCGAATTTGTCAAAGATGGTTGTTTGCGTATTTCTTTAAAAGAAACATCCGGCAAATTAATATGGACAAGAAAGTTTTTGTTCAGTGTAGCTTCGGGTGAAGAGCAAGAAATCTCATTCTCAGAGAAAGTTTCTTCTCCTTTAAAGTGGACGGCAGAAACACCTGAATTATATCGCTTGGATATAGAATTATCCCCAAAGCATGGCAGCGTACAACAAGTTATTCACCAAAAGGTAGGATTTAGAAAGGTAGAAATAAAAGATGGACATCTGTTGCTTAATGGACAACCTGTAAAAATAAAAGGAGTTAACAGACATGAATTCGATCCTTATACCGGGCGATATATTACCCGTGAAACGATGGAACGTGACATCAAATTGATGAAATTATTTAATATCAATGCGGTGAGAACTTCCCATTACCCCAATCACCCGGATTGGTATGACTTGTGTGACGAGTATGGACTATATGTAATGGATGAAGCTAATGTAGAGAGTCATGGTTTGTGGGCAAAAGGATTCTATGTAGGAGAAAGAGATGAGTGGGAAAGTGCTATTGTCGAAAGGAATGTGAACATGGTAAAAAGAGATAAGAATCATCCTTCTATCATCTTCTGGTCTATGGGGAATGAATCTGGTTGGGGAAAGAACTTTGACAAGGCTTATGAAGAAATAAAGAGATGTGACCCAGAGAAACGTCCGGTTCATTATGAGGCAAAAAATCCTGCTTATGCAAAAGTACTTTCAAGGTATGATTTCATTTCAAATATGTATAATCCTCTTAATGAAATTATCAAGCAGTATAATCAAGATCAGTCACGCCCTATGTTGATATGTGAATATGCTCACTCTATGGGAAATGGTTTAGGCAATTTCAGAAAGTTCTGGAATTTATTCTATAAATACCCCCGTATGCATGGAGGGTTTACTTGGGATTGGGTAGACCAGGGACTACGTTTGAAAGATAAAAATGGCAAAGAATATTGGGAAGTAATAAATTATAGTGACGGTGCAAATTCAAATGATGGTTTAGTAAATCCTGATCGGGAAGTTCAACCGGAGTTATATGAATTGAAGAAAGTTTTTCAAAATTTCAATGTAGAAAATATAGATATAAATGAAGGACTTGTTTCTATATCAAATGCGAACTATTTCACTGATACAAAAGGAATTATTTTATGTTGGACATTATTAGAGAATGGTCTTCCTATAGATCATGATACGATTACGGCCTTGAATATAGCTCCCCAAAGCAAGCAATTGATAGAATTGGACTTACCCAGGCAAAGCTTAAAAGCTGGAAATGAATACCATGTAAACTTTAGTTTTTATGATACTGAACAACGGAATTATTCTGACGGTAGTATTGAGATCGCTTCAGAGCAATTAGCTCTAGATATACTTCCCGAACCGTTCATAGAGAAAGAAGTTCAAACAACCTCTCCTCTTCGGGTAGAAAGAAAAAATGGACTAACAGTTATAGGGAAAAGTTTTCATATACAATTTGACAGACTCACCGGAGCGATATCACAGTTCAGCTATAAAGGAAACAATTTGCTGGAATCTCCTCTATTACCATGTTTCTGGCGGGTTCCGACCGATAACGATGAAGGACGTAATAATTCTTATGCAAGTTCATGGCGCAAAGTAGGATTGGATGATTATAAAATAAAAACCAAGCAATTGGATTTCGTGATTTTACCTACCGGAGATGTGCAAGTTTATGTTAATAACCTATTAGAATTCAAAGAAGGTAATATCCTGCAAAAAGCAAATTATACAATCTCACATGAAGGTGAAGTTCTCATTGATGCCATCTTTTATATAAATATAGATGTGCTGTCATTGGCAAGAGTCGGAATGAAGTGTGCATTACCTGTTGAGTGGAAAAATCTCACTTGGTTTGGAAGAGGCCCTCACGAAAGCTATGATGATAGAAAAGAATCAGCTTATGTTGGTATTTATAATGGAATTGTCAGTGAACAGTCTTTTCCACATATTATGCCTCAAGAAAATGGAAATAAAACGGATAACCGCTGGTTGGAGATATATGATGATTTCGGAAGCGGAATACGTATAACAGGAAAACCATTTTTCAATTTTAATATTCAAAATTACTCCGATAAAGATTTGAACCGCAGTAAAAAAGCGCATACATTAATTCGTGGTGAAAAGAATTGGTTACATATTGATTATAAGCAGATGGGGCTTGGAGGAGATGACAGTTGGTCACCTAGAGTTCATAAAGAGTTCTTATTAAAGAACAAAGTATATCACTATACATATGCCATAGAACCTCTTTGATTATGGGACTCACATTATGACTAGTCCAATAAACCCTTTAATGGGGTTATTTAGGACTAGTCATATTTCAAGTATATTCATAATATCCCACAACGTTGTAATCATAAGTACTTCTTAATCGACACTGTCCAAAATTTTGTGTAAATGGAAACAGGATTCAGTTATAAGTTTCTT
>ERZ779880.1386-NODE-1386-length-22010-cov-3.078889_pt1 | contig 22010 bp, 12 predicted proteins | sample MGYA00511555_ERZ779880 | MGnify/ENA primary metagenome ERZ779880 (study PRJEB29588, sample SAMEA2145815) | human gut metagenome | biome: human gut; feature: human-associated habitat; material: faeces | place: Denmark | collected 2008/2010 ...
AAACTCCGTTAATGTGTAGTGAGTTCTGGAGCGGATGGTTCGACCATTGGGGACGCAAGCACGAGACGCGCGATGCCGGGGTGATGGTTTCCGGTATCAAGGACATGCTGGACCGCCATATCTCCTTCTCGCTCTATATGGCGCACGGGGGGACGACTTTCGGACATTGGGGCGGTGCGAACAGCCCGGCCTATTCCGCCATGTGCAGCTCCTACGATTATGACGCCCCGATCAGCGAGGCGGGTTGGGCGACTCCCAAATACTACAAGTTACGTGAACTGCTGACACAATATGCCGATTCCGGTCAGGTCATACCCGATGTCCCGGCAGCTTATCCTTTGATCGAGATCCCGGCGTTCACCGTCGGCGAAGTGGCTCCGCTGTTCGACAATCTGCCTGCTCCCCAGGCTTCGAAAGAGATTAAACCGATGGAGCAGTTCGACCAGGGTTGGGGAACGATCCTCTACCGGACGACTCTGCCTGCCGTAAAGGAAGGAACGACCCTGTTGATCGATGAGGTGCATGACTGGGCACAGGTCTTTGCCGATGGCAAACTGTTGGGCCGTCTGGATCGTCGCAGAGGTGAAAACACGGTGGTTCTGCCGGCTTTGGCAGCAGGAACGCGCCTGGATATCCTGGTAGAGGCGATGGGACGTGTCAACTTCGATGTTGCCATCCACGACCGTAAGGGGATTACGGATAAGGTGGAACTGATCAGCGACACCGGCAGACAGGAACTGGAAGACTGGCAGGTTTACAGCTTCCCGGTCGATTACGCTTTCGTACAGGACAAGAAGTATGCAGCGGGAGACAAACTCGACGGACCGGCTTATTACCGGACTACTTTCGAGCTGGATGAAGTCGGAGACGTGTTCCTCGACATGCAGACTTGGGGAAAAGGCATGGTTTGGGTAAACGGAAAGGCGATGGGCCGCTTCTGGGAGATCGGACCTCAGCAGACTTTGTTTATGCCCGGATGCTGGTTGAAGAAGGGAAAGAACGAGATCATCATCCTCGACCTGTTAGGCCCGGAAAAGGCTGTAGTGGAAGGCCGGAAGGAACCGATCTTGGATATGTTGCGGGCTGAAGCCCCGGCTACCCACCGTGAAGAGGGGCAGACGCTGAACCTGAAAGGTGAGAAACCGGTTGCCAACGGTGCGCTGAAACCCGGAAACGGCTGGCAGGAAGTGAAGTTCGGCCAGACTGTCAAGGGCCGCTATTTCTGCCTCGAAGCATTGGATGCACAGGATGGCAAGGACAATGCCGCTATGGCCGAGTTCTATTTGTTGGACGAAGACGGCAAGCCGCTCCCCCGCCAACATTGGAATATCTCCTATGCGGACAGCGAAAGCACGCAGTGGGGTAACTTCACTGCCGATAAGATCTATGACTTGCAGGAATCTACCTATTGGAGCACGAAGCAGGGAGACAAATATCCGCACCAGGTCGTGATCGATTTGAAGGAAGAGCAGACGATATCCGGTTTCCGCTACCTGCCCCGTGCAGAAGAAGGATTCCCCGGCATGATCAAAGGATATAAGGCGTATGTGAAGACAACTCCTTTTGTTCTGTAATTTTTGCTTGCACCCTTTTTTGAAAGAGCATGTACCCTTTTTTGAAAAAGCGTGCATCCTCTTTTGAAAAAGCATGCATGCTAAAAAAATACCCTCTATCCTGTCCGGAGCTACCTTATAGGGAGTAGCCGGACAGGATAGAGGGTATTTTTTTTAGCCTTAAGGGTATATAGATCAGAACAAGTCTATCTCAGCAAGGGCGGCAACCTCCGTACGGGCGGCGATTTCCGCTGCTTCCACTTGGACGTAGCGGGCTTTTACCGTTTGCTTGAAATGATGGTAGCGTTTGGACGGGTCGTTGATTAGGTTGCCGAATTCGAAGCGTTCCACCTCTTTCCAGTTTTTCCCGTCGTTGCTGATCCGGATGATACCGGCTACTGTGCCCTTACCGCCTTGTTTTTGCGGGGTGAAGGCAAAGCCGCTTACCGTTTGCTGGCTGCCGAGGTCGATGGCAAGGGATTGCGCGGTCTTGTCGGCTATCTTCCATCCCTTCTTGACCAGCCCAAACCGTTCTTGTAAGATGGCTCCCTTTTCTCCGTTCAGGATGGCTACCGCTTTCAGTTCGCTGTTTCCCATCAGGAAAGGTGCTTTATATTCGGTAGAGCCTGCCGATGGTTCCGTTCCGTCTGTCGTATAGTAGATCTTGAAACCTGCGTTCAGGTTCTCGGCAATGTTCTCACCGTGTGCTTTCCAGCCGAATTCTTGTGCCATCGGTTCGATGGTAACCAGGCCGTCTATGCTTCTCTGTGCGCTCAACCGGGGCGGACGGGCTTTGTAGTGATGGGCGGAGATGGTGCAGATGGCGGGTGTCAGGCGGGATTCGAGTATGCGGACCCGTATCTTGTCCGTCGTGACATCCGGGAAACGCAGGATTCGTTTGTAGCCGATGTTGGTGGCATGGGCGATCTCTTTCCATCCTCCGTCGATCCAGGCATCCACGGCGTGTTTCTCTACCCGTTCCCCGTTGGTGGCAATCGCTTCCTGGAGAACCAGACGGTTGAGGGTGACAGGTTGGGGAGTGGAGATGACGATTCCCGCCCCGTCCTTATCGGCCGTCACATAGGTGTCTGCATTTTGGTCGAGCACCTCTTTCGGGCCTTCTGCCTGACGGAACAGGTCGGTCCCGTAGGTTTCCCGGATTCGCTGGCCGGTTTCTTTACATCCGTCGGAGAGAATTTTCCGTTCCGGTTGGGCGGGATGTTCAACAGGAAAGTGGAGTTGCCTCCTACGGCGCGTTCATAGATGTCGAACACATCGTCGGTGCTTCGTACTTTCTGGTGCGTGTCGTCCCGGTAGAACCAGCCTTCGCGGATGGAAGTGTTGGTTTCGGCCTGCTGGTAATGCAGGTATTTGGCTTTATAGAGCTGTTCACGGCTTCCGAGGTCTTTGTCCGTCATATCGGCGAAGTTCGACATCGTGTCCGGATTTGCCTGGTAGGGGATCACGTTCCACTCGGTCGACCGTGTGCCGCCGGCTTCATTGCCGCACCACCGGACATCTTCCCGTCCGAAGATAACGGCATCGGGGGCAAGTGCCTTGATCAGTTTTTTCCAGGCGGGATAGTTGTAGGTCTGTCCGCCTTTCCGCTTGGGATGTGCCCCGTCGAACCATACTTCGTGGATCGGGCCGTATTCGGTCAGGATCTCGAAGAGTTGGTTGAGGAAGTATTCGTTGTAGTCGTCCACTACGAATTCGAAACGGGTCTTGTTGGCAAAAGGCCGTCCGGGGACTTCCCGCGGGATGGTCCGTTTGGTGTATGGGCTGAGGTTGCCGTACAGCCCTTCCGGGTTTTCGATATGGTACAGGTCTGCCGGTGACAGATAGACGCCTAACTTCAGCCCGTACTTGCGGCAGGATTCCGACAGGTCTTTCAGGATGTCGCCTTTGCCGTTGCGGAAACCGGTGGACATGATGCCGTGTTTTGTGTAACGGCTTTGCCACAGGACGAACCCGTCATGGTGCTTGACCGTCAGGATCACCATTTTCATGCCGGCGGCTTTCATGGCCTCGCACCACTGATCCGTGTCGAGCTCTTTCAGGTCGAAGACTTTCGGGTCTTCCTTTCCGCTTCCCCATTCCAACCGGGTAAAACTGTTCGGTCCGAAATGGATGAAGGCGATAAACTCGTTTTGCAATGCCGCCAACTGGTTGGGCGAAGGCACGACATGGGCGGCTTTCGCGATGATGTCCGCATGGCTGTCGCCAGCTTCGACCTTGATCGTGTTCTGAAATTGCATCTGCTTGTCCTGGGCTTGCCCCTGTAGGGACAACATGGCTCCAAGCAGGAGGATAAAGGTGTGTTTCATGTTTATAAGCGATTATTATTGAATAGTGAAATTATTTGTCTCAACGACTTGTCCGTCCCGGAGGAACACGACCTGATAACCGGCCTTATCCGTCCATTCTCCCTTCTTGGGGGTAAAGGCCAGTTCCGTTTTCTCATACGGTTTTAGCGCCTTTATTTTCCGACTGCCCATTAACATTCCGTTCTGTTTGACCTCGATGGTTGTCTCCCCGGAGGCCGAAAGCCCGAAGTTCCGGATTTCGACTCTGACTTCGTTTTTGTCTTTCCGGTAGACGGGACGCAAGCTGGACAGCAGGGGCGGCGTATAATCGGCATACGGCAGGCTCGCATAGCCGAATAGCATCTTTCCTTGCTTGTCTTTCCCGATCATCTTCGGGGCGAACTCATCCGGTGTGATACCGCTTCCCCGTCCGTCGAACGTGAGGATCAGGTCTTTTCCGGAGCTTTCGGTCCGGATCACTTGGCTTCCCCGTCCGAAGTTCACTTCGTTGTATGAACCGAACCGCAGGGACGGCACATCGATCTCCCGGACCGGATCGAAGCCTTCTTCCGCCAGGATCTTGACCTGGATGATTTCAGTGGAGGCTGTTATCGGTGTTCGGTTCAGGACGGACAATAACATCCCCTTGTTCATCGGGATACAGATATTCTTCGAACTGTGGTTGTCATTGCCATGATCATCCCATTTGACGGTATCGATGACGGCAAAGTTCATCTGCTCTACACGTCCTTGTTTGTCTTGGAATACTTTAGGACGTTCGTATTTGAACCAATGCTCGACATGCCCGTCCCGGTGGAAGGAGATTCCGGGCACATAGGCTTCCCCTTGCTCCGTCACCCAGTGGATGCCGTCTTTGGAACGTTGGTAGAAGGCGATACGCCCTAACCAGTCATTCACAATCAGGTGGTATTGCAGGGAATCCCGCCAGATGACCGGGTCCTCGAACTCTCCTTTGACAGGCGGATAAACCCGCTTGTCCGTGATCTGCTCGTAAGGGGCGATGCCGTCTTTGCTGATCCAGATGCCTCCTCCCCGGCAAACCATCAGGTAGGAACCATCCTGCCTTTTGGCAAAGCTGAGGTTGCTCAGTCCTTCGATGATCTTCCGGTCGCGGGGATTGAACGTGAACTTTCCGTATTGCCAGGGGCCGTTGACCTGGTCGGCTATATAATATCCGTCGATGACATACACGACGATCCGGCCGTCGTTGAGGACGAAAGCCTCCGGGTTATGCCCTTTCCCTATCGTGTCTTGGATGGTGAAAGGCCCGTGCAGGCGATCGCCGGTCGCATGGTAAACGGTTGAATTGGGCCATTCCATATGCCCTTTGGGAGCGCTTTCCGGCCATCCGCATACGAACAGGTGGTATTTCCGGTCCGGCGTTTGCAGGATGTTGCCTCCCCAGAAGGAGATATCGGGACGTTCGATACCGTTATCGATATACCGGGGGCGTACGCTGTCCGCTCCCCACGTGTCCCCGGAGAGCGTACCTTCTGGCATTGCTTCGAAACGGTCCATGTAGCGTCCGCCTGTAATGAGGTGCTTCCATTCTGCCGGCCGTTCTCTTTCCGTGATTTGGGCGATGAGTGGCAGGGGAGCCAAACAGGCTGTTGCTAACAGTAATTTCAATTTTTGTATGTTCATATGCTTCTGTATATACGATATTTGCCCAGCAACGATTGTTACAAGGCAAATATAGCAGTCTTTCTTCACATAGTTAGTAAATGGATTCGGGTTTTTCCCGCGAACTTGATTGTCCGGCAGTCAGAAACCGGGCGATGACATCAGGAGACGTATGCGGTGCGGGATTGAAGGCACCGGATTTCATATATTCCACGAGGCTGTGGAGTAACTGTTTCTTTTCGGGGCTTCTGGCTTGCTCGCGAAGCAGATCCATGCTGCACATGATCAATTTCCCGTTCAGGCAGTTTGTCTCGAACAAATTGGCCAGACGACGGTTGTTGGCGAAGTTGTCCACACATTCGACGAGGGGAGTCACTTCGGTATACAAGCTGTCGATGCAAAGAGTCTTCGACTCTGTTGTGAGCCGCCACCATTGCCAGTCCGTATGTCCTTCGGTCGGGAAGTGGGCGAATGCCGTATGGGCAGGATCGAGCAGCAACCCCATTGTCCCGGCTTGCTTGGGGAAATGCACCGGACTCCAGAAAACAGGGACGAACTTCCCTTCCAGTCCTTTCAATGATTCATAAGGAGGATTGAACAGAACTTTCTTCCCTTCTTTCAGAGCCTTTTCGGCGACAGTGAAACGGTCTGTTATGACGATGTTTCCTTTATCGACGGATAAGGTTGCCGGATATACCCATATTTTCCATTCATTTGTATAGGCTGTTCCTTTCAGCGTAGCCGACAAGGTCAATTCCTTTGCCTCTGTGATCTTATCTAACGGACAGCGGACAGAACCGGTCATACTGTTCTCCCCGACAGGTAGCGAGCGTGCCGGAAATTCTCCCTGTGCAATTGCTTTTCCATGTCGGTCGGCTAATTTCCAACCGATAATGCCATTGTTAATCGTTTTGTCGCTATAGTTCACCACTTCGATGTCGGCTTCAAACGGTTCGTCAGTAGTATATACCGCTTTGGAGAAACGAGCCAGCGGAGTTACCGGGGCGCAAGACTGGCGGAAGGTAGCCGCTTCTGTCACCCCTTTGCTTTCCCAAAAGGCATTCAGCAGGCCGACGAGAGCTGTTCCCTGTCCGGGGAAATCATGGAGGTCGAGTAGTTGGAAGCCGCTGATTCCAGGTGTTTTCATCGCCCTTTCGATCTCTTCCTTATAGAGGAGGGCGGCTAGTTTGCCTGTCGCCATCAGGTAGTCGTCTGCTTTGTCTGCTAATCCTTTCCTTTCAAGGTCTTCTTTCACTCCTTTGAAGTTTAGGGGGTCCAGTATACCGATATATTTCTCGATCTCTTTCAGGTCGGGATAAACAGCATATTGACCTATCTCGTGTGTGATTAGCGGGACCTCCATACCTTCGACCGATGCGGAGTAGTCTTTGTCGAAGCGAGGGGATTCCGTGTTGAATACCCCTTGCCCGCGTACCCATCCTTTCCGGGTCCATTGGGTAATGAAAAAGTCATCGTTCGTTTCCGGCCAGTCGCCATGCCCTTTCTCGAAAGTGAAGGAGGTAGTGGTGTAGAGATGGCGCGGGTCCTTTTCTTTAACATGATTCAGGAGTGAGCCCAAGAACTCGAAGTCATATTGCAGCTCGTTTCCAAGGCTGAGTAGACAGAAAGAGGGGTGGTTGCCGTATTCTTCCAATATGCGGTCAGCCTCGGCATATAAATAGGGTGCTCGTTTGTCTTTACATAAATTGGTGGACCAGAGCGGAAGTTCTACTTGCAGGTAAAAGCCCAGCGAGTCTGCCACCTCGAATGCTGCTTTTGGCGGGCACCAGGAATGGAAACGGAGATGGTTCAGTCCCCATTCGCGGGCAGTCGTGAAGACCTTTTCCCAACCTTCGTGTTCCATCGGAGGGTATCCGGTAAGCGGGAATATGCAGCACTCCAATGTACCTCTGAGGAAAATCTTCTGATCGTTCAATAATAGAGCCGGCCCGTTCTTTTCCAAATCCCGGAAGCCGAATTTGATTTCTTGGGTATCTTTGTAAGGGTCTGTCTGGATAGATGCCCGAAGGGTGTACAAGGTAGGCGTGAACTCGTTCCATACCTTTACTTCGTCTTTGATCGGGCAAATCAGTTCGAGCCGGTTTTCTCCAGGCTGAAGTGTCACGTGTTGTTGTACTTGTATAACGGGATCTGTTGCCGTCCGGATGTCGGCATTCAAGGAACCGGATGTTGCCGCTCCCGTATTGTTTACGAGGCATTTTACTTTTACTTGCTTGTTCTTATAATCCGGGTATGCCTGCAAATTGCGGATCGAAACGGCATCCTTAGCTGTCAGGGCTATTTCTCCGATTATCCCGTTCCACATGATCTGTGTCTGGTTTGTATAAGCATGCGCCATATCGCCTGCTGTGATATCATATCGTTTCCGGTTATCGACGCGGATCGTGATTTTGTGCTTGCCGGGAGTCAGGTGTTCTGTCAGGTCGTACAGGTGCGGAGCGACCAGGCTTTCCTGCATGCCTTCGACCTGTTTGCCGTCCACCCATACGGATGTTTGCCAGATGACGCGTTCCAGTTTGAGTTCGATCGCTTTTTCTTTCCAGCCGGAAGGTATATCGACTTCTTTGCTGTACCAGGCCGGCCCGACATAACTGTTTTTGCGGGTGAGGTGGAGGACTTGCGGCTTTTGGATGGCAGGAGCCAGTTTGTTTGGCGTTCCGTATCCGGCATCGTCAGTTGTTCCGGGTAACAGGATCGTGTTCTTAAAGTTCTGTCCGGCCCAGTTCTCATTTATTCCGGTATCGGTACTGTCTAATGCAAATTCCCACTCTCCGGCCAGAGAAATGTGGGAAGGATTGTTCTTACATGAAAACAGGCACATCAGAAGGCCTGTCAGCAGGAGGTAAATGTTTATTCGTCGCATGAATCAGGTATTAAGTTTATCGTATGCAAATTAAATTCTTTTCCATAGTCTAAAGAATAGACTAAATAGGGATTATAATGGAGAATCTTTTTATAGCCTTTGATGGTGGAAAGTGTCAAAAGGATCATTTTGTTGTCAGCGGAGGCTCTTCTTATTGCAAAAGCTGACTTTTTGTTCAAGAAGGGTTCCGTCTTGATACAAAAGGATCATTTTGCGGCAAGAAGAAGCCCTTCTAACTGAAAAATACAGCTTTTGTAACAAGAAGGGCCTCTGCTAACAGCAAATTCTGTATTTTGTGTCAAGAAGAGTTCCTTCTTACTGCAAAAGCTGCATTTTATACCAAGAAGCTTACCGGATAGCCGGCATGTTTGCTTCTGTCGGCCAGTATGGATTCTGGTAAATAGGAGAATCTTCTACATTGCCGGTGCTCGATGTGATGTCGAAATGCTGGATATTATATGGAGTCAGATAATGTGCCATCGACCAGCGATATCCGTCCTTTGCGATGTTGTTGTTTACTTTCTCATACGGACGGAGGTATTTGCTGCGTGTCGGTTCCGAAACATTTGATTTAGGATTGTCCATGCCATATACCAATTGTGACGTGCCGTCTTCATTTTTATACCAGTTCTGCATTTCACCCCAGATTTTGAATCCTTCAATGTGGTAAGGTGTGTTGATCATCTGGTCCATCGCTCTCCAACGGCGTAAGTCCATATAGCGTAAGGCTTCTGCCATAAGTTCGCAACGACGTTCGCGGCGGATGTTATATAGGGTCGGATCTACCAGTTGTCCTGCCGAGTATGCGCCCCAGTCGTTCAGAGCTTCCTTCGTCATATCTGTCGCACCGATTGTTTTGTTGTAATCTGGATCAATATGAGAGCGTTCGCGTATCTGTCTCCAATAACTCTGAGCTGTTCCGTCTAAAGCACCGTCCCGTTCGTAGCAGGCTTCCATGTAGTTGAGCAAGGCTTCCGTGCCGCGGAATGCCAGAGCACCGGTATAGTTCTGAGTGTTGTCGCATTGCTTCTGTTCGTAGCTTCCGCCTTTACGCAGGGCGTAACCTGTAGAATAACCTTTTTCCGCGTTACTGTTCAGGATAACCGGATAGGGTTCGACAGGCACCTCCTGCCGCTTCAAACAGGATGTTCTTTTGTCCCGGTTCTTTGAGGAAAATGGAAAGTCGTGAATCACGCTCCTTACGCACGTCGGCGATTGTTTCATCACCTTGGTAACCGCTGTTGGGCGAATAGATCGGCAGACCGTTGGCCATCAGGAATCCTTCTACCATACCGCGTGTAAGTCCGATACCGTAGTTCCCGTGTTGCCCAGCCGTCACGACATTGTGTGTAACCCCTAAGGCTTTACTGTAGGGACGCCATAATAAGACTTCACTGTAACCGGACATATTCTCTGCTGAAAACATATCCATATAAGGGTTGGCGGCTTCTGCGGCGGATTGCTGTACCAGTCCCGTGTTTTCAACCAAAGTAATTTCGTCTCCCACTGCTTTGGATGCTTCCATCGATTGTGTCAGGAAATAGTTGATTTCTTTGTCTATATCTCCTGTCGGGAACTGATAACCGGCATTATAGTCTTTACTTTTTCCCGGCCATTCCGGTCCATTGGGCACAAATGCCGTGTTCTTAAAATATTTCAACCAGGTTCCTTCAAAAAGGGCGACACGCGATTTAAGTAATAATGCTGTTTCCTTGTTTATACGCGTTTTGTCGGTTCCTTTGCCCGATCCCATCAACATGATTGCCGAGTCGAGATCGGAGAGGATGAACCGCGCCACCTCATTGCGGGGCGAACGTTTGCTAGCTTCTATCAGTGGTTCCATCTGGTCGGGGACTGTGTTGCGCACGATCGGGAAATCACCGAACATCTGATAGCGTTTGAAATATTCGTGTGCCCGCAGGAAGTAAATTTCACCAATGTATTGGCGAATTTTGGTTTCGTCTCCGGAAAGTGTTTTTCCGTTATAACGGGGCAGAACGTTTTCGAGGAAATAGTTGCAGCTGTAGATAAACTTGAAACGATAGGGGTCATCATCCATTTTCTGCGACTGTTTGGTTTTCCATTGTCCGGGAATATACCGGTCGTTATAATCGAAACTAGCTTGGTTGTCGGTGTCTTTGTCTTCACCGAAAATGCCGTAGCCATAACTATGTCCGGGCAGTATGTCTTTGTATAGTCCGTTTGCATACGATGCCAGTTGCGATTCCTCCACCAGATATTTATCCGGTGAGATCGTGGCTTGGGGCTCCTGATCCAGGAAGTCGTTGCAGGAACTGAAAATCGCGATTAATGCGGCTCCGGTTACATATTTGAATATATTGATCTGTTTCATGATGCTTTTGTTTTGTTATAAAGTTACACTTATACCGAAAGATATCGTTTTGGATAAAGGATAAGCATTCCCGTTTTTATCCGTATCGTCACCTCCTCCGATTGTTTCGGGGTCGAACATGTTTGCCAATGATGTACCGGTCCACAAGTTTTCACCAGAGACAAATATGCGTAGTTTCGATACATAGAACTTGTGTGTCAGGTTTGCGGGCAAGGTATAGCCTAACTGGACATTTTTTAGACGAATATAGGCTGCACTTTGCAAATAGGCGGTCTGTTTTTGTCTGTTCTTACTTGAATCGAATACAGGACGAGGGTAGTAAGCATTTAAATTCGCAGGGAGATCGTTTGATGCTTCTGCACGAAAATAGTCCGCATGTTCTACGAAACCGGTAGAATGCCAGAGGCTGGTCGCTCCCCAAAAATAGGCACTGCCTTGCCAGTAATCGCGTTTCATGACTCCTTGGAAGAAGGCGCGGAAATCAAATCCTTTATAATCGGCATTCAGGTCAAGGCCGAATAAATAGCGCGGGGTATTGTTACCGATCTTTTTCATATCGCCCATATCGTCATATTTGTTACCGCCATTATCGATTTTACCGTCTCCGTTCAAATCTTTGTACATGATGTCACCGGCGTCCCAGTTCGTTCCTAATGCGTTTTGCCCTCCGTTCGGAAGTGAGGCCAGGTGCTGGTCCATCTCGTCTTTCGATTTGGCAATGCCGATCGTTTCGTATCCGTAGATATCGCCCATCATCTGGCCTGCCTGGTATTTGTCCAGTGTATTGGTCGGGTTGGGATAACGGGTGATTTTGGTACGGGCATCGGATAGTATGAACTTGACTCCATATCCCAAGCCGTTCTGCAACCTGTCGTTCCAACTGACATCCAGGTCGAAACCATAAGTCTTCAAGTCCGTATTGTTCGTTTTGGGCACTTCCAGGCCAAGGATATAAGGCAATTCGGGGGCCGGACCTACCATATCGAGCGTCATGCGGTTGTAATAGTCGAACGAACCGGTCAGACGGTTGTTGAAAGCTCCGAAGTCGAACCCGATATTCCAGTTGCGGACACGTTCCCATCCCAAAGACGAACTGATAAGGCCCGGCACTTCTGCCGTATTCGGCTTCATCCCGTTTTGCAGCCAGTCGCCGTTGCTTGCTTTTACGGTCAGTACCCGGTAAGTCGGATACCACTCTTTCGTGTTCTGATTTCCTAATTCGCCGTATGATCCGCGTATTTTAAGTGTCCCTACATACTCAGCGACCGGCTCCCAGAAACTTTCACGTGCAATGTTCCATCCCAAAGAGAAAGAGGGGAACCAGTTCCAGCGTTGTTCTTTCCGGAAACGGGATGTGCCGTCGTATCGCAGGTTGACTTCAGCCAGATATTTACCTTGGTAGTCGTAGTTGATACGTCCGAAGAAACCGGCCGTAGACCAGGCATATCGTGCTCCGTTCGTACTCGGAGTTATCGTATTTCCGTAATAATCCTGTCCGGTGGTTATATCGACTTCCGGTTGTCCCGGAACGATAATGCCGTCACGCTGCAATCCGAATTCGGTCTTTTTTAACTGCTCTGCTTGGAAACCGACCATTCCTTTGAAATTATGTCCGGATTCGAGGCTATGGGAGTATTCCGTGTAAGCATTGATGTTCATGTAGTTTTCTTTGAGTTGGTCTTCATGGACATTTGAGCTTGAGTCATATACATACGGGTTTCCGTGGACATCATGGTTATACAGGTATTGTTTGTCCCAATGGCGGTTGGCCGACATGATCCTGTAATTGAAATCCACATGGGTGATCCAGTTCTTGACCGGTTCTAAGATTAATGAAGCCTGTTGGTAGATATTGTCGGTCTGGGTTTTGTCTCGTCCTCCGTCTCTCAGTCCCAAGGCGGGAGAAGGGGAGGAATACATATAGCCGTTATCATCATATACCGGCAATGTCGGCCATCCCTGTCTCGCAAGATCTCTGAATAAGTCGCTCTTCAATGCGGAAGGACGTCCGAAATCTTCACGGGTGAAACGGTTACTGTAGTTGAGCTTTGCCCAGTTTGTCAGTATAAGATTAATCTTGGCTGTTGTCGTGTAACGGTTATAGGTATCCTGATTGAATTCCATCAAACCATTTTGATCAAGATAGTTCATGGAGAGATAATAATTGATTTTTTCCGAACCACCATTTAGGCTCAGGTTATGCTCCTGCGAAAAAGTATGGTCACGGTAGATCGTATCGTACCAGTCTGTATTGGCGTTACCGGCCGTATAGCCGTCATACCAGTAATCTCCATTTGCAAGACTGACCGTGGATAATTTACCATCTCGATAGTCCTTGATACGTTGTAAATGTTCCGGTTTAAAATAGGCTCCGTCTCCTTTGTTAAAAGCTGCATCATTGTAGAATGTGGCAAATGTGTAAGAGTCCATTTGTTTTGGCATTTTGACAGGACTTCCCCATCGGAAGTTGTTGTTGTAGTTGACGGTCGTTTTACCGCTCTTTCCGCTTTTGGTTGTTACCAGAATAACCCCGAACGGTGCACGTGAACCGTAAATGGAAGAGGCTGCCGCGTCTTTCAAAACAGAAATATTCTCGATGTCTTGCGGGTTTATGGAGTTGATATCGCCCTCCATGCCGTCGATCAATACCAATGGTCCGCCTTCCGACCCCTCGCCGATAGTACCTGTACCACGGATACTCATATCCATCTTTTTGTCCAGTGTACCACTTGTGGTCGAGATCTGCAAGCCTGGGACCATACCCTGAAGGGCTTGGACTGCATTCTGGACAGGACGCGATTCCAACGCTTCTGCGTTGACAATGCCGACTGACCCTGTCAGGTTTACTTTCTTTTGTGTGCCAAATCCAACAACAACGACTTCATCTAGTTTTTGTGTGTCTTCTTCCAGTGTGATTTTTAGAATTGTTTGTCCAGTGAATTTAACTTCTTGTGTGACAAATCCGATGTACGATATCTGTATGATATCGCCGTTTTTCAGACTTTCCAATGTGAACTGCCCGTTCATATCGGTCATGATGCCATTTGTGGTGCCTTTCACCACAACAGAAGCTCCGGCCACCGGGCCGAAGCTATCTTCTACTATACCAGTGATTTTCCCGCTCTGTTGGGAAAAGTCTACATTCGGTTGTCCGGGTGTTATCCCTGCGTGGCTGGCTACAGGATAACTTAATGCACCGGCTAACAGGATTAGACTGATCGGTTTCAAGTTTTTCAACATACCTTACGTGTTTAATGATTAAAAAAATTAGATCTATCTTATTTTGTTTATTGCCATGACTTATTTGAGTGAATTTATTATATATCAGAAATGGTATTTTAATGTCGTGTTAAATTCTGTACAAAGTAATGCTATTATAAATACGGATAAAATGGATTAAGTTATTATAAGCATGGATTATTTTATTATTTTTAAATCTGTTCGATGTGTTTTGATTATGACATATATGTATGTTTATCAATTGTATATTGTCTGTGGATGTGTTATGAAAATGACTTATGTTATAATATAGTTGTTGTAATAATTTAAAAAAAGGCTCTTTTTGAATCTGGAAATGTGTGGATATTTAGGAATATAATCATAGAAAGATACAACAAAACGGAACTATATATGATTGTCCTTATCCATGTTTTAAATTTGTTTAATGGTCAATAAATGACTTCGGATGCAGGTTTTGTAATTTTCTACAAACTCCAGAGCCTTTGTTTATCACCTTACGGATTCTTTTTATGCCTGGTTCTGAATTTACCGGGGGAGATACTTTTTATTTTGGTAAAGACGCGTGAGAAATAGAGTGGGTCGGAATAACCGAGTAAAGACGCGATCTGGTTTATCTGCATGTCTGTAGTGGTCAGCAAGCTACATGCCTTTTCTATTTTCATCAGTGTGAAATAAGAGAGAGGGGCGATTCCTGTTTCTTTTATGAACTTGCGGTAGAAGTAAGAGGTCGAGTAGTTTACATAGGACGATATGTCTTTTAGTGTTAATGATTTGTTTATATTTTCATGCATATAGTAAATAGCCCAGTTGATGATACATCCCTTATATTCGCTTTTGGAAGTGCCGGCTTGGCTTCTGTTGAACTGGTTCAGATAAAGGAGGGAGGATAAGAAGAAGTTCAGGCAAACATTGGCATAATTGATATTGGCTGTTTCGAACCCATTCTTAAGAGTTGCATACATTTCTTCAAAAAGATTCAGGCGTTCCTCAATCTTAGAATCCAGTGAAAGATTCAAACATGTCGGCTTATCAAATCCTGTTGCATAGAGGCTTGCCTTTTTCCCTTTGAAATGTAGCCAGTAGATGCTCCAGGGGTCTGTATCATCCGCCTCATACTGATGCCTGACATTCGGTGGGAGAATAATAAATTGATAAGGATGCAATACATATTCTCTATCTTCGATCCGGATATGTCCGCAACCTTCCTTGCAATAGATAAACAAGTATTGGTCGCACCCGTGAGGACGGTCGAAATAATGATGGGTTGCCCGTGTGAAATAGCCCAGGGAATAGATATATAAGTCTCCCGTTAACGGATTTTGATCCATCGTCTCCAATAATGGTAACGGCAGATAAATAAACCTTTCCCCTTTGAAACCGAGTGCTAACTTCATGTGCTTTGCGATATGTGCTGCACAAATATAGTGAAAAGCAATAATAATCCATGTTAATAACAAGTTTTATCCATTTCAACCCCCGGTTACATACTGTAATTTTGTAACATTATCTGGGTAATGAACAATATTTAATTTGAATAATGTTATGAAGTATAATTGTTTAATCATTTGGACAGTCCTCTCGTCTTGTTTTTTACCGGGGATGACGACACATGCACAAAAAATGTCTGTTTGTCGGGAGATACATGTAAGTTCCATGGGGGCTGATATGAATAACGGAACACTCTCATCTCCGTTGAGAACGATCCAGGCGGCTGCGGAGCTTGCAAAGCCCGGCGATGTCATAACCGTGCATGAAGGTGTTTATCGGGAACGCGTGAATCCGCCACGTGGCGGCGAGTCGCCGGAGAAAATGATCCGGTATCAGGCGGCTGCCGGAGAAAGGGTGGAGATCAAAGGGTCGGAGATTATGAAGGGATGGAGGCATATCGACCGGAATACCTGGATGGTCAAGATCCCGAATACGTTCTTCGGATCATTTAATCCATATGCCGATACGGTTCACGGCGACTGGCTGGAACGTGGAAAATGGTGTCATACGGGAGAGGTCTATCTTGACAATGTAGCTCTTACCGAGTCTGAAACGTTGGAGAAAGTGGTTTTTACCGGAGCGGATCAGGCATTGTGGTTTGCGAAGGCAGAGGATGATACTACTTATATCTGGGCCAATTTTATAGATCGTGACCCGAACGAACAAACGGTCGAGATCAATGTACGCCAGTCCGTCTTCTATCCGGAGAAACCCTATATGAACTATATTCAGGTAAAAGGATTTATAATGAGCCATGCCGCAACCCCTTGGGCGCCACCGACAGCCGAGCAGGTCGGTTTGCTTGGGACACATTGGAGCAAAGGCTGGATTATAGAAGGGAATACGATCAGCCATTCCAAGTGTGTAGGGATCACCTTAGGCAAATATGGTGACGAGTGGGACAACAAATCGGAGTCGGCCGAAGCTTTCGTCAGGACAACGGAGCGGGCTTGGGAAAATAACTGGAACCGGGAGTCGATAGGCAGTCATATCGTAAGGAATAATCGTATCTCCGATTGTGGTCAGGCGGGTATTGCCGGCAGTTTAGGCGCCATTTACAGTGTGATCGCTGATAACGTGATCCATGATATAGGCTTGAACCAACAATTCTGGGGATATGAAATAGCCGGTCTGAAACTGCATGCTCCCGTGGATGTGACCATCAGCCATAATCATATTTATCGTACGGAAGGCGGTATATGGCTGGATTGGATGGCACAGGGTACGAGGATTACCGGAAACCTGTTGCACGATAATAAAGTGCAGGACTTTTCCCTGGAAGTCAATCATGGTCCGATCCTGGTGGACAATAATCTGTTCTTGTCGGAAGAGCTGGCACAGGTAAAACTTTCGCAAGGAGTAGCTTTTGTTAATAATATAATTGCCTGGAAGATATGGCCGACAGGCAAGGAAGACAGCCGGGAAACCCCTTATCTGGTCCCTCACGGGACGGAAATAGCCGGGCTTCATACTTGTCCGTGCGGAGATGCTACATATTATAATAATCTATTTACGCGTGTAGACTTGACTCCGTATGACGAGTGTCTGCTTCCGGTCAGGATGAAAGGGAACCTGTTTTTGCAAGGAGCCGTTCCCTCCAAAATGGAAATCGATCCTCAAGTCGATCCGAACCATCATGCCGGTATCGGAATCGTCGAAGAAGCTGATGGCTGGTATTTGCAGATGAATGTGTCGGAAGACTGGGCAAGGCAGAGAGGCCGAACGCTTGTCTATCCCTCCGAACTTGGAGAAACAGCCATTTCCCATCAGTCTTTTGTTGGAGGAGCGGAGACTCCGAAAGTCTTGAATAGGGATTATCTGGGTAATAAAAGAAGCCGGAAAAACTCGTATCCGGGGGCGATCGAGTTTGAAAAAGGAGGCATGCAAAAGCTTAAGGTCTACTGATCGGCTGCCGCGTCTGGGAGCAGTTCCGTTTTGTGTTAGTTTTCCTGTTTTTTGTTCCTGGCAGGTGTGTACTCAATTAGAATAGAGAGGAGAAAGATGTTGGGATTGTCCGTACTTTTGCATATCAGATAATGTAAATATAAAACGAAAACCAATATGCGTATGGTCAATCTATGTAAAAACAAGCTGTTCAATACCGGGCTTATGCTCTTTTTGTGCCTTGGCTTGCAGGCCCAGAACAAGGAGATGCGGCGGGTGGCTACGAACGACTGCGGAGTAACGAATACACAAGCTTTCCTGATCAAAGGGGATGACTATACATTGCCGGATTCTTTCACGGGAAGCAAGGAGGCGAAAACCTGTAATTTCGGCGGGACGGTCATCTATGCTTTCGATCAGATGGATATACAGGCCGATTACCGGATGGAGGTGGTCTATCTGGCTGACAACCGGAGGGAACAGCGTATCGTGGCTGACGGCAACGAAGTGCAGGGGCCCGTCGTACTTGAAAAAGGGAAGGAGCAACGCTACATGATCGACCTGCCGAAGAAAGCCTACGCCTACGGACAATTGGTCTTGGTGTTTGAAGCCTTGAAGGGAGATAATGCGATTGTTTCGGAGCTGAACCTGTATTCGTCCAATCCGGCCCAGCTGAAACCTTTCGGGAAAGAACGTAAAAAGGAATTGGTGCATACCCAGGCTTATACGGTGGATACGACTGTTTGTGCGGAAAAAGTTTTACCTGTATATACCATCAAGCCCCATCAGGTAGCCGGTGTCTATAATCCGGTCCTGTCCTTAAACGGGACGTGGTTGTTCAATGAAAAGCCTGCTACCCGTTTTTATGAACAGAAACAGAACGGGCGGGACTGGAAGCCGATCGTAGTTCCGGGACAGTGGTCCATGCAAGGCTTTAAAGTCGATTCTGCCGGTTTCGGAGGCTATCAGACTACATTCACATTGCCGGCGGATTGGCAGGGAAAGCAGGTGAAACTGCGTTTCGACGGTGTCTCCAGCGAGTCGGTCGTGTATCTGAATGGAAAGGAAATAGGTTCCCATATGGGAGGAATGACTGCTTTTGAACTGGATGTCACGAAAGGGCTGAAGACGGGTGAGAACCTGTTGGCTCTGCGGGTTTGCAGCGAGTCGTTGGCAGACATGTTAGGGAGCCTGACTCAATATGCGGCACATCAGTTGGGAGGCATAACCCGTAAAGTGACGCTCTTTGCCGTTCCGGATATCCATTTGTCGGACCTTCGTATCGTGACGGAGCTGGACGATGACTATAAAGATGCAGACTTGAAAGTCTATCTGTCGGTAACGAATAGCTCGGATGAGATACAAAAAGATGTATCGGTTCGCCTTTCCCTTTCCGGACTGCCTGTTGTCCTGAGCCGGCATATTCCGGAGATTGCCGCCGGGTCTTCCTGGAGCGGTTGGCTGACTGGCAAAGTCGTTTCTCCGGATAAGTGGGATAACGAGCATCCATCTTTATATACGATGAAAATCGAAGTCGGAACCTCGGACAAGGTTGTCGAGCAGATAGAGAAACGTTTTGGCTTCCGCGAGATTCGGATACAAGGGAATCGTTTGCTGGTAAATGGCAAAGCTGTCAAGTTGAGAGGGGTTTGCCGACATGAAATGCATCCGTTGACCGGACGTGTGATGAATCCTGCCCTGGAACGGAAGGATGTCGAGCTGTACCGGGATGCGAACTGCAATTTTATCCGTACTTCCCATTACCCTCCTTGTGAAGAGCTGCTCGAAGTCTGTGACGAACTGGGCATGTTCGTGGAAGTGGAAGCACCGGTCTGCTGGATCGGTCATCATGCGAATGAGAACTGGAAGGTGCTGAACTATCGTGATCCTAAATACTATCCGTATGTATTGCAGGCGAATATGGAGATGATCCAGTTCTACCGGAACCATCCTTCCATCATCTTCTGGTCGATGGCGAACGAATCGTACTGGAATAAGGAATTTGCACAGGTAGAGGTCTATATGGAAAAAGCCGATCCTACCCGTCCGTTCACGTTCCACGACCAGGCCTATGGCGGGTTCAACAACCAGGGCAGCACGGCCCCGATCGCGAATATCCATTATCCGGGTCCCAACGGATATAAGGTCGCCGCCAAAAGCGACCGGCCGATGACGTATGGCGAATACTGCCACCTGAATGTCTATAACCGGAGCGAACTGGTGACTGACCCCGGCATCCGTAGCGATTGGGCATTGGCGCTGGCTCCTACGTGGGACAATATGTATAAGACACCGGGCGTTTTAGGCGGTTCTATCTGGTCTGGTATCGACGATATTTTCCAGATGCCTAACGGGGATGCAGTCGGCTATGGCCCCTGGGGACCGATCGACGGCTGGCGTCGCCCGAAACCGGAGTACTGGGATATGAAAAAGATATACAGTCCGGTCCGTGTGACGACCGAGGCGCTATCTCCAGCCAACGAACTGGTCATCGATCTTGAAAACCGGTACACCTATACAAACCTGGATGAACTGCGTATCACGTGGACGTACGGAGAGGAGAAGGGAACGACCTTCGCAGACCTGGAACCCGGTGAAAAAGGACAACTTCGCATCCGGCTTGCCCATCCCGAAAAGGCGAATGAACTCTATCTGTCTTTTGCCGATCCCCGCGGCTTTACTGCCGATGAGTATTTGATCCCTGTCGGCAGACAGGTACAAAACGAATTGCAGGCGTTGCCAACTGCTTCTACCCGCTTGAAAGAAAAGAAAGACCGCTATGTCATTACCGGAAAAGATTTTAGTTGTGAGATCAGTCGTGTATCCGGGCAGATACTCTCGGTGAAGAAAGGGAAAAAAGAAATATTGAACGGTGGACCGTGGCTGATGGCCTTGCCGTTGACAGGTGGCGGATGCTACCCGAATCATAATGCCAATACGCCTGTGTTCAATGACCTTTGCTCGGACTGGAAGGTAGAAAAAGTAGAGGCGGTCCGACAGGGTGATGACGTCTTGGTAAAGGTGGCAGGCGCTTATAAAGAGTTTTCCGGCTCTTATGACCTGAAAATAAATGCAGGAGGCGAACTGTCGGTAACCTATTCGTTCGATGCCCTTGAAGAGGTGAATCCGAGGCAGTGGGGACTGGTTTTTGAAGCTCCTGTTTCTTATGATAAGACCTTCTGGCGCCGGGATGGCATGTGGAGCGTTTATCCGGCCGACCATATCAGCCGTCCGGTAGGTGAAGCCTGTCTCTTTTATGAAGGACTCCCTGCGAAAGTCAATCCACGTACGGAACCTGCCTGGTCTTGGAGTATGGATTATAACGAACTGGGAAGTAATGATTTCCGTTCCACCCGCCGGAACATCTGGTATGCCGGTCTGAAAGACGGAAACGGCAGTAAGATTACCGTCCCTTCCAATGGCAAACAGCACTGGCGCTCCTGGTTGGAAAAAGACAAGATCCGCTTCCTGGTTGCCGACTTTGTGACGGCAGGAAACGAGATGTTCCTCAGTAGCTATTATGCTCCTTACCGCAAGCCGTTGAAGAAAGGAGACCGGATCGGTGGAGAGATTGTGGTGAGAGTGGAATAATCGTGAAATCGTCCATCCTAATCTTGTTATTGTCTATTTTTCGTGCAATAGGTTATTGCTTACTTTGTTGCATCTAAGAAAACAGGATTGATTTATTATTGATGAGGTTATGTGAGGGTGTTTCTTAAATAAACAGGGCTCTGACGCTGTATAAGCGATAAATGCATTTATCCCGGTACTGAAGGTTTTTTACCTTCAGTACCCAAGATCCCTATACAATGATTATTAGAAATTTAGAGAGAAAACATGTATGCCAAAAAGAAATCCGGCAAGATAAGCCCGGCTTTTGAAATCATTCAAAAATGTGAGAAGATTCATTTATGCGGCATAGCGCCGTATTTCTTGTTAATTATTTAATTCCATTATTATGAACAAAACAAATGGTGTAAATTATTTCAGATTTCTGCTCGTCGGAGCTGGAATCTTGTGCGTGGGAAGCACGCCTGTTTTTGGAGAGACTGTTACTTCAGATAAGTCTGATATCATGAAAATATCCATTACGAACGATTCCCGGATATCAGGTGTCGTAGTCGATCAGACAGGTCTTCCGGTTATCGGCGCAAACGTGTCCGTGAAAGGAACGACGAACGGGACGATTACGGATATGGATGGAAAGTTTGATCTGGAAGTCCCTGCCGGAGCCCAATTGGTCGTATCTTATATCGGTTATATCACCCAAGAGTTTGCGGTCGGCAATAAAACGACTTTCCAGATTGTATTAAAAGAAGATACTCAAAACCTGGAAGAGGTTGTCGTTGTCGGGTACGGAGTCCAGAAAAAGGTGAATATGACAGGCTCTGTAGCGGCCATTAATTCGGAATCGTTGGCTAACCGGCCGGTAACCAACGCCTCTACTGCATTGCAAGGGATGTTGCCGGGTGTAACCGTCGTGCAGAACAGCGGGCAGCCGGGTAAGGATAATTCTTCGATCCGCATCCGTGGTGTCGGTACGTTGAATAATGCAAACCCGATGTATGTCGTGGACGGTTTGATCGTTTCTACGATTAATGATATCGATCCGAACGACATCGAGAGTTTGTCTGTATTGAAAGATGCCGCATCGGCGG
>ERZ779880.1435-NODE-1435-length-21346-cov-3.142548_pt1 | contig 21346 bp, 28 predicted proteins | sample MGYA00511555_ERZ779880 | MGnify/ENA primary metagenome ERZ779880 (study PRJEB29588, sample SAMEA2145815) | human gut metagenome | biome: human gut; feature: human-associated habitat; material: faeces | place: Denmark | collected 2008/2010 ...
CCGCCCAGAGCGGGCTTCTGTATCTGGGCCGCTACCGTCTGGAAGAACGCCAAGCGCCGGCAGGGATGGTCTTAAATGCCGCTCCGGAATATGCGGAACTGACCTACGCGGGCGAGACCGTGGAGATCACGCAGACCGCCGTGGGGCTGTATGACGAGCGCCAGAAGGTGGATGTGGCCCTGTTCAAAGCCCTGGAAACAGACGAGCTTTTCGGGCTTGGCATGAATGAGGAATACAAGGACATTTCCTTTGGGCTGTATGCTTCCGCTGACCTGACGGCGGCGGATGGCAGCGTGATCCCGGCATGCGGGCTTCTGGAGGTGGTCTCCGTTTCCGCAAATGAGGCAGGCGGCTATGACGCTTGCTTTGATTCCGATTTGCCGTTTGGCAGCTACTATGTGCAGGAGCGCACCACAAACAGCGCCTATGTGCTTTCCGATACCAAATACCCGGTAGTCTTTGAGTATGCGGGCCAGGAGGCGGCGCTGGTGCAGATTCTTGTCAATGAGGGTGAGGCTGTTCCCAATGACCTGCTCCGCGGACGCATTGACGGCGTGAAATATGGCGAGAGCACGGACGGCGGCGAGGATGTGAAGCTGGCCGGCGCAGTCATGGGCCTGTTTACGCCTGATACCGAGGAATTTACCGAAGAAAACGCGCTGCTTACCGTAACTACCGGTGAGGACGGCAGCTTTGCCTTTGAGAATATCCCTTACGGCCACTGGATCGTAAAGGAAATTTCCGCTCCCGCGCTCTATACGGTGAGCCCGGAGGAACACCATATTTATATCGGTGTAGACGGCCAGGCAATCGAAATCCGCGTGGATAACACCCTGATCCGCGGACGGGTGCAGCTCCATAAGACCGAGGCGGTGGATGAACCTTCCTCTGTGGAGAGCGACAAGGAGAATACTTTCCTGCGCTTCCTCTCCGGCGCGGTATTTGAACTGTATGAGGACACCAACGGCAACAAGGAGCTGGATGCCGAAGATACGCTGGTCGGCGCCCTGAAAGAAACAGACGGCGGATTCCACATGGCGGAGGACCTTCTGGCTAAGGGCTATTTCGTAAAGGAAAAGAAAGCGCCGGAGGGCTACCAGCCTGACGAAAAGGCTTATTACTTTGCAATCACCGAGGATGGCCAGACCGTTGTGATCGAAAACGGAGAGGCAGGCCGGGGCTTTACCAACGAGGCATACCGCGGCAACCTGAAAATCACCAAAGATTCCAGTGACGGACGCAAGGACGGCTTTGCCATTGAGGTCAAGAGCGCGGACGGTTCTTACTGTGAGACATTCACCACACCAAAATCTGGCGTGATCGAGGTCAAGGGGCTGCGCGTCGGTATTTATACCGTAACCGAGCTTTCCAACCGCGCAAGCAAGGATTATATCATTCCTGACGCTGCCACGGTGGAGATCAAGGCGGACCAGACCGCTACGGTCCAGTTCTTCAATGAGAAACCGGAGGAACCGGAAACTCCTGATAACCCGAAAACACCTTCCAAGCCTTCCACCCCCTCTAATCCTGATAAGGCGGTACCGCAGACCGGGGATGACAATTTCATTTTCCTGTACGGCGGCCTTCTGGCGCTGGCTCTAATCGGCGGAGGGGTGTTCGCTGCCTTCTATTTCAAAAAGGGAAAATACAGCAGACAGACCCCCAAGACAAAGGCTGCGGGCATTGCGGTCCTTTCCCTCTGTGCGGCACTGGCATTAGGCAGCGGCTTTTTGATGATCCGTGACCTCTGCCAGTACAGCGAAAGCGCCGGAGCTTATGATGACCTTGCGGGGCTGGTGGAGCTGCCGGAGCAGATCGAAGCGCCGGAGGATATGGAGACCGGGGCGGCGCCCACCACCACGGAGCCTGCTGCCGAAATTCCTTCCGTGGTTCTTCCCACAGTGGACTTTGAGGCTTTGCGGGAAAACGGGCCGGACATCATCGGCTGGCTCAGCCTTCCCGATACGGTTATCAACTACCCGGTAACGCAGGCGGACGACAACGAGTATTACCTGCACCACCTGTATGACGGCGCCTACAATAAGGTGGGGTGCCTGTTCGCGGATTATGAGAACAAGGCGGATTTTTCTGACCGGAACACCATTATTTACGGACACAACATGCGGGACGGCTCCATGTTCGCCGCTCTGAATGAGTATGACGAACAGAGCTACTTTGATACCCATAAGCAGATGTACCTTGTGACCCCGGAGGGCGGTTATCTCTGTGAGGTTTTCACGGCGTTTGTGGCAAAGCCTTCCGAATCCGGCAGCGATACCTCTCCCTGGCGTCTTAGCTGGAAGGATGACGGCGCTTATACGACCTGGCTTACCGCTATGGCGGAGCGTTCCGTAGTGGAAACGGATGTCACGGTGACAAGCAGCGATAAGGTGCTGACCCTTTCCACCTGCACGCCCGGAGGCGCGAGCCGCTTCATCGTCATGGCAAAGCTGGTGGAAGTAAACAACTGAACAGACTGAAAACCGGTGCGGGGGCATGTGCTCCCGCACCGGTCATTTACAAGGAGGATTTTTTCTATGGTGAATACCATTGTTTCAATACCCGGCTATGTGCACCTGTACCGCTCCCTTCTCCGGTTCTATGATATGCCGGAAAATGAGATCAGGGAAATGCTGTACCTGTTGAACACGGCCAACCTTGACTGTTACGAGTATTACCACCCGGAGCGGGAACTGGTTGAGAGTGGCCCGGTAGCCTTCTGCCACTGGCTGGAGACGATGGACTGCCGGCCCTACCGCACGGAGGTACAGCTTTATAAGTCGCTGCTGTTCCTACAGCGCAGCGTGGACCGGGACCTGATCGTGACCTCCCAGCGGGAGGCATTGCAGACGCTTAGATGTATTATCTCCAATATCGAATACCGCTTTTACAAGGCTTATGAAATGGAGATCGAGGACAAGCGGACCGTGTACGGGGAATGTACCTACCGGCTGGTCCCCAGGGAGGATGAACCGAGCGTGTGCCTGATGCACGACTGGATTTATCTGCCCTCTGTTTAAAAATGTCCTGAATAGTATATAAAATTCGGGACAAAATAGAGAGTGCACCATCTGCCCTTCCCCCGGTATAGGTCATTTCTTTTTTGAGATTGCTGTATAAATTCTGTTCTGCGTGGAAATACTATAAACAAAACTCTCGGAGTCTATTGAAAATTTGTCCCGAATAGTATATAATATCCGGGACAAAAGGAGGTGAGCAAAGTGGCAAATAGCTATTCCAGGCAGATTCAGGAGCGGATTGGCGCAGCAGCGGAAGGAACCGTTTTTGTAAATTCTGATTTTGCGGATATTGCTGATACGGAAACCATAAGACGGAACTTGAACCGGCTTACACATGCAGGTGTGCTCCGGCGGGTTTTGAAAGGTGTTTATGAGAAGCCGGAATACAGTGAAATGCTGAAAGAATATGTAGCGGCAGACCCGGAGGCGGTAGCAAGGGCGCTGGCTCGTAATTACCACTGGACGATTGCCCCCTGTGGAAATACGGCTCTGAATCTGTTAGGGCTTTCCACGCAGGTGACAGCCGTATGGTCCTATATCAGCGACGGTCCATATAAGACCTATGAGTGGAATTCCACAAAGCTGGAATTTAAACACCGGACCAACAAAGAGATCACGGGCCTTTCTTATATGACGGTTCTTGTGATTCAGGCACTGAAAACTTTGGGGCAGACAAATGTCACTTCCAAAACAATCAAGACACTTAGCTCCCGGTTGAGTGAAGAAGATAAAGCTGTTATGCTAAGGGAGGCGGCAGAATCTACGGATTGGGTTTACAATGTGATACGGCAGATTGCCGGGGAGGTACAATAGAGATGAAAAATGTTGCAAGATTTTCAGACAGTGATAAACGGAGGTTGTTCCGTAATACAGCAGATAAGATGGGACTTAACGATGCCATTGTGGAAAAAGATTTTTGGGTGTGCTTTACACTGGATTATCTGTTCCACCGTTCTCCCTGGAAAGATTCGATTACCTTTAAGGGCGGCACCAGCTTATCAAAAGCCTTTCACCTGATCAGCCGATTTTCCGAGGATATTGACCTGATCCTGGACTGGCGCGTATTGGGATATGGGAAAGACGAGCCCTGGGAGAAACGCTCCAACACGAAGCAGGACGCTTTCAACAAAGAGGCTAATGCACGGGCGGAGGTCTTTCTGGCAGAAACCTTCTGCCCCGCAATCAAAGAAGGATTATCTCAGGAGCTTGGCCGTGAGGCTGACATTCACATGGACGAGGAAGAAAAGCAAACAGTGATTTTTGCCTATCCAAAATTGTTTACCAATACAGGAACTTTACAGGTGATCCGATTGGAGATTGGCGCACTGGCAGCGTGGACGCCGGCAAAGTCTGCGGAGATTACGCCGTATGCCGCAGAGTATTACCTTGATGTGTTCGAGCAGAAAGGAACGGATATTCTGACGGTTGCCCCGGAGCGGACTTTCTGGGAAAAGGCAACGATCCTGCACCATGAGGCCAACAGGCCGGAACATCTGGAAATGCCACAGCGGTATTCCAGGCATTATTACGATCTTTACCGCATGGCTATGACCCCGGTAAAAGAAGCCGCTTTCTCCCGGCTTGACCTGCTGAAGAAGGTTTTGGATTTCAAAATGAAATTCTATCCCAGGGCATGGGCGAAATACCCGGAGGCTGTGCCGGGCACCTTAAAGCTGATCCCGCCGGAATACCGATTTGCAGCGTTAAAGGCAGATTACGATTCCATGAAGGATATGCTGTATGGGGATGTTCCCACATTCGATACCATTATAGCGGCGGTTCGGGAACTGGAAAAAGAGATCCATACGCTGTAACAACTACATATTGTCTATATATTGTCTATTTATTTGCCGGCTATTCTAAGGTGCTTTAGGGTAGTCGGCTTTCTGTTTTCAAAAAGGAGGGATGCCACATTACACAAAATGAAGTCAACACTATTTTTGACGAGCAGGTGCGGCTCTGCGCCGATACCTTGAAACGGAAAACCAAAGAATACACTGGGGACGATACGGACCGGCTGGGAGCTTTTAAAGCGGCGGCAGCTTTGCAACACACCACACCCCAGCGCGCCCTTGCCGGAATGCTGGCGAAGCATATCGTTTCCCTGTATGATATGTGCTTTGACGATGATACAGATTACGATATAAGCACATGGAATGAAAAGATCACTGACAGTCTTAATTATCTGTTTTTACTGAAAGCCATTGTAAAGGAGGGACAGACCAATCAACCGAATTGAAGTAAAGATTTTAAACTGCCAGGCGGTTGCCGAGGCTGAAAAAAATATGGTCTTTGCAGCGCGCCTTACCCAGCGGGGACACAAGATCGCCACAATGGACGATCTGCTGGAGCTCTATGAGAAATCATTCAGTGAAAGTACCGTGGCGGCAATCGGAAGCCTTCCACACCCCACAATCCAGAAATTTGCGGTTATTACCGTGGCTGTTGTAGGGGCAAGCAGGCGGTTCCTTTCGCAGATCACGCGCCATCAGAACGAAGTAAAGTTTATGAGTGCTTCCTTACAGTACAGCAATTATACGGGGCAGGCGGATTTTGCCGTGCCCTATGAGATTCTGACGGCTCCGGCTGAGGTTCGGAATCCGTACTTAAAAAGCTGTCACCAAGGAATGCACTGCTATGAAAAACTATGCAGCGTGGGAGTCGGCCACGACGCGGCGGGCTATGCCACGCCCCAGGGCTTGCGGAACGTACTGCTGATCAGCGCCACGCCCTATCAGTGGAAACATATCATCGGCCAGCGGGTGTGCCGGAGGAATACGGACGAAACAAGGATCGTGCTACTGAAAATCTGGAGGGAACTTTATGCACTCAGCCCCGTGCTGTTCGCACCTTCCCAGACAGGGCCGTTCTGCCAGATGGACAAATGCCTGGAGGGGAAAATGACCTGCGGGCAGAAACTGGAAAAGGATATGACGCCGGAGGATATTCTAAAGACAGACTACCCGGCACTTCTGGAAGGAGGCGGCGCATGAAGATCAAACTGATCGACTTTGGGGTGCCGGAGGATCGGCGCCCCTTCCGGCCGCATGGCAATGACGCCGGAGCGGATGTGTATATGCCTTATGACTGCACCTTGCAGCCGGGAGAGATCGCAAAGGTTCCGCTGGGATTTGGAATTGAGGTGCCGGATGGGTACGCGGGTTTTGTATTCCCCCGCACCAGCATGGCGGTCAAGGGATTAGTCTGCGAACTTCCTCCCGTGGATTCCGGCTACCGCGGAGAAATCCATGCGATCATCAGCAATGTCAGCAGCAAACCACATCAGCTTTCCAAAGGAACGCGGGTAGGCCAGCTTGTGATTACCCCTGTTATCATTGCTGATTTTGTGACGGACATGGGAGCGGAGCGCGGCACCGGAGGGTTTGGAAGTAGTGGAGCATAAATCAGGATAAATATAGAGCGTTTCCAGACTTAATTTGGGACAGTATGGGAAATAATAAGAAGAAAGCGGTCATTTTCCGTGACCGCTTTACTTCTTGCTGTTCAATTCTTTCATAATGCCGAGGATATATGTCATTGATTTGGAATCCAGTTTCTTTGCCTCTGCAATAAATTCCTGCAAGATCTCTGGATAAAGATTTTCTTCATCAAAGAATTCCTTTGGCGTTACGCCGAGATATTCGCAGATATAGAAGAAAGACTGCATGGCAGGAAGTGATTTTTTGTTTTCGATGTTATTGATGTAGTTGTTTGCTTGCCCCAACGACAATGACATATCGCGTGCAGATACGCCCTTTTGTAATCTCAGCTTTGCCAGCCGTTCCGGGACGAATTCTTCATACATCAGACCCACCTCCTATTCTATAATAGATTGTACCTCATACACAACTTCTATTCACAAATAGGAAAAGGGTATTTGCATTGACTTGAAAAAATAAACCTATTATAATGATAATGGGTACGAAAACAAATCTATCAAACGGAGGAACCTGATGGAAGAAAAGACCTGTTGTGTCACAGGACACAGAGATATACCTGCCGATGAAACCGCCCATGTAAAGAAAGCGCTGCGCCGGGAAATTGAAAAAGCAGTAAACGATGGCTTTACTGTTTTTCTGTCCGGCTTTGCGGATGGCGTGGATCAATACTTTGCAGAGATTGTTTTGGAGCTACAGAGTGAAAATCATGGTTTGAAGCTGATCGCAGCGCTTCCATACCGAAAGCGGGTGGACAGCTTGTGCCAGAAAGAACACACAAACGCCCTGCTAAATGCCTGTGCAGAGGTTATTGTAATCCAGGAAGAATACAAGCCTAACGTCTATGCTCAACGTAACCGTTACATGGTGAAACATTCAGACCGTGTAATTGCAGTGTATGACGGTCGGGAAAAAGGCGGTACAGTTAAGACCATCCGTTATGCGCACCAATTTCGGAAGGAACTGCGGGAAATACCGATAGGGTTAATCTTGGGCAAAAACAGGACAAATCTTGGACAAAACCGGATATGAAAAAGTGGAAATACAGGCTGCTCTATGGTATAATAAATATTCAACCGTGAAGGTCTGTGACAATCCAGTTGGGCTTACAGGGAATAAACCAACTTTTGTGAAGATGGGAACACACACTTTGAAAGGAGTATTGGCATGAAATATGTATGTATGCTTATATCGGTGGCCGACATTAACGCCGCAAGAAAATTTTACGAGGATCTGTTTGGATTAGAGGTATTTCAGGATTACGGAAGAAACATCGCTTTTACCTGCGGCCTGGCATTGCAGCAGGATTTTGACTGGCTTGTGAATCTGCCGAAAGAAAAGATATTGAAGAAATCCAACAATGCGGAAATCGTCTTTGAGGAACAGGATTTTGACGGTTTTCTGAACAAGCTGAAAGCATACCCGGATATTGAATATCTGGGAGAAGTGATTGAACATAGCTGGGGCCAGCGGGTAATTCGGTTCTACGATTTAGACGGCCACATCATTGAGGTTGGCGAGGATATGAAAATGGTGATAAAGCGTTTTCTTGCTACCGGTATGACCATGGAAGAGGTTTCTGTAAAAATGGATGCTTCCGTAGAGGACTTAACGAAACTTCTGAATAGTTAATGTACAGTGGACGAATATACAAATCTAAAGTTATATAGGGGGGCTAATATGCTTGATACGATACCTAACGAAGAAGAAATGACAGCTTTAGTTGGGAAATCTTTATATAACGTATGGAAGAAGTTATGTGCTTTCATTGATGAACAATATGACATGGATTGTTTGTGGAATAAAGGCGGTAAAGCATGGAAATATGAATATAAATATCGTCGGGGCGGTAAAACGCTATGCGCGTTATATGCAAGAGAAAACTGTGTGGGTTTTATGATTATCTTAGGGAAAGACGAACGGTCAAAATTTGAAGCGGATAGGGAAAATTACTCAAAAGAAGTTCAAGAAATATATGACGAAGCTCAAACTTACCATGATGGAAAATGGATTATGTTTGAGCCGGTAGATACTTCTATGTTTGATGATTTCATGAAGTTATTAAGTATCAAAAGAAAGCCAAATAGAAAATAATTGGTTAAGAGGGACTTGAAGATGAAAAAAATTATAGATTTTATCGAAGAAAATGTAAATGGAAGAACACTGTTTACAAAGGAATTGGTTTACAAACTAGAGGATGGTGCGTTAGAGGGTGTATACTCTGATCAGATTTCTTTTTCAAATCTAAAATACTCACAAAGCGGATTTCAATTAGATATGTTTATAGTTGCAAATGAAAAGATATGGCTTATGGGAGCTGATGGACAACGAGAAGAACTGCGAAAAGATTTTAGTGCTGTATCATTATTCCGTTTTGAATTAGCTAAGCGTAAAAGTACAGATACAATGACAGGTTGTTTTAGAATGATTTCAGCTTCTGGAAGAAATGTAGCAGCAGAGGCAGTGGTTAGTGGCATATATGACATCTGTCTCGAAAACAATGTTTTAAAATTTTCAGAAGATCAGGTTTTGTATCGTGATCAGCCAATACAAGACGGACAATCTAAGCCTGTGGCATTTCAATCAGAACATCGTTTTTATTGTGAAGATGGAAAATTACATTATGAATATAATGGAAAATGCTTTGACTATGACATAAATACAATGCAACGTGTGAATAGTTCTGATAGTTTTCCACCATTTGTTTCAATAGAGAAATAATCAATATGTAGCACTATTATGAATTATTACGAAGAGATAAATTCCTATTTGTCAAGTTGTTTCAAACCTTTCTTAACCCCTTTAGTTAAGAGACATCGTTTGCAATAACTCTATGGAAGTTTTGTAACCAGGTAGTTGAAGCCAATAGAGGAAATGTATATGGATATTCAGAAAATTATCAGTTTAGTAACAAAAACGCAAGGGTTAATAAAAAACCGTGAAATGGCCGCTCATGTAAAAGAGAAAGGTCTTGCAGACTATGTAACGCAGGTAGATATTGCCGTGCAAAATTTCTTAAAGAAGGAGCTGTTTGCCCTTGCACCGGATATTCAGTTTCTTGGAGAAGAAACCGGATTGCAGGAAATAAAGGCGGATCGCTTTTGGATTTTAGACCCGGTTGACGGGACTACAAACCTTATGCACGATTATCAGCACAGTGTTGTATCTTTAGCCCTTTGCCGCCAGGGTGAAATTGTTATGGGGATCGTGTATGATCCCTTCCATGAAGAAGTGTTTTCAGCGGTTAAAGGCAAGGGCAGCTTTTTAAATGGACAGCCCATACATGTATCAAACGCAGAAAAATTATCCGGCACGATGATTGGATTGGGAACAGCAAAAAGAGAGCTGGCCGATGAAAACTTTGCCCGGTTCCGCAGGGTGTTCGGTCAGTGCCAGGATGTCCGAAGGATTGGCTCTGCTGCTCTGGAACTGGCATATACTGCCTGCGGCAGACAGGGAGGATATTTCGAGATTTACCTGAATCCCTGGGACTATGCTGCCGGTATGCTTTTAATTCAGGAGGCAGGCGGACAGGTAACTGATTTTACAGGGAATCCGCTTGATCCGAGAAAAGGCAGTAGCGTAGCAGGAACAAACGGATATATCCATAGAGAACTGTTAAATTTGCTGTAAGCCATTTGTTCACTTTTCAGAAATTTGTGAGAATATAGCAATACGTCTGGACAGCTAATATCTCAAGGGTGAAAGGTATGGTTTTCAATAGAGCAAAGAGGGATGTTTTGATGATAGATAAAAAAATGATAGCCTTTTGCGGTACATATTGTGGAGTGTGCGAATGGAAAGATAAAATCGGCTGTAAGGGATGTAAAGCCAATAAAGGAATTATGTTTTGGGGCGAGTGCGATAAAGCAAAATGCTGTATGGAAAAAGGTCTTGAGCATTGCGGAGAATGTTCAGATATGCCCTGTCAAAAGCTAAAAGAGCTGTTTGATGACCCGGAGCATGGTGATCGTGGAGCAAGAATCCATAACTTGAATAATTGGAAAGCCGGAAACTATGTCTATGAGAAATTGGGTAATTCAGCGCAAGAGAAGGCAAAAAATTTGAAAGAGGGAGAATAATTTAATGAAAGAATTTAGCCAAAAAGCAGAACAGATCATGATTGAGCGTTTTGGGAAAGATACAATCATATCATTAGCAACAACAGAAAACGAGATACCTTATGTGAGATATGTAAATGCCTATTATGAAAATGGGGCATTTTATGTCATTACCCACGCACTTTCAAACAAAATGAAGCATATAAAAGATAATCCTGTTGTTGCAATCGCCGGTGAGTGGTTTACAGCGCATGGAAAAGGCATCAGCTTGGGCTATTTCGGTAAAGAAGAGAATTGTGTGATTGCTGAAAAGCTGAAAAAGGTCTTTACTGAATGGATTGATAACGGCCACACTGATTTTGACGATGAAAACACCATCATTCTGCGTGTGGAATTAACAGATGGCCTATTGCTCTCGCATGGCACAAGATATGAGTTTTAAGTTTTCAAATTTCCTACTGTGTTAGGTCAAGCATTATCAGAGCCTATTCTAACCGTTTGCAAGTAGGCTGATTAAGGAGGTTTCATGAAAGGATTTAACCGGCAAAATCAATTATTTTCCCTCTGCGGTTTGAATTGTGGGCTTTGCCCCATGTTCCTGAATAAAAACTGTCCCGGCTGCGGCGGTGGTGAAGGGAATCAATCCTGCAAAATTGCAAGGTGCAGCATGGAGCACGACAGCGTCCAATACTGTTTCCAATGCAGCGAATACCCTTGCGAAAAATACGATCATATTGACGATTTTGATTCCTTTATAACACACCGAAATCGAAAATCCGATATGGAAAAGGCCAAACGCCTTGGGATAGACGCTTATAATACAGAGCAGGCGGAGAAGGCCAACATTCTGGAGGTTTTATTATCCAATTATAATGATGGCCGCAAAAAGACACTCTTTTGTGTAGCCGTCAACCTGCTGGAACTGCAAGAGCTGCGAACGATACTTAGGGAAATAGACTGTAAAACTGATATGGAAACACTGACGCTCAAAGAAAAAAGTGCTTTTGTCGCCGGCTTGCTGCAGGATGCAGCGGCAACGAAAAATCACGATTTAAAGCTCCATAAGAAAAAGGGATAATTGGAATATGCTATAATTTTACACATGAATCAATGCTTATAGAGCATCTAATCTTCCCCTCTCTCAATTAAATATTTTGAAACTGCGCCACATATTTTTGATGGCGCTTTTTCTTTGCAACAGAACGCAAAGGTATTGGAAACCTTTGCGATTTTTATTAGCCAAAGCCAATAAGGAGGCGATTTTTATGTGGTATCTTATAACACACTTTCTGTCCTTTACTGGCGGTATGTCTGCTGGCGTTGTGTTGATGTGCATTATGCAAGCCGGAAAACAGACAGATGAAGAATTTGAACAAATGCAAAGGAGGAACCAAGCAAATGAATGTGGATGCGACGAAGGAAACATTTGAGCATGTGGAACTATTTGGCAAACCGGCCCTTTTTACGGATTGCCGTGTTGATATATGCACTGTGCCGCTGGGATTTTATTGCTATGACCTGCGGGGATTGGATAAGGACCCCGGCAGGCCGGTTGCTTTGGAGCAGCATGCAGGTGTTAACCATGCCGGTGCGGTGCTGGCACCAAAGCCGGTCAAGATTCCCAAAAGCGGATATAAACGCCTGAAAGATGGCCTTAACTTCCTGGGGGAAGAAATGACCCTGAAGGATTTCTGCGCCGAATATGGAATTGACTATACTCCCCGTTTTGTGATCCGTCCTGCTTCTAATGACGAAGCAGGGATTTTTTATGCCATGCCGCCGGAAAAGGACGAACTGTTGGGTGCTGTCGGCCATGTGCGGATTGATTTTGGGCAGGATGGCAAGGAATTCTGGCATACCTGGCACCCACGCAGCAAAGAAAGCCTGAACAGTCCGGCATTTAAGGAAGAATTGGGCCGGGTTGTAGACCAGCTCCGGGACAGTGTTCTCAAAGGCCTCCGTTCCATGAGCCGTTTCTGTTACGATCATGGCGGTGCAATCGAAGGCGGCTGGCGGCAGAATTATGGATATATGGTTGAAACCGAGCATTACCGCTACTGTCTGCGCTGTTCTCCCAGCCAGGGGGATTATCATGCGTATCTGACCTGTTTTGACATGGATGTGCAGCGCGACAATCTGGTAAAAAATGCGGCTATGGAAAGAAACCAACCGGCGCAGGAGGAAAAAGGCATCCTGAAGCAGCTTTCCGAGCATAAAGGCCAAATTCAGGAAAAGGATGCCGCAGCTCCTAAGACGAAGCAGAACATTAAAAAGAAACCGAGCTTATAAGGGCAGCTATGCGGCTGCCTTTTGTATTTCAAAGAAATGGAGGATAACAAGTGAAATTAGTGATTGCAGAAAAGCCCTCTGTCGCTATGGCGTTGGCAGCGGTGTTGGGCGCAAATGAGAAAAAGGACGGCTATCTGGAGGGCGGCGGCTACCTGGTGAGCTGGTGCGTCGGCCACCTTCTGGAACTGGCGCAGCCTGAAGCCTATGGGGAACAGTATGCCAGATGGCGCTATGGTGATCTGCCGATCCTGCCGGACGAATGGAAATACGAGGTGCCAAAGGACAAGAAAAAACAGCTTGACCTTTTGTGCCGGCTGATGAAGGACAAACGGGTAGATTCCGTGGTGTGCGCCACTGACGCTGGGCGCGAGGGTGAGCTGATCTTCCGTCTGGTCTATGAGTATGCCGGGTGCAGGAAACCGATGGAACGCCTCTGGATTTCCAGTATGGAGGACGCGGCGATCCGGGACGGATTTGAACATCTGCGCCCCGGTAAGGATTATGACCGCCTCTATGATGCTGCGGTCTGCCGGGCTGGTGCGGACTGGCTGGTTGGTATCAACGCGACCAGGCTGTTTTCTGTCCTGTATGGCGTCACCTTAAATGTCGGGCGCGTCATGTCCCCAACGCTGGCGCTTTTGGTACAGCGTGAGGCAGAGATTCAGGCATTTACCAGCAGACCTTTTTATGTCCCGGAAATCACTTGCGGCGGTTTTACTGCTTCCGGCGAAAGACAAGCAGAGAAACAGGCGGCAGAGGCGGTCCGCAGGGAATGTGACGGGCAGACGGCTTCTGTCCTTTCGGTAGAAAAGCAGACAAAGGTTGTGCAGCCTCCCCGTCTCTATGATCTGACGACCTTGCAGCGGGAATGTAACCGCATCTACGGCTACACCGCCCAGCAGACCCTTGACTACCTACAATCCCTCTATGAGAAAAAGCTGGCGACCTATCCCCGTACTGACAGCCAGTATTTGACCGAGGATATGCAGGCAACCGCTACCTCCCTGATCCTGTGGCTGCGGGACAACATGCCTTTCGGAAAAGGCTGTATAGGCGAGCCGGATATTGAGCGGGTAACGGACGGCAGCAAAGTCACCGACCACCACGCCATTATTCCCACCGTGGAGATTGCCCGGACGAACCTGTCTGCCCTTCCTTCCGGGGAGCGGGATGTTCTGAACCTGATCGCCATGAGGCTTCTTTGCGCAACCGGCCAGGCGCACCGCTTTGAGGCGGTCACGGCGCTACTGGATTGTGCGGGCCATTCCTTCACAGCTAAAGGAAAGACTGTCTTGCAGACAGGTTGGAAAGAAACTGAACGGCTCTACCGCATGGGGCTGAAACAGGCGGAACCGGAACAGGCAGACCCCGCAGACGCGGCCTTGCCGGAGCTTACCCAGGGTCAGACCTTTGAACCGGTGGCAGCAGGCGTCCGGGAGGGCAAAACCTCCCCGCCCAAACACTATACGGAGGATTCCCTGTTGGCAGCTATGGAAACGGCAGGCGCGGCAGACGCGCCGGAGGATGCCGAGCGTAAAGGCTTGGGCACCCCAGCTACCCGTGCTGCCACCCTGGAAAAGCTGGTAGCAACCGGCTTTGTGCAGAGAAAGAAGAAACAGCTCATTCCCACGGAAAAGGGAACCAACCTGATTACGATCCTGCCGGATAATATCAAGTCCCCGCTGCTTACCGCAGAATGGGAATCCCGGTTGAAACAGGTGGAGCGCGGCGAGATCAGTGCGGAGGCTTTCATGGAAGGGATTGCCGATATGAGCCGGGCGCTTGTCAAAGACCATACCGCACCGGAGGAACGGTTTGCCGGCCTGTTCCCCGACGCGAAAGGAACCCGGCGCGAGGCTGTCGGCACCTGTCCCCGCTGCGGCGGCACTGTGTATGAGGGCAAAAAGGGATTCTTCTGTGAAAATCGGGACTGCGCTTTTGCTCTCTGGAAAGATAATAAATTCTTTACCGGCAAGAAGAAAAACCTGACAAAAACCGTTGCGGCGGCCCTTCTGAAAGAGGGCCGCGTTTCTATGTCCGGGCTTTACAGCGAAAAAACAGGCCGGACCTATGACGCAGTTGTGGTGCTGGATGATACGGGCGGCAAGTATGTGAATTTCAAGCTGGAATTTCCGGCGAAGAAAGGCGGGCGCAAATGAGCGCCCTGCCAGAAAGGGAACTGACACGCGACCAGCGGGCGGCGATCCGCAGATTGGTGATGAACCTGTGCGCCAACTATGACTGCCAGGATAAGCTCTGCCTTCCCCTGGACTGTCCTTGCTATATGTTGAATAAATGGTGGACCGGTGCGTTTTGCCGCTATTTCCGGGCGGCGGTGCTGCCTACGGAGCCAAAGCTGGAATCTGCCCTGACCGGTGAAGATACTTCTCTCAGGCAGAAAATATGCCCGGTATGCGGAAAGGCTTACCTTCCGGTCACAAGCCAGGCATATTGTTCCGACTATTGCCGCAGCTTCGCCAGACGGAAATCCGAGCGGGAACGGAAACGGCGCAGACGGCAAAACAAGGGGTGATATGTCCGCAACTTAACCCAATCAGGCCAGTGTTTTCAAGGGTTTTAAGGCCCTGTTTACGGGGTGCCTATATTAGAATACTCCCGGCCTCTGAAATGGGGGTAAGTTGCGGACAAAGGGCGCCTTTCCGGCGCTCTGTTTTTATGATGGTTTGGAGGGATGCCTATAGAAAAAATACCGATTGTGCCGGAGATCATGCGGATTGATACCAGGACGCAGGCCATTGATATGCAGAAGATCGGAAACCGGCGCTTTCTGTTCAATCCAAAGACCGGTGTGCTGGTCCTGGGACGCCAGTATAAAGAAACAAGTTTTGTAAATGCCAGCCATGCCGTGGAGCTGGCAGACGCGGGAATCACAAAAGATTTTGATGATTTTGTACGGGGTTGGATCGGGATCGGCGGGGACTATCCCAAAGGGGTAATCCACTTTGCCCCGTGCGTGGATTCCAGAAACATTTCCCTTTTTGACCGTGCTTTTGACACGCTGGAAATGTTCAGGGAAAACGGAGCGCTGGCCGGGACGGTGGTACGGGGATTCGGGAGCCGGTGGGAACAGCCCTTATCTGCGATCTTTATGGATTTACAGAAAGAGGAACAAAAGCCCTCCCTCCGGCAGCAGCTAAAGAAAACGCCGGAGGGCAAAGCTGTCCGGCACAGGAAAGAAAACCAACAACAACGATAGGAGGCGATTTTTTGAGTATCAACCATATTGAAACAGAGGGTCTTCGCCGTATGGAGGGAAAAGACGGCCTGATCTTGCAGGGCTGCGGCGGCGAGCTGCAGGAATGGCTTGACGGGATCAATGAAATGTTCACCGAGGCCGGTATTCTGAAAAACGGCGCGAAGTTCCAGGATATTTCTGCTTTTGAGTATGACGGCCTTACCTGTCTGCTCTATCCTTTTGAGGGCGTGGACCTGGAGATTGGAAAACTTGCCATGTGGCGTTTGCAGACCCATGAGAATTTTGGCGGCACCTGGCTGTCCGATTTTGTACCGAACCGTTTGGGCGGTTTTATCGGGGAGCCTTCGCCGGAGCCAGAAAAACCGGATTGTGCGCTGATCGGGCAGGACGGCAACATCTTCAATCTGGTAGGCATTGCTGCCCGTACCCTGCGGGAGCATGATCTGAAGGACCAGGCAAAGGAAATGAAGGACCGGGTGTTTGCTTGTGGCAGTTACGGGGAGGCGCTTTGTATCATTGGCGAGTATGTCAATATCACGGATTCCGAAGCGGAGCCGGAGCACAGACCTTCCCTCCGGCAGCAGATAAAAGACGCAAAGCAGACGGAACCGCCCCAAAAGCAGAAACCATCAAAACAGCAGGAACGATAAGGAGGATCAGAATGGGAAACGAAACAACCTATGGTGTATGGGCGGTGCGCAGCGGCGCTTCTATCTTCGGCCATGCCGAGGCGTGGTGCAAGGAGGATGGAAAGCCTTTGGAATTTGACACCCGCGAGGCTGCGGAGGCTTACGCCAGGGAAATGAACAGCAAAACTACCGCCAATGTCCATTATTACGCGCAGGAGAAAGAACCGGAGCCGGGCGCGGTCAGAAAGACTTCCGCGCAGGCACAGCCGGATTTGGATTCCCGCGCCCATGAAGAAATGACACCGAGAAATGACGCGGCAGAAAAGCGGAACGAGATTCCCGGCAGACAGGTTATGCCGGAGGCGGACCCACTGGTGGAAATCCGCTCTGCGGTCCACAGCAACTATGCGGGCATGGTCGCCATGCTGGGCGCGGATAACCGGGTGTACCTGGGGCGTGGGGAACGCTGCCACTATCAGGATATGCAGGCGTCTTATTATGACAATCAGGACGGCTCCCTGTGCTTTGTCTGCGATCAGCCGGATATGTACTATTTTCTCTATGGGGAGGGCTGGGCGCATACCCAGGCGGAAATGCTGGAGCGCGGCCTTACCCTGCGCCAGTATGAGGAATTTGCAAGGCTTCGGGACAGCGTGCTCTCACAGTTTACACCGAGCCGGGAAATCCTGTTCGCCGGGCAGCCCTTCCAGCCGCCGGAGAGCTATCTGCGTAATGCGGAGCTCTACGAGGAAGGACAGACCGGAAACTATAATATGCTGGATGGCAGGCTCAACAACGAACCGCCTGTGCGCCCTGACCTGACAGACGGGCAGACGTATGAGGAAATCCAGGAGCTTGCCCCGGAGACGTTGCCGGAGGAAAAAACCTCTCTTATGGAAAAGCTGAAAGCAGACCGCCCGGAACATGAGGCCAGGCAGGTTGCGCCTTCTACACCGGAAAGGGAACGCTGATGGGCGCGGTAAGGTTCGAGGGTGTGGATATACTGGACAGCCTGGAGCAGATCATGGAGCTGCACACGCAGCATTATAAGGATGATTTTGACCTGGATAAAGAGCTGATTCCAAAACTGGCCGTATCGGGAGAACCGGAGGATCGGCGCCTTCTCTGGCTATCGCGGCCCTGCGGCACCTATACCCTCCGGGAGCGGGAAGTCTATCTGGAGGGCAGCTATGCGAATAATGTGTGGAGGTTCTACCATGAGCAGACCAAAGACCCGATCCTTGCCTATGCTCTCTCTATTAAAGACGTGCGAGACGGGAAAGTGATCGGCAATATCTATCCGCTGGATTATGCGAAGCATGTAGAGTGGGTGAAATCGCTGACCTGTCCCATTGAAAAAGTTTCTGTCATATTTGACGATGGAACCAACGTCATAATCCCTTACCAGAACCGGAGGCAATTTATCAATGAGCTTATGCCGATGCACGGAAATCCAAAGTCGATGACCGATTTGCCGGAAAGTGAGCGGGAGCTTGCCATGATCCTGAAACGGGAACGGTTCAAACGTTCTTACCATGCTGTAAGCGGCGATATAAAAGAGTACATTGAGGGCTTAAAGAAAAATACTCTGCGCGGCAAGCTCAACGAGGCGCGGACAGCCGCCATAACTTCCCCGAAGCCGCCCTCCCCGAACAAGGGGCCGGAACGATGAAGGGCGGGCGCAGCAAAAAATCTGTCCGGGTGGAATTCGTCATGTCCGAGCAAGAGGCAGAGCTGGTAAAAGAACGCATGGCAGAGCTGAGAATCACCAACCTTTCCGCTTATCTTCGCAAGATGGCGGTAGACGGCTACATCATTCACCTGGATATGGGCGATATTCAGGAAATGATACGGCTCCTTCGTATCTGCTCCAACAACTTAAACCAGTACACCCGGCGTGCCAATGAGACCGGCAGCATTTATGCTGCGGATGTGGAAGATCTGCGTACCCGGCTGGATGACCTGTGGAATGGCATGGATAAGCTGCTCCGGGGATTTGCAAACATTTCATAAACGGAGAAAAAAGCCGTTGCTTTCCGGGAACCGACACGGTAGAATTTTGGTAGAGGGATATGATTCTCTCCCTCGTGGAAGGAGGCTTGACCTATGCGTCTGATATTCAAACTGTTGGCGTTTCCTTTTGTCCTGGTCACGGGGCTTCTTTATCTGGTGTGTAAGTTCCTGGTGATCGCGTCCGGCGCGGTGTTGGGAATTTTATCAGGCATTGTATTTCTGGCGTCGCTGGTGCTGTTCTTTACTGCCGGAGTGTGGGCCGGGCTTGCATGGCTGGTGATCGCATTTCTGATAAGCCCCTACGGTCTGCCAATGGCGGCGGCCTGGCTGGTTGGGATGATCGGCGGAGCGAACCACGCGCTTCGGGATTTTGTATTTGGATAAATTTATGGGCGGGGCATTTTCGGTGTCCCGCCCTCTTTTTCACTATTTTGAGCTGTCTCACAAGGCAGCTTTTTCTATTTGGAGGATTACATGAAAGACACAACACAGTTATATATCTATCCGGCCTCCTATGCGTATGAGCATGGAGAGCTGGACCAATACCGCGCTTCCTATAAGGCAAATATCGCCTGCAAGGAGGCAATCGAACAGGTCATTGCCGATCACTACCGGGATAACTGCCTCGGCACGGAGGGAGTATGCGCTATCCCAGGAGAAAAAGCCTTCTGTCCGTGACAGCCTGAATAAAAATGCCGGGCAGCAGGCCAGAGCCAAAAAGCCAAAGCAGCACAAGAGCCAGGAACGATAACCGGCTAAATTGAATTAAGGGGGTGATAGTATGGCGACTACACGGCTGATGCCGCTGCATGTGGGAAAAGGCCGGGATGTGTCTACGGCTATTGCGGACATCATTGACTATGTGGAGAATCCGCAGAAAACGGATTTTGGAAAATTCATTTATGGCTATGAGTGTGATACCCGGATCGCGGATGCGGAGTTCCTTCTTTCCAAGCAGCAGTATTTGAACCTGACCGGACGGGACCGGGGCGCGGATGATGTGATCGCCTACCACCTCCGGCAAGCCTTCAAGCCAGGCGAGGTCACACCGGAAGAAGCGAACCAGATCGGGCGTGAACTTGCGCTGAAGCTGACAAAGGGCAATCACGCCTTCGTGGTATGTACCCATGTGGATAAGCACCATGTTCATAATCACATCATTATCAATTCCACCATCCTTGACTGCACCCGGAAATTCCGCAACTTCTGGGGCTCTACCTGGGCGGTCCGGCGCATGAATGACAAGCTGTGTTTGGAGCACGGTCTGTCTATCGTGGAAAATCCAAAACCCAGCAGGGACCACTATGGCACATGGCTGGGAAATACGAAGCAGCCCTCCTTCCAGGAGCAGCTACGCCGGGCAATCGATGCGGCTCTGGAAGAAAGGCCGAAGGACTTTAAGGAATTTCTGAAAAAGCTGGAGGCAGCCGGAATTGAAGTCAACCAGGAACGCAAAAACCTCCGTCTCCGGGTGCCGGGGCAGAAAAACTATACCCGGTGCAATACTCTGAAAGGCGACTATACCGAGCAGGCCATACAGGAACGGATCGGGGGCATCCGCACGGTAAAGCCCCGCCGTACTTTCTCCCAAAAGCCGACTCCAAAGGTTGGGCTGCTGGTGGATATTGAGGCGGCGGTTCGTGCTGGCAAGGGGCCGGGCTATGAACGCTGGGCGAAGGTGTTTAACTTAAAACAGCTCTCCCAGGCGGTGATCTACCTGAAAGAGCATGGGGATATGAGTTATGAAGATTTGCAGGAAAAAACTGCGGCAGCTACCGTTAGCTTTAATGCACTGTCAGCGCAGATCAAGGAACTGGAATCGCGGATGACCTCCAATGGAGAATTGCAGAAGCAGATCGTCAACTATGCAAAGACGCGGGCGGTCTATGTGGATTATCGCAAGGCTGGTTACAGTAAGAAATTCCGGTCAGAGCATGAGGCGGACATTCTATTGCACCAGGCGGCGAAAAAATATTTTGACAGCATGGGAATTACGAAACTTCCCTCTGTCAAATCACTTCGGGAAGAATACGCCGATCTGCTGGAACAAAAAAGGAAAGCCTACGCTGCCTATAAGCAGACCCGGTCTGATATGAAGGAGCTTCACAATATCAAGGCCAATGTTGACTATCTGCTGGACGTTCCTTCTTCCCAGGAGCAGCAGAAAGACAAGCAAAAATCCCGGCAATAAGACTTACGTTGCTTTGGGGTTTCAGTGTTCCGAAGGAACGCGTAGCCGTCACAGCAGGTGGCGATCTCAGGGGTTTGGGGACATGTCACCAACAAGCATTTTAGAGGGTTTCACGGCAACGGGAAATCCTCTAAAATACGCAATCTTACGGAAGATTGCATTGCTTGCCAGTATGTTTTTTGCTCCACTGTATCGGAGAGTGTTCACAATTATGCTGTTGATATTATTCGGTTGACCGCCTATAATGTAAAGAGAATCTACAGGGAGGGTTTGTTATGTTTGAATATATGACAGTACAAGAAGCAGCAAAAAAATGGGAACTGTCTGAACGGCGAGTACAGAAACTTTGTGCGGAAAACAGAATTGATGGGATTGTCCACCTTAGCCGGGTGTGGCTTATTCCAAAAGATACAGAAAAGCCAGCAGATGGCCGCAAAAAAGAAAATAAGAATCGTTCGCTGTAACATTTCGCGGACATTTGCCTGTTAT
>ERZ779880.1438-NODE-1438-length-21321-cov-3.301608_pt1 | contig 21321 bp, 19 predicted proteins | sample MGYA00511555_ERZ779880 | MGnify/ENA primary metagenome ERZ779880 (study PRJEB29588, sample SAMEA2145815) | human gut metagenome | biome: human gut; feature: human-associated habitat; material: faeces | place: Denmark | collected 2008/2010 ...
ATCGATAAGGAAAAGTAAACATCACCGGCCCTTACCTGCCAGTTCCTGATATCGCTGCAAACAGACACAGCAGAAGTAAAAATACCACATTGTATACCGTAAAAACCAGCATATATCTTCCGCGCTGTGCTCCTTTTACGGAAGCATAGAACTTATAGGAAATGAGACTTGCCAGGGATGCAATCAATGTACCAAGTCCACCGATATTCACGCCCCACAACAGTTCCTTATATTCGGTCGTAAATCCAGAAAGCAGCATGGTAGCCGGAACATTGCTGATGATCTGGGAACAGCCAATGGACAACCAGAATTCTTTTCCCTCCATCACACTTCCAATCCACCGGCTTACCGAAGGTATTCTCTGCACGTTGCCAACAAAGATAAAGAATCCGGCAAATGTTCCGAGCAGGAAATAATCCACCTGCGCAAACAGATCCCGGAAGGCAATCATTCCAACGATCACTACAGCAAGAAAACTGATTCCATAAGGAAGAATCCTTAAAACCGTACCCATACAGACCAAAAACAATATTCCCAGAAGAAGGAGCTTTATTTTCTCCATCGGAATGTCCTCTTTCTCCAGCACTGCACTTGCAGAATCCAGTCTGGTTCCCCGCTCCTTCCATCCCCTGAAAAGCAGGATCGCCAGTAAAAGAAAGAAGGATACTGCCACCAATGGCAGCATATAACAGATAAACATTCCAAATGAAAATGCAGAAACCGAATAAAGATAAAGGTTCTGCGGATTGCCAATCGGTGTGAGCATACTTCCTAAATTTGCTGCAATCGTCTGTAATACGATCACCGGTATCAAATGCTTTTCTTTATGAATACTTCCCAGAATTTCAATCGTAAACGGCACAAACGTAATGAGCGCCACATCATTGGTGATGATCATACTGAAAAAGAAGCATAAGAAGACAAGAACCATTTCCAGCTGCATTTCATTTCCGGCATGTCCGGTCAGAATCCGGCCCAGATAACGGAAAACGCCCTGTTTCCGGAATCCTGCCACCAGAAACATCAGGCAAAACAATAATGCCAGTACCCGATAATCAAGATAACCCAGATATTCTTTGGAAACCGGTACAAAGAAAGAAGAAAGCACTGCAAGAAGTAATGCTGCCGTAAATACAATCTCCTTCTTTAAAACAAGTCCTAATTTTATCAATGTATTTTTCATTTGATCCTGTATCCTCTTCTTCCAAATCCATTTTCCGTTGTAATCTCACAGGAGCCGACCAGCTCCCAAACCGCACGCTCATACTCGGAAACCCGCTGCGCCTTACGGATCTTTTTCAGGTAGTATTCCGGCTCTCTTGTGTTTTCTTCTACAGAATTCCCACTTTCACGATCCTGTGACTTGAACAGATACTGCCAGTAATTCCATAATTCTTTCATTTTAAACAGGACAGTCTTATCTCCCCATTTTTGATTTACATAATTATTAGTTATGTTATCTTGATAGTTCAGAAATTCTTCCCTTGAGATCGCCGGACCTCCCTGAATCTCCCGGAGCAGGGACGGATTTACCAGCAGTCCCCGTCCGAACATCCAACGGGTATTTTCCGGGAAAAGCTGTTTCATTTCCCCGAAATCTTCTTTTGTGAAAAGATCCCCATTGTAGCAAAGCGTATGTTTACTATGGGAAACCGCATAAGCAAAATCCTGTGTCTGCGGATGATTCGCATAGAGATCCGTCCCGATCCGGGGATGCAGAATCAGCTCCGATAAAGGATATTCATTATAAATTTCCAGAAGCTCTTCCCATTCTTCGTGACGATTCATTCCACTCCGTGTTTTTACCGAAATAGAAAGTGTACTTCCTGTCCTGTCTTTCCACGCAAAGATCACCTCCAGATAATTCTCTAAAAGCTCTGTCTGCACCAGTAGTCCTGCACCCTTTTTCTTGGAAACCACCGTACCATACGGACACCCGATATTCAGGTTCACTTCTCCGTATCCAAGCTCCTCAAATTTTTTCAGATAAGGAATTGCATACTCTCCGGAATTACCAAGCAGCTGCGGAACCAGCGTAATCCCCTGATTATTCTGTGGATCCACATCCTTCTGATCTCTCGATTTCGTCAGTCCCTCTCTCGTAGCTGCTACAAACGGACCGAAATATTTCGTAATTTCATGATTCGTATCAAACTGCCTGTGAAATTCATTCCGGAACAGGTATCCCGTGATTCCCTCCATCGGAGCAAAATAAAATTGATCTTTTTCACCAGTTGACATAATGTTATTATTGTATACCTTTCATTCTATATACTACCTATGTATCTTCTTATACGCTATGTATCGTATAGTGCCCTGCACTTCTAAACTCCTGCTTCCTATATACCTATCCGCTATACGAATAAAGGGGTAAGCCGAAGCCTCCCCTCTATGTTTTGATTTATTGTAACTATCTGTTTATCATCTTTTACAAATCTAATCTTCCTTCGGAAGATCAATCTTAATATGCACATCACGGAGCTGCTTCTCATCTACGGCAGAAGGTGCTCCCATCATGACATCCTGTGCCGTCTTGTTCATCGGGAACGGAATGATTTCACGGATACTCTCCTCACCGGCAAGCAGCATAACCATACGGTCTACGCCCGGTGCAATTCCTGCATGCGGAGGTGCTCCGTAACAGAATGCATTGTACATGGCCGGGAATTTTGCTTTCACTGCATCTTCGCCCAGGCCTACGATTTCAAAGGCCTTTACCATAATTTCCGGATCATGGTTACGAACTGCTCCGGAAGATAATTCGACACCGTTACATACCAGGTCATACTGATAAGCATTAATAGAAAGCGGATCTGCGTTGCACAGTGCATCCATACCGCCCTGCGGCATAGAGAACGGATTGTGACAAAATTCCAGTTCTCCGGATTCTTCTCCGATTTCATACATCGGGAAGTCTACGATCCAGCAGAATTCATAACAGTTCTGCTTCATATGTGCTTCACTGTTCATTCCAAGGTATTTCCTCAATACGCCTGCCCCTTTCAGAGCATCGCCCTTCTTACCTGCGGTAAGACCTACGAAATCACCTTTCTTAAGGCCGAGCTTTTCGATGACTGCTTCTTTACGCTCCTGCAGGAACTTCGCAATTCCTCCAACCAGTTCGCCGTTTTCATCCAGCTTGAACCAGTAAGCCTTCTGGCCGCTCTGTACTTCAACATCGGCACAGATCTTATCAATTACCTTACGGGTTGCCGTGAACTGATCCACCACAATGGCTTCCACGCACTGTCCATCGAAAGGGCCGAATCCACAATCCGCAAGCACCTCTGTTGCATCCTGTAATACCAGATCAATTCTTAAGTCCGGCTTATCCGAACCATACTTCTCTAATGCATCACGGTAAGAGATTCTGGCAAACGGTGCCTTGGATGCTTCTTTATAAATACCGTACTTTGCAAATACGGGAGGTAATACATCTTCAATAACCGCAAATACATCTTCCTGGGAAGCAAATGCCATTTCCATATCGAGCTGATAGAACTCACCGGGAGAACGGTCTGCTCTTGCATCCTCATCACGGAAGCAGGGTGCGATCTGGAAGTAACGGTCAAAACCGGACGTCATCAGCAGCTGCTTAAACTGCTGCGGTGCCTGCGGCAATGCATAAAACTTGCCCGGATGATTACGGGACGGAACCAAGTAATCTCTCGCTCCTTCCGGAGAAGAACAGGTCAGAATCGGAGTGGTGATTTCCAGGAAATCATGCCCGGTCATTCTCTGACGCAGTTCTGCAACAACCTTGCTTCGAAGAACGATCTTTTCTTTGACAGCAGGATTACGCAGATCCAGATAACGGTATTTCAGACGGGTTGCTTCATCCGCTTCCTTACTTCTGTTAATTTCAAATGGAAGTTCATTATAAATACACTTGCCAAGTACCTGGATATCTTCCGGTACGACTTCGATTTCACCGGTAGGAAGGTTGCCGTTCTTGCTGGAACGCTCCCGGACTGTTCCGGTGATAGATAACGTGGACTCATTATTGACGCCGCTTAACTTGTCCATCATCTCTTCGGTCTCCACAACCACCTGGGTGATTCCGTAAAAATCTCTTAAGATCAGGAATCCGAGATTCTTACTCACCTTTCGCATATTATCATAAAATCCGACCAGCGTAACCTTCTCTCCCACATCCGGGAGTCGTAACTGGCCACAGTTATGTGTTCTTGACTGTACCATGACTAACCTCATTTCCTTGTGTTTTTTATCATTAAACCGTATGTATTATAGCACAGCACATCCTTTACTGTCACTACTCAAAAACAATCTTCTGATGATCTTTCCTATTTTCTTTTTTTATCCTCATATCTGTTGAAAAAGGCACACTCCTCATCATTACACTGGTCTGCCTCCGGCAGCCGGCAGTTAATATGAAAGACATGCGCTACCTCTTCCTTTTCCTTGCTTCCATAAATATGCAGTTCACTGTCAATTCCCACGCTCTGCAGTTTTTCATACATCGGCTGTGCATTCGGAAGTGTAAAGTCATGAACTGAGCTCATAATAAATGCCGGTGGGAAATCCACAGTCAGATAATGCAGGGTGTCAAGGCTCTTAAGTCTTGCCTTTGCCTCTGGGGTGTCATCATAAAGATCCTCTCCCACATATTCCTTAAATACATCAAAATCAGAATTGGCCTTCGGATCATGGGTATCATATACTCCACAATTAAGCCCCACTGCACGGACCTTAAGCCCCGACGTAACAAACGGGAACTGCTTTGCATATTCGGGATTAGTGCAGATCGTCAGATACTGTGTGGAGAGCTGTGCTCCTGCCGAGTCTCCTACTACAAAAAGATGATCCGTATCAATCGCATACTCCTTCGCATGATCCCGCACAAAGCAGAATACCTGATTGATATCCTCTAAGGCTGCCGGATATTTATGCTCAGGAGCAAGACGGTAGTTAAAGTTCACAAAGGTAAATCCCCGCTGTGCCAGCCGCATTCCATAGAACTGGTACTGTTCCTTGCTTCCATAAACCCAGCCTCCTCCATGGACACTGATAATCGTTTTCTGCGGTTTAGTCACCTCTTTCTGATGATAAATATCGAGCAGATTGTCACTCCCGTATGGTCCGTAGGAAATATTGTCAAATCTCACAATATCCTCCGGCGTGGTAAGTCCTTCATCTCTCTTGTCATCACTGATTTTCCAGTTTACCCGGATATCCCTTACCTTTTCACTTAACATATCCTTTTCCTCCTTCATTACTGTATAATTCGTTTCTTATTTTATCTCTTAGATTTTCCTTTCCACTCCCTGTTACAGGAAAAAATGAATCCCCCAGAGTACCAGCAAATGTAACGGGTAATAAATATAAAACAGCCATTTGTTAAGCACTACATGCTTCTGCGACTTTTTCCCATTGTAGAACACCAGAATGACAATTGCTGCCACAATCCAGGCGATAATTGCATAAAAGCTGTGCAGTAATGCATATCCGGATAAAAACGGATAGACTGCATCATCCGGTGCATATCCGGGTATATTGAGTACAAAGAAAATGAAACACATCATTGCCCATGCACCAATCTGTTTTTTCCTGTTTCCACGGCTGTACCGAAACAATATGGCTGCAATCGGAAGAATCAGCGCACAATCACAGAATACCGATAGAATCGTCAGCACCAGAACAGACAAAATTTTCAATGCTTTGTTTAACTTACTGTCCAGTACCGCCAGAATACACAGGCACAGGAAGAAGGTAAACATCACATCTAATTGAAAATATCCCATAGCTAAAACAAAAGGAATCTCTGCAATAAATGCAAAATCAACAGGCGCTTCGCATAATCTTTTCTGGAATGAGTATAAAAATAGCCTTCCACCATAAAATAGCACATGGTGATGGACGTGAAATATCCCATATCTTCAAACACTTCATAAATAACCGTTCCTGATGGCAGCAAAATATGGGCGATATGATTGAATGTCATTAAAATAATTGCCAGATACTTGATCTGGTCGCGATTCATGATTTTATATTTTTTATCCATGGTATCTTTCCTTCTTTTATATAATCTGTCTACCACAGCATATCATAATTTACTTTGGTAATTCTCTAACTGATGAAAAATAGCAACTATATTTACAACATCTGCTCTCACATCAAAAATGACAACATAATTCATCTGCATGCTCTGTAACACTTAATTTATAAACCATACTTTAACCTCGTTTCGCTAAGCGCTATTCTGGCATCCTTTACCTTCCCTGCTTCTACTTGCTTTTCGGAGATCTCTATATCTCTGTACATAGCAATCTGTCTCATGGTTGACTCATAAATCTCCATGCTCATAATTACCATATCACCATAGCCATTTTTAGTAACATAAATAGGCTCATCTGTCTTGTGACACATCTCAGATATCTCCGATGTATTCTTCAAATCTTTAATTGGAATTATTTGTGGCATAATATGCACCCCCTCGATCATGGTCTAATTATACCATAATTATGCCCTATTTCAACTTCTTTTATTCATGATATATATCATCGTATATGCCATTCTTCTACCTGCTTTCCTTTAGCCTCCTGAATCTAAAAACGACAGGCAATGACATCCCATCACAGCCCGCCGCTTTTCATTAATCATTCATCATTCATCTTAGCCAGTTTCGCAGCCTGGTCGGCTGCAATGCAGGCATCGATAATTTCCTGAATGTCACCATTCATAATTTTATCCAGCTTGTATAAGGTAAGGTTGATACGATGATCGGTCACACGTCCCTGCGGGAAGTTGTAGGTACGGATCTTCTCGGAACGATCTCCTGTACCGATCTGGCTTCTTCGCATTTCTGCTTCGGCATCATGACGCTGCTGCTGTTCCATATCGTACAGCTTCGCTTTCAGGATGGCAAAAGCCTTGGCCTTGTTCTGAATCTGGGATTTCTCGGTCTGGCTGTAAACCACAATACCTGTCGGATAATGGGTCAGACGTACCGCAGAGTCTGTCGTATTCACACATTGGCCCCCGTTACCGGACGCACGCATCACGTCAATACGGATATCCTTATCCTCAATCACAATATCGATATCGTCTTCCACCTCAGGCATTACTGCTACAGAAATAGTCGAGGTATGAATACGGCCGCCGCTTTCGGTTTCGGGAACACGCTGTACACGATGAACACCGCTTTCGTATTTCATCCTGGAATAAGCACCCTGTCCGTTAATCATGAAGTTTACTTCCTTCATTCCACCGATTCCGATTTCATCCACACTGAGGAGCTCTACCTTCCAGCGCTGACTTTCTGCATAATGCACATACATACGGTAAATCTCAGCCGCAAAAAGCGCTGCCTCATCCCCACCGGCACCGGCACGGATTTCCACGATAACGTTCTTATCATCATTCGGATCCTTGGGAAGCAGCAGGATTTTCAGCTTCTGTTCCAGCTCCTCCACACGTTTCTTGGCAGAGGCAAGCTCTTCCTTTAACATCTCCTTCATATCCTCATCGGTTTCTTCATCGAGAAGGGCAAGGGAATCTTCAATATCCTGCTTCGACTTCTTATATTCCTTATATGCTTCAACGATCGGAGTCAGATCACTCTGCTCCTTCATCAGCATACGGAAACGTTCCTGATTATTTGCTACATTTGGCTCTGCCAGCTCACTCATAATTTCTTCAAAGTGAATTAATAAATCTTCCAGCTTGTCAAACATCTTTCCACTCCTTATTTGTTTCGGAATCCTTACCAGACATATCCTGCTATTGTTATGAGAATTCCCCAACCTGCTTATTCATCATTTTTCAATATTGTTTCAACTATACGCTTTTAGGTTTACATAACTTTTATATTTCTGTCCATATGCTTATAAAATCGGCAGTCTTCCACTCACCACACGATCAAGACCTGCGAAATCCCTACAGACATCGATCTCCTTAAAGCCTGCTTCGCGAAGAAGCTCACTCACTGCCTTAGCCTGTCCGCTTCCGATTTCCATCAGGATCTGTCCGCCTCGTTTGAGGTAGTCCTGCGCTCCGCCAATGATTCTCCGATAAAAGTCAAGCCCGTCCTCTCCTCCATCCAGCGCAATATACGGATCATACTCCCGTACCTCTTCCATCAGTGTCGGGATAACCTTCCTTTCAATATACGGTGGATTGGATACCAGAAGATCAAACTTTCCGGTCACCTTTTCATACAGATCACTTTTAAGGAAATCTGCTTTGATATCAAGCAATTCCGCATTCTGCGCCGCTACCCGCAGTGCTTCCTGCGAAATATCCACGCCAACTCCTTCACAGTCATTCGAGTAATGAAGGAGGCTTAACAGGATACAACCGGATCCGGTACACAGATCCAGAATCCGCATGCCATCATGCAGATACCTCATTGCCTCTTCCACCAGAATCTCGGTATCCTGTCTCGGAATCAGCACATACTCATTTACCTGAAAGCGCAGTCCCATGAAATCCTGATAGCCTAAAAGGTGCTGCAGCGGAACATGAACCGCTCTCTGCTCCAACGCTTTCCGGTACTGCTCCTCCTCTGCTTCAGACACCTCCCGGTCTCCGTGACAAAGCAGTGTATTGTGATCGGTTCCGCACACCTCTTCCAGCAAAAGCCGTGCATCCAGCTGTGCCTCACCAATCTCTGCCTCTTTCAGTTTCTGCATTCCCATCAGAAAGGCTTCCGTGTAATTCATTCTTCCCCGGTTCCTTCCTCACTGTCATCGGATAAGGCTCCATCCTTCATCCAGGACTCGTCTACTTCATATCCGAATTCTTCATACAGATAATTCTTCCAGTCAAAAACCGCTTCAACAGATTTAATTGCCACTTCAAGCATTTCTTCATCCGGCTCCTTCGTGGTCAGCTTCTGTAACCACATGCCGGGAGCAGAAATAATCCGGATCAGAATATTGTCACTGCGTCCTGCCAGACGGATAATCTCATAGGAAATTCCCGCAATTACCGGAATCAGTGCGATCCGGAGCAGTACACGATATACCGGATTCGATACCCGGATAAAGAAAAACAGGATAATACTTACAAATATCACAAAAAACAGGAAGCTTGTTCCACACCGCTTATGAATACGGGAGCTTTTCATCGCATTATATACGGTAAGCGGTCTTCCCTTTTCGATACAGTTGATACATTTATGCTCTGCACCATGATACTGATACAGACGATGAATGTCCTTCATCAGACTGATTGCCACAATATAAAGTAAAAAGATTGCAATCCGGATGACCCCCTCAATAATCGCAAGCAGGGAATCGTTCCGGATAAATCCATTCAGCAGCGTGGACAGATAATACGGCAGAAGAATAAAAATTGCCACAGCCAGCACGATCGAAAGCACTGTCGTAAATCCCATCAGAATCTTTTCGCCACGTCCTCCGGAAATCTTGTCAAGTGCCTTATCCAGCTTCGTCTCCTCCGCTTCGCCGTCCTCATAGAACTGGGCAGAATGATTGATACATTTCATGCCAAGGCGAAGAGAGTCAATAAAATTAAAAATGCCGCGTAAGAACGGAATCTTCGTAATTCTGCTTTCCGGAAAAAGTCCACGGAACACATCCACCTCGACATCAATTTCACCATCGGCTTTACGGATTGCAACCGCATAATCGTCTTTATTCTTCATCATAACACCTTCCAGAACGGCCTGACCGCCGATTCCGGAGTAGTGTGCGGATTTTTTCTTTTTCGCCATTTTAAATCTCCATTACAAAAAAGGTTGAGATGATGTAACACCTCAACCTTCATCGTTTCACTATTTGCCTGCTACGCCATACTTCTTATTGAACTTATCAATACGTCCGTCAGTTCTTGCAGCCTTCTGCTGACCTGTGTAGAATGAATGACATTTGGAACAAACTTCAACGTGAATATCTTCCTTTGTTGAACCTGTTACAAAAGTGTTGCCACAGTTGCAAGTTACAGTTGCCTGATAATAATCAGGATGAATTCCTTCTCTCATACTTTCACCTCTCTATGATCATTTCTCATATTTTCTGTTCTCATCCACTGTGTTTCCTACGAAACAGCTTTTTAAGTATACCATAGGTATCATGCCTTGGCAAGCATTTTTTATAACCATTTAATCTTCTTAACCATATTGACAAATTCCTGATTGTTTCTTGTTTTGGCAAACAGGTCAAGAATCTTGTCCAGTGACTCTTCCGGCTTTAATCCGTTCAAAGCCTTTCGGATGATATTCATGGCATCAAGCTCGTCCTGTGATAACAGCAGGTCTTCACGACGCGTACTGGATCTCGGGATATCGATTGCCGGGAAGATTCTCTTCTCGGACAGCTTTCTGTCAAGCATTAATTCCATGTTACCTGTTCCCTTGAATTCCTCGTAAACCACATCATCCATCTTGGAACCGGTATCTACCAGTGCGGTTGCCAGAATCGTTAATGATCCACCCTCACGCATATTTCTCGCTGCACCAAAGAACCTCTTCGGCATATGTAATGCAGCAGGATCGAGACCACCGGATAAGGTTCTTCCGCTGGGAGGAACAATCAGGTTGTAGGCTCTTGCAAGTCTTGTAATACTGTCGATCAGGATTACAACATCCTTTCCATGCTCTACAAGACGCTTACCACGTTCAATTACCATTTCGGATACACGCTTATGATGCTCCGGGAGTTCATCAAAGGTAGAATAAATAACTTCTACATTCGGTCCTTCAATTGCTTCCTTAATATCGGTTACTTCTTCCGGACGTTCATCAATCAACAGAATGATGAGGTGTACTTCCGGAGAGTTACGCTTTACGGATTTCGCAACATCCTTTAACAGGGTAGTCTTACCAGCCTTCGGAGGGGATACGATCATACCTCTCTGCCCCTTACCGACCGGACTGATCAGATCCATAACACGCATTGCCACACTCGCCCCCGGCATTTCCAGATGAAGACGCTCATTCGGGAAAATCGGTGTCATATCTTCAAAATTATAACGTTTCGAGCTTTCTTCCGGCGTATAACCATTGATGCTCTTCACATATAACAGTGCCGCAAACTTCTCTCCCTGTGTACGTACTCTGGTATTTCCCTCCAGAATATCACCGGTCTTCAGTCCGAAACGGCGGATCTGGCTCGGAGCCACATAGACGTCATTCTCACCGGGAAGATAGTTCTCGCAACGGATAAATCCGAAGCCATCCGGCATAACCTCCAAAATACCATGTGCACTGATTCCACTGTCCAGTTCTTCAAGCGTTTTTTCTTCTTCCGCTTGTGTGGTTTTTTCTTCTTTATTTCTACTATCTTCTTTGGCTTTTACTTCTTCCCTGATCTTTGTTTCCTTACGTTCTACCGCTTTGGGGGTTACAACACCTTTCGGCTGCTGAACTCCTTTGCCCTCTGCCTTGTCCTTTTCATCAGCTGCAAGCATTGCTTCTACCAGTTCGTCCTTTTTCATGGTTGAAATACCACGCAGTCCTCTTGCTTTCGCTACTGCCTTCAAATCTACAAGCGCTAAAGACTCATACTTTTCTCTCATATTCTCCTCCAAATATCTATGAAAACTGTATACCATTATTACATTTCAAAGGGAATTTTCTTACGAATTGCAAATGATTTGTCATACAATAAAGTGATTATACAACATTCATTTCCAAAAGGAAAGCAGTTTTTTTAATATTTTTAGCAAATTTTCGGCAAAATGAGACATATTTTTCTACTCATCCAATGACTGTCTGACGGGAACCTCAATCTTACGGTCGTAGCAGGCAAAGGTAGCTTCTACCCATTTTTTATCCGGCTTTTTCGTAAAAAGGCTGACAATCGGTACAAGAACCAGTCCTGCCACCATAGCGAATGCTCCCGCATTAATCGGAGACTGCAATACCGTTGGGAAGGAGCTTCTAAAGAACAGATTCAGCGTCATTACACCAACACCAGATACAAAGCTGACATAGCAGGCTGCCCTGGTTGTCTTTTTCCAGTATAAGCCATACAGGAACGGTGCAAGGAATGCCCCTGCCAGTGCGCCCCAGGATACTCCCATAAGCTGTGCGATAAAGGTCACGTTACTTTTATACTGCACAATGGCAATCACTACGGAAATCGCAATAAATACCACGATCAGAAGCCGCATAATGAATACCTGCTTCTTTTCATCCATATCTTTCACTACATGATCCTTTAATACATCCAGTGTCAGCGTTGAACTCGATGCCATAACAAGAGAAGACAACGTTGACATGGAAGCAGACAACACCAGAATCACGACAAGTCCTATGAGAAGATCCGGAAGATTCGAAAGCATTGCCGGAATCACGGCATCATAGCCATCTGCTGCAATGTCAATCTGACTGCTGTACAATCTTCCGAAGCCGCCAAGGAAATAGCATCCTCCGGATACCACAACTGCAAACAAAGTAGAAATAATAGTTCCCTTTTTAATAGAGGCCTCGCTCTTAATCGCATAAAACTTCTGCACCATCTGCGGAAGTCCCCAGGTTCCGAGGGAGGTCAATACAACCACACAAAGCAGGTTAAACGGATCCGGTCCAAAGAACGATGCAAACACACCGGGCTGTGTGGACGCTGCCGCATCTTCTACATTGGCAAGTCCGTTTAAGGCTTCCAGGAAACCACCGTTGCTTTTTAATACGGCTGCAATTACCACGACAATACCAAACAACATGATAAGTCCCTGCAGGAAATCATTAATTGCCGTTGCCATATAACCGCCTGCTACCACATAGATCCCTGTCAATACCGCCATTACCAGAATACAGACCGCATAATCAATATGGAACGCCATTCCAAACAGTCTGGATAATCCATTATAAAGTGATGCTGTATAAGGAATCAGGAATATAAATACGATCACGGATGCCACAATCTTTAAATTTTTGGACTGGAAACGTGTGCCAAAGAATTCCGGCATGGTTGCACTGTCCAGGTGCTGTGTCATAACACGGGTTCTTCTTCCCAGAACTACCCAGGCAAGCATGGAACCAAGCAATGCATTCCCGATTCCGATCCAGGTGGAAGCAATTCCGTATTTCCACCCGAACTGTCCGGCATATCCTACGAAAATAACTGCCGAAAAGTACGAAGTTCCGTAGGCAAAGGCTGTAAGCCACGGACCGACACTCCGTCCTCCAAGTACAAATCCATTTACATCTGTTGCATGCTTTCTGCAATAAAAACCAATTGCCAGCATCACCCCGAAAAAAATTACCAGCATCAATATTTTAATGGTCATAACCCACTCTCCTCTTTTTCTTTCTCTATTGCCATCATTTAAGTTATGTAAACCGCATGGCGGAACAATGGTAATAGCTCCGTAGATCAGCTGCGGTTCTGTGCTTCTACCAGACGCGTTCCGCAGTACTGTTCACGAAGCTTCGGCTTCTCAATCTTGCCGGTAGGATTTCTCGGAATATCCGCAAATACAATCTTATGCGGACGCTTATAACGGGGAAGCTTCTGACAGAATTCATTCACCTCTTCCTCTGTACAGGATTGATCCGGCTTTAACTCAATTACCGCAAGGGTTGTCTCACCCAGACGCTTATCGGGAATACCAATGACTGCCACATCATGAACGGCATCAATATTACGCAGGAAATCCTCAATCTGTACCGGATAAATATTCTCACCGCCACTGATAATAACATCCTTCTTCCGGTCTACCAGGAAGATGAAGCCATCCTCATCCATCTGTGCCATATCTCCGGTATAAAGCCAGCCTTCCTCATCCATGACTTCCTTCGTTGCCTCTTCATCATTATAATAACAGGTCATTACCCCGGGTCCCTTAACCGCAAGCTCGCCGACCTCTCCCTGGGGAACCTCATTCCGCTTCTCGTCCACAATCTTAACCTTCCAGCCAAAGCCCGGCTTTCCGATTGCACCAACCTTATCAATATTTTCTACTCCAAGATGAACACATCCGGGTCCGATGGACTCGCTTAATCCATAATTGGTATCATACTGGTGGTTCGGGAAATAATGCTTCCAGTGTTTAATCAGACTCGGTGGTACCGGCTGTGCACCGATGTGCATGAGTCTCCAGTGTGACAGATCATAATCCTCAAGCTTCACTCTTCCGCTGTCTAACGCTTCCAGAATATCCTGTGCCCACGGAACCAGGAGCCATACAATCGTACATTTTTCTTTGGATACCGCATCCAATATATATTCCGGTCTGGTTCCCTTTAACAGAACTGCCTTGCTTCCGGACAAAAGGGAGCCGAACCAGTGCATCTTCGCTCCTGTATGATATAACGGGGGAATGCACAGGAACACATCGTCCCTGGTCTGTCCATGATGATTCTGCTCCACACGGCAGGAATGAATCAGGCTTTCATGATTATGTAAAATCGCCTTCGGGAAGCCTGTTGTTCCGGAAGAGAAGTAAATTGCTGCATCATCCTGTTCCGTAAGATGAACCTTCGGTGCCACACTGGAACAATTCGAGGTCAGTGAAGCATAATCCTCTGCAAAGGTCGGGCAGTTATCTCCTACGAAAAACAATAAACGGTTGCGGCTGATTTCATCTGCAATCTCCTCCACGCGTCCGATAAATTCAGGTCCGAATACCAGCACATCTGCCTCTGCCTTTTCTACGCAATACCGGATTTCATCCGGCGCATAACGGAAGTTCAGCGGAACGGCAAGCGCTCCTGTTTTCATAATTCCAAAATAAATCGGCAGCCATTCCAGACAGTTCATTAACAGAATTGCCACCTTGTCCCCCTTCTTAATACCTCTTGAAATCAGCAGATTGGCAAACCGGTTCGCCTTTTCATCAAATACCCGCCAGGTAATCTCCCTTCGATAATGTGTCATAGGATTGGGCTCTATCAGTTCATATTCCTTCCAGGTAACCCGCCGGATCTCTTTGACCTCCGGGTTAATCTCCACCAGACAGACCTCATCCCCATAACTTCTGCTGTTCTGCTCCAATACATCTACAATTGTCATTTTCCCTCTCCTTTGATATTATGTAAACTATTTTATTGTGATATATACTTCAATATTATGTCCTTTTATGCTTTAACGCTTTTATCTATTGAAGTATACCCTTGTATTCGTTATTTGTCAAGGATATTACCACACCCCACTACACAAAAGTAGCAGTTCATCCATGCCATTCATAAGTTGCCGGATTGTACAGATTTGCCAATAAATATACGCGCTTTCCGGCAACAAAAAGGCACCAGACCATTCTATGTCTGATGCCAAAATTTCACGTTTTCTACTCTGAAACTTACCTTGAAATCTGCACAGACATATAAGACCTATTGCTTATAACTGTGCAGGAACTGCATTCCGCATGTCAATCGGCTTTCCAATAAATCTCAGTTTTGGATAAGAACTATCCGGAAAATTACACTTCCTTCTTTGGCTTCCGTCCACAGCACTTTGTCTCGGTACAGAATCCAGTAACCTCGCACTTCGGCTGGAAATAATTCTCGGTTAAGAACTTCCACTCTTCCGAATGATTACTGAGCTCTGTCTTCATATCGTTCATCAGCTGGCGGAACTCCCAATATGCTCTCGTACAGAGTCTCTGATGGGACATATCCACGAGATTCCTTAAATTGGTACGAAGTACCACCTTGCTTTCCATTCCAAGCGGAAGAAGCATGCCCACATCTTCACGCGGCAGTTCCATCGCTTCTAACTTCTGCATTGCGGTAAGAATCTCTTCCATGGCATGATCATAAATTGCTTTCGCCTCTTCATTACCGGCAATAGTAGGCGGTGTCACATACGGAAAGCCCTTCTGATAATTGATATATCTGGTAGAAGCCTGCAGTCTTGTCGGGCTGCCTCCGATATGGGTATACAGTTCACGGATCACTCTTGCAGAATATCCTTCAAGAATCATATAAACCTGTGGATACTCCCAGGTTCTTCCATGTCCGGAAGAAAGACAGTCAAGTCCTCTCTTATAATTACGATCCTCTTTCGTGATGTCTGCTCCCCAGCATACACCAGCCTCACGTCCGATCAGACTGACTGGATCCTTTGTGGTTTCCTTTTGAATAATGATCTTTCCCATCTTAGCTCTCTTTTCTCCGTTGATTTTCTTTTGGCCTATTATACACCACGTCCTTTTATTCCCTGCCATCCCAGCAGTAGGTACAAAGCTTGCAGCGGTCGATTCCGACGGATTCGATCATATCATCAAGACGGTGGAACCGCAGGGAAGTAAAGTTCAACTGTACTCCGATCCGCTTTACCATCTCCTGATACTCCGGAGAATCCGGATTGGAATATGCACTTAAATTTACATTGGCTGCGTTTCCGGTCATTTCCTTAATCGTTCTTCTGGTAATCAGCTCCATCTCGGAAGAAGAACGGGAAAAATTCAGGTACTTACATCCGTATAATAACGGCGGGCATGCCGTACGGATATGAACCTCTCCTGCCCCGCTCTGATACAGGAATTCAGTGGTTTCCCGAAGCTGTGTACCACGCACGATGGAATCATCAATCAATAGAAGGCTCTTGTCCTTTATCAGGTCATGTACCGGAATCAGCTTCATCTTCGCAATCATATTACGCTGGCTCTGGATCGTTGGCATAAAGGAACGCGGCCACGTCGGCGTATACTTGATAAACGGTCTGGAAAAAGGAATTCCGGACGCATTGGAATATCCGATTGCATGTGCCACACCGGAATCCGGGACACCGGCTACATTATCCGGATGCACATCGTCCCGCCTGGCAAGAAGCGCACCGCAGTTGTAACGCATCTTCTCTACACTGATGCCTTCGTAGGAAGAGGACGGATAACCATAATATACCCAGAGGAAGGTACAGATCTTCATCTCCTTACCGGGCGAAACCAGAGTCGTTACCGATTCCGGTGTCACAATGACGATTTCTCCGGGTCCTAACTCCTTTTCATCCACATAACCAAGATTCAGATAGGCAAAGCTTTCAAAGGAAATGCAGTAAGCATCCTCCTTTTTTCCGACCACAACAGGAGTTCGTCCGAGCCGGTCCCTGGCGGCATAAATTCCCTTTGGTGTCAGTAATACCACCGTCATGGAACCATCGATCAATTCCTGTACATATTGCAGGCCTTCGATCAGATTGTCCTTCTGATTGATGACGGCTGCCACAAGCTCGGTTGCATTGATATCCCCGCCACTCATCTCAAGAAAGTGGGAATGTCCCGAGGAAAACAGGTCATCCACAATGGCCTCCATGTTATTGATCTTACCAACCGTCATGATCGCATAGGTACCATGGTGTGAACGCACAAGCAGAGGCTGCGGTTCATAGTCTGAAATACAACCGATACCGAGGGTTCCCTGCATTTCATTTACATCTTTGTCAAACTTGGTCCGGAAAGGCGCATTCTCAATATTGTGAATGGCTCTTTCAAAACCGGTCTCTTTATTATATACGGCCATACCTGCTCTTCTGGTTCCAAGATGGGAATGGTAGTCCGTACCGAAAAACAAATCAAACACGCAATCGTTCTTTGACGCTACGCCAAAAAATCCACCCATATTAAAATATTTTCCTTTCCTTAGAAAATCACCCTCATGATTTAAACATTGATCTCGACCTTCACGCCAAGTAAATCCCTGTTATCCTGTAAGATCGGTGAAATCACCTTTCTTAAGAACGCTTCTACCTGTTCTCTGGAACGACCCACATAACGGGACGGCTCCATGGTCTTCTGTAAATCCTCAAGGGTCATATGGAATTCCGGATCCGCTGCAATCAGCTCTAAGAGATTGTTCTCCCTGCCTTCCTGCTTCACATTCTTACCGGCCTCCATGGACAACTCACGGATCTTTTCATGCAGCTCCTGACGGTTTCCGCCCATCTTTACGGCATCCATCATAATGTTCTCGGTTGCCATGAACGGAAGCTCACTTAACATATGCTTCTCAATGACCTTCGGATAAACCACCAGTCCATCGACAACATTCAGACACAGGTCTAAAATTCCATCAATTGCAAGGAACGCCTCCGGAATGGATAATCTCTTATTGGCAGAATCATCCAAAGTACGCTCAAACCACTGGGTTGCAGAGGTAATCGCCGGATTCAGCGCATCGATCATCACGTAACGGGAAAGGGATGCGATCCGTTCACTTCTCATCGGGTTTCTCTTATAAGCCATGGCGGAAGATCCGATCTGATTCTTTTCAAACGGCTCTTCCACTTCCTTAAGATGCTGCAGCAGACGGATGTCATTGGACATCTTATGAGCGCTGGCTGCAATTCCGGCAAGGACATTGGCAACTCTCGTATCCACCTTACGGGAATAGGTCTGTCCGGAAACCGGATAACATTCCTTAAAGCCCATCTTCTGTGCAATCATCGGATCAATCTTATCAATCGTCTCCTGATCGCCGTTAAACAGCTCCAGGAAAGAAGCCTGTGTTCCTGTGGTTCCCTTGGAGCCAAGGAGCTTCATGCCGGAAAGCACATGGTCAAGATCCTCAAGATCCAGACAGAATTCCTGCATCCACAGGGTTGCACGCTTTCCAACGGTAGTCGGCTGTGCCGGCTGGAAATGCGTAAATGCCAGCGTCGGCTGTGCCTTGTATTTATCTGCAAAGTCAGCAAGCTCCTTTAATACATTAATGAGCTTTTTCTTCACAAGACGGAGTGCTTCTGTCATCACGATAATATCGGTATTATCTCCTACATAACAGCTGGTTGCGCCAAGGTGGATAATACCTGCTGCCTTCGGGCACTGCTGTCCGTAAGCATAAACATGGCTCATAACATCGTGGCGAACTTCCTTTTCTCTTGCTTTTGCCACATCATAGTTAATGTCATCGGCATGACTCTTTAATTCATCAATCTGTTCTCTGGTAATAACCGGCTTCCCATCCTGGGAAAGTCCTAATTCCATCTCAGTCTCTGCAAGTGCAATCCAGAGCTTACGCCAGGTACGGAACTTCATGTCAGGAGAAAAGATATACTGCATGTCTTTACTTGCATAACGCTCTGACAAAGGACTTACATATCTGTCTGTACTCATTCCCTTCCTCCTATGCCAGTCCAAGTCTCTTGAATACTTCGTTGTAAGCTTCTTCCACATTTCCAAGGTCACGACGGAAACGGTCCTTGTCAAGCTTTTCATTGGTGTTGACATCCCACAGACGGCAGGTATCCGGAGATACTTCATCTGCTAACAGGATTTCTCCATGGAAACGGCCAAACTCGATCTTAAAGTCAATAAGCTTGATATCCGCCTGAAGGAAATAAGCCTTCAGTACTTCATTTACCTTAAAAGCATACTTCTTAATGGTGTCAATTTCATCCCAGGTAGCAAGTCCCAGGGCAACAGCAAAATAGCTGTTAATCAGCGGATCGCCTAAAGCATCATTTTTATAACTGAACTCAATGGTAGGCTCTTTAAAGGGGGTTCCCTCCGGTACTCCAAGACGCTTGCTGAAGCTTCCTGCAGCCACATTACGGATAATAACCTCTAAAGGTACAATATCGACCTTCTTTACAGCAGTTTCACGGTCACTCAGCTCCTCGATCAGATGGGTAGGTACCCCTTCCTTCTCCAGAAGCTTAAATACGTGATTGGTCATACGGTTATTGATGGCACCCTTTCCTACGATGGTTCCCTTCTTTTCGCCGTTGAAAGCAGTTGCATCATCCTTATAATCCACGATAACAACATCCGGATCCTCTGTTGCAAATACCTTCTTTGCCTTTCCTTCATAAAGCTGTTCCATTTTTTTCATGATTATCCTCCATTTGAAAGTTTATATTTGAAAGAAACATCGGTCTCCCCATGTTCTTTACAAGCAATGGCATCCGATCAGGCGTTCAGTTTTCCGATAAATTCCTTCACCCGTTCATTTTCCGAAGCAAAGATCTCCTCCGGAGTTCCCTGCATCTTAATATGACCGCCTTCCATGAATATGATCTTGTCGGATACTTCTTTGGCAAACTGCATTTCATGTGTCACAATGATCATGGTCATATGCTGCTTTGCCAGTTCCTTAATAACCTTAAGCACCTCTACCGTAAGCTCCGGATCAAGTGCGGAGGTCGGTTCATCAAAAAAGAGAATCTGGGGCTGCAGGGCCAGTGCCCTTGCAATCGAAACTCTCTGCTGCTGTCCTCCGGAAAGCTGGCACGGATAGGCATTTGCTTTATCGGCGAGCCCGAGCTGTTCTAAAAGCTTCTTTGCTCTCTCCACTGCCTCTTCCTTCGGTACTTTATCGACACAGACAGGTGCGTCTGTAATATTCTTCAATACGGTATAATGTGGAAACAGATTGAAATTCTGGAAAACCAGTCCGAAGTACTTCCGGATCTGCTTTAATTTCGCCCTGGACGCATACACGCATTTTCCGTTCTCTTCCTTCGCTGCTGCTTCCCCAAGATAAATGAGATCTCCCCCATCCATCTTTTCAAGTAATGTAGCACATCTAAGGAGCGTGGACTTTCCGGAACCGGACGGTCCGATAATCGAAACGACCTCTCCCCTGTGCACCTCTATGGAAATATCTTCCAGTACATGCAGGTCACCGAAATGCTTTCTGATATGATTCATCTGTAATAAAGTCTCACTCATTCCGGCTGCCTCCTAATGATAATAGTCCATGGATTTCTCAATCCGTTCCATAATCGCTGCCACAAGCAGATTAAAGATATAATAAAACAAACCTGCTGCCATCAGCGGCATAATGCTCGTTTCAGCTGCCGCGATCTGCTTGGCCAGCGTAAACATCTCTGCCTGTGACAAAACAAAAGCAAGAGACGTATCCTTCACTAAGGTAATCGTTTCATTCGTAATCGACGGCAGAATCCTCTTCATCACCTGCGGGAAAATGATCTTGAAGAAGGTCTGCACCTTCCCATAGCCCAGAATCTCTGCGGCCTCATACTGTCCCACCGGCATGGATTCAATTCCGCCACGGTAAATCTCGGCAAAGTATGCTGCATAGTTCACCGCAAAGGCAATAATGATTGCCGGGAACCGGTATCCCTTCAGATTAGTGCCAAATAAATAGTACGGTCCGAAGTATACCACGATCAGCTGCAGCATCAACGGCGTACCTCTCATAATAGAAATATATATCTTACTGATACCTTTTAGCAACACATTTTTTGACATTCTTCCAAAAGCCACCAAAAGTCCCAGCGGTAACGAAAAAAGTAACGTCAGAAAAAAAATTTCTACCGTTACCAGCATTCCCTGTCCCAATTGCAATATAATTGTCTGAAAATTCATACCTTACTCCTGTGTATAAGTTAACTCAAAAATGATCCACCGGATCATTTTCTCATATGCATGGCAACATAACCATTCAGGGGCAGAATCTTCATTCTGCCCCCGGAACACCTCTAGATCGGAAGA
>ERZ779880.1485-NODE-1485-length-20779-cov-3.502268_pt1 | contig 20779 bp, 14 predicted proteins | sample MGYA00511555_ERZ779880 | MGnify/ENA primary metagenome ERZ779880 (study PRJEB29588, sample SAMEA2145815) | human gut metagenome | biome: human gut; feature: human-associated habitat; material: faeces | place: Denmark | collected 2008/2010 ...
GGTTCCATCCGCAAGCTTCACCAGCAGATCCAGATGATCGATCGCTGTATCCTCCGTATTGGTAACCATATATCTGACCGCTGTCTTGCCATCCTGTATGTCACTCTCATCTACATACGCACTAACAAGCTGCAAATGATTTGCCTGCTCTTTCGTAATGTCCACTAAAACATTCAAACCGGAATCGGCATTTTCCGCATTTGCCACGATCTCCCAGTCACCGTCTTCCTTCAGGATCGGTGAGAAATATCTCCAGTAAGTGCCTTCCTGCTCACAGACCACGACCGGCTCTGACCATCCATCGTCTGTCTTCATAGACGCCAGGATCTGCCCCTTACCAGTCTCTTCCTCATATCTGCTCCAGATATAACCGCTCTTGTCCCCATTGGTGCAATACTGCACAGCAGAGCCAAATGCACTCTCCCCCGCCGAGAAGGAAGTGACGCTGCCATCGGATATCTGATAACGATACAATGTACCATTTACCACCATACTGACAGCCCCGTCTGTATACTGCAGACCGGATACGGCACCATCCTCTGCGTCCATCATCAGATCTTCCAATGCCGGTATTACCTGTCCGTTCGTGTCAAAAACAGCATTGATGCCGTTTGCCTGTCCATCATAGACCGCCTCCGTCTTACCATCCTTCTCATATACCGTATAAGAATCGATCGTGCCGGGTGCCTGTGACAGCACCTCTTCGCCGTCAAAGTCCGTGCCATTCCACTTAGCCGTGCAGATACTGTTGTTTCCACTCTCCTGCATCATGTCACCCGCATCATTTCTGACCCATGCGACAGTAATATCCTCGCCGTTGGCACAAATCTGCGGCATCATGTCACAAACATCATTGTCCGTCACACGGACTGCCTCTCCAAAAGTTCCCGTCTCCTCATCAAAGATCGAACAATAAATCTCCGAATTCTGTGCCATCTCTTTCAGCACTGCAGCACTGTCGGCACTGATATCTCCTGCCGTCTCCGCTTTCTGCTTCTGCCATACGAGAACAAGCTTTCCATTCACGACCTTCATATCCGCAAACAAATCCGCATTGCCATCATCACAGACCGGACGGTCTTCGGACCATCTGCCATTCTCCCATACAGAATATTTCAGCACAGAGCTGTCGAGCGTCTCACGACTTGCGTCATATGCCTGATACACCATAACTTTCCGGTCTCCGATCTGTACCTGCTTTGGCAGCGATGCCGGCAGGATGCCTTCCTTCAAAGTCGTCACGATACCCCTTGTATCCGACTGCGCCTGTGCTTTCTTGCGGGAAGAGCTCGTCTGATCCTTCTTCGGATACCATTTGCTTTCTGCCTTCGCAAAGGATGTGTCCATCGCTGACAGAACCCCGTCACTCAGGGAAACATCGTCTAGGATCCCCAGCTTCTTTTTGCCTGTCGTATCCCACATTGTCCAACTCTTTTTTGCCAAAGTGTGATTCCAATCAATGACAAATGCCACCTTGACATGAACCCCTGCCTCTACTTGAATCTCCCCCTTTGTTGCAGGAAGTATCGTGACAGGGAATGAAGCAGATCCTTTCGCACCAATTGCCGCAACCTTATCAATTCCATAACCACCTTCTAAGCTGAAAGTCGGTGTGATTTTTACACTTCCGTCAAGTGACGGAAATGTTTTTTGTGCATAGTCATACTCCCCCTTAATCTCTCCGGACAGTTTTCCAGAACCGCTCAAATTCAGGTACATCGGACCGATCGGTGTCGCAAACTGCCAGCTTACACTCCCTTTCCATTCCGCGTCCATAGCCAGTGCTCCTGTCCCTGATATTTTATTGCCATTTTTGTCATATTTGTTTTCAAAATATCCCATCGCAGATATTGTTGGCTTTTTGCTTAATTTACTGACATCCATCACATTCAGTGCCTGTACACCCCATGTGTTTCTGTATTCGTTCAGACAATTATTTTGCCCTGAATTCTTTTTCGCTTCCTCTACATCTTTCTTGAAAGTCGTCCACTTCGCATCTTCATCCAACCAGTCGCTCTTTCCAATTCCAACACTTCCACGGATCGTATAGCTGCCATCTTCCTGATCCACTTTACGAGTTATCGTGATCGGAAAAGAAGAAATTTTTAAAGTCCAGTTCTGCGGAAAGAATTTGGCTGTCTCATCGTCTGTCGTACCGGAAACATCCTCTCCCAGTATCAGACTGCCTCCATTTCCTTTGGTCTCACTATCCGATGTCGGAGTTGTTACCGTCACTTCACAGGTGGTCGTAGAACCGTCAGCTGCCGTTCCGGTAATGGTTGCCGTTCCCTCCGAGATTCCGTCCACGGACCACAAACCTGTCGCATTCCATACTTCCTTAGAGCCATTTGCCGTAGCAAGCGTCGTCGCTGTCGTAGGCAGGATAAATCCATAGTAATTGACCCGTGCCACGCTCGGATCCGAAGAAGTCCATGTGACCTGACTTGTCATCTGCTTCAATGCATCCAGACTATCCTCATACGCCTTGGCACACATTGTCGCTGTGTGACCTACATCCACGGTGCATACGGCATCGCACTGTAACTTTCTTTCCTGCGCACTCGCAGCATCTGACGGCGTGGGGGTTGCAACGGATACGCTTCCTCCCTCGGAAGATACAGTGCCCGCATAGGACCAAAGATTAGAGGAGGAAAGATTCAAATGCAAAGCGGGGCGTACAGCGACACCAACATAGTTGACACTGTAATTGTTGCAGTCGCCGTAGCCATAGTAAGAGACACGTGAAGCATCCCGACCAGAGCCGCCCGGCGAACGCAACCACCAAAAGTCGGCTTTACCGACACCAAACATCCCGCTTTTCCCGGCAACATATGCAGTATTTGTTGCCACTCGAGTCTTACTATCCGTATCAAATGTACTATTAAATCCATATGACGCATTACTTGCCTCTGCGATAGACAATAGAAACACCCTGTCATTCGTATCATCCCCCCCCTCTGTGCCATAGTAGGGATTATCCTCATTCACAACCGTCACCTGCCTAATGACATTCTTCTCTGCAGATGTAAACGCTGCATCAATGAAATTGTCACTGCTATAATCAATGCTGTCCACATTAGATGATGCGCCATATCCGTTCAACCAGCTACGCATAGTACAAGTTTCCCAAGTAACTTTGCTCTCTGATTTATTATATGGTCCTGCATCCAGGTTCTGATCCGCCAACAGAAAAGCATCATCACCATCTACCGACAGTACACGCCATTTGATCGGCTGCTTCTCATCATTTTCATCGGCAACTCCGTCACCGTTTGTATCATTCTGCCAGTAGTTTCCGAAGTATACGCAGTCCCATGTTGTGACTCCGTTACTATCCGTGGTTGGATTGTTTAGTCCATAGCCTGCTGCCTGTGCCTGACGGGGCATGGTGATCCCGGTCGGCAGCGACAATACCATCGCCAATGTCATGAGTATGGCGATGGAGCGTTTGTGTGTGTTTGTGTGTTGTTTCATCTTGTGTCTCCTTTCATCATACATCCATGATTTACCTATAAAATATTTCGCCTATTTCTACACTTAGTAACAGCTAATGCCAGAGAAACTTTTCCCGTCTCCCCGGCATCAACAATTTTACAAACACATTTATTTCTTACTACTTGGTTACCTTTACCGTCTTATTGCCCTTTTTCTTCAGAAACTTCTTATATGCCTTATATTTTTTCTTCGGCACTTTGACGGTCAGCTTTTTCGCCGTTCCCTTGAAGGCATTTTTGCCAACAGAGTTGCTCTTTAACTTCGCTGATTTGATCGTGATCTTCTTCAACTTCTTACATCCGGCAAATGCCTGCTTTCCGATGGATGTAACATTCTTTCCGATCGTGATCTTTTTCAGCTTTTTTTTGTTCGCAAATGCCTTTGGCGCAATGCTCTTCACTTGGTAAGTCACTCCGTTGACCTTGATTTTATCAGGAACGGTAACACTGCTTGCATTTTTCTTGATCGCTTTGGTATAAGCTACTGCAGGCTGCTTTTTGTCTGCTGATATGACCTTATATGAAGCAGTCTTGTCCTTTACGGTTGTGCCAACTGCCGCCGGCGCAGATGGTTCCTTGGTATTTGAAGTGTTTGAACCTGGTGCATCCGTCCCCTTTGTATCCTGTGCTGTACCCGGTGTCGGTGCCGGTGTCATACTTGGGGATACAGTTGGAATAGGAGCCTCGGTTGCGTTTGGCGTCTTGGTTACTTCTGGCGTTTTTGTCGGTTTGCCCGTTGGTTTTATGGTTGGCTTTACCGTTGGTTCTGTATTTATATCATCTTCCTGAGCATACCATCCCTTGTCTATACAAAATATAATTTTGCAGTCTTGATATGCGAATACCGAAGTATAATACTCTCTATCTGGTTGAGTAATGTCAAATATACTATTGCCATCCTCATCAAGCACCTCATATTGCTTCAAGGTATCACTAATTTGTGTCTCACGAACTTCTACTTTTCTCTCTTCTGTTTGTGGATCCTTATTTAATTTGCCATTGTAATAATAATAAATTTCAGATTCGCTTTTCCCATTATTATATTCACATATTTCAAATTCATTTCCATGTCCATAGATATCAAATGAATACAGCATCTGTGACACATCTTGTTTCCATAATAATAAATACTTTGTATTTCCTCGCTCGCTATCACTCACTGTGTGGTCTATATACTCCTCGTCATCAGGTGTTAATTTTTTTGCTATTACATAATAGTCCTCTCCTATATTATTCTCATAATTAAACTGAAGGTCTACATAATTTCTAAAATCACCTTTAGAATCCTTATAAATAATGTTATCTATTATTTTCCCCTTACTAGGTTCCTCCTCGATATAATGAATGTTTCCTTTATCATCTCTAATATACTCATTATCTGCAATTAAACATCCCTGTACCATCAAATCGCCTTCCTGATTATAATATGATACAATCTTTTCCTGCGATTCATTTACATCTAATACTATAGGAACCGTAACCTTATAATACTTATCTCCATCTCCCCATGAAGGCTCCACTTCCGGTTCCCCTATCTTGGTAATCTTATACGATGTTCCAGTATAAAATTTTGTATAATTTATATTTTTTAGTGAAGCATTTACCTTTTGCATCGCGGCTGCATTTTTTTCGTCTTTTTCATCAACCACCGCCTTTACCATCGTGTGCATATCTTCTACGCTTACTTCTTTTCCTTGTGCCGTATAATATGCAACTTCCACATCTGTATTATTCATAAGACTTTCAATAGAATCTAAGATATCATCTTCCGACATACTATTATATATTTGAATACCAGCTATATGAGTAGACGACTCAGGCTCAGTTGCTTTACGATAATAATCGTAATCCGGGCAGATTAATTTGCGAAAATACATTGTACCATTCACATAAAATCTATTGAAGACCATATACTGCTCTCCTGTTGCGCCATAAATTTTACTATCCAAAGATAATTCCTTACCATCCAGAATAATTCCAATTTCTCCAGATGCCTTTTCTCCTACTTCCATTCGACTAATCACATCATAATCATCCCCATAAATTACATCCCTATTTTCATAATTAAATGTTTCATATTCGAAATCTGTAATCAATCCCTCACTTGGTTTATATAACGCCCACAAACCATCCTCAGTTTCATTAACCATATATTTATCGCCGTACGAACTTACATTGGCATATTTTGCGGGCACTACAACATTTCCCTCTTGGTCAATGACACCGTAATACAACTTATCTCCCTCTTTTCTACAAATAGAGCCCTCAGAATCTACATCATAATATCTTCCTATTTCCTTTTTTATCGTTCCATCCAATTTCACCACATCATATTGTTTTTCATCAGAATTAATGGTCTGATAACATAGTATGGTTGCTTTTTCCTCAGAACCACAATCCGCCCCGGATACCGGTCTATATGTCCCCCAAAAAACATATATCCCATCATATTTTGTCTTTGTTTCTTTTTTAGTAGATAGGTTATAGAAACATACTACACCGTCTTTCATCCCGACAACTGCATGCCCTCCTACTGCGTAGACCTTGGAAAATCCTAAATCATCAGAATAAACTACTGACCAATTTTCTGCACTGGCTGCATATGCACGCATCGTTTCCATTGCTGTTCCCTCACAACACGATGTTACAATCAGTGCCAGCACTAATCCTACGGCAATTTCAAATCTTCTTTTTCTGTGTATCATTCTTCATTCCTCCCTGCTTGCTATACTATATTGTATCTCTCTATTACAATACAATATAGTTTTTGATTCTCTTCATACTTTTTCAAGTGCAACCATTACCTCTTCACTACGCATTCAATCGATGTTTTAATAACTATTTCCATATTTACATCCTGCATATGACAATTAAATCTCTTCCTCTAGGTTACTATACGGTCAATTATAGCAATACTAATATATTTTGTAAATATACTTTTCTTTTATAAACTAATAATTATAAGAACCCCTAGAGGACTCCATCACTAATTTTAACAAGGAGTGATTTCTGCATGTTTACGACTTTATCAACATGTAGAATACGTTCTTAATAATATACCTAACGGGAAATGGAGGAAAATATGCTTGGAGACCAAATTAAATACCTGCGTCATCTGCACAAAATTAGTCAAGTGAAGCTTGCTGAAGAAATCGGCGTCACGAAGCAGACCGTCAGCAATTGGGAAAACAACAATATTATGCCTTCTGTAGAATTACTAAAAAAATTATCTATCTATTTTTCTTGCTCAACTGATTATCTGTTAGAATTAAATCAAGGCTCGACGGAACTGTTTATTGATACCTATGGTTTGGAAGATCAACAAATTGTTCATCTTCAGCAAATTGCTAATGACTATAAAGAATTACTTAGAAAATAATATAAAGAAAGGCTGTGACTTTTACCAAAAATCACAGCCTTTCTTTATGATCAATCCATCTCCCAGTGCGCATGACTGCCTTTGTCCGTTCTTGTCACGACAAGCTTCGTTCCTACCTGCGCCTTTAATTCGCTGACATGCGAGATAATTCCAACCAAGCGCTTGCCGCCTGACAATTCATTCAACACAGCGATCGCTTGGTTTCTCGTCTCCTCGCTCAACGCTCCAAATCCCTCATCGATAAACATCGTATCTATGTGTACACTGCCTCGGCTGTCCTGTATCATGTCAGCCATCCCTAGCGCCATCGCAAGCGCTGCAACAAAAGATTCGCCACCCGATAGCGTTTTCACATCACGCACCTGATCATTGACGATGCTATACACATCCAGATCCAGACCAACCTGTCCCACGGTCCGCAAATGTTCCAGATCCCGACATCGTAGTTCAAATTGATGATTCGTCATCCGCACCAGACGCTGATTAGCGCGGTCAATAATCTGTGCAAAATAACGACGCTGAATATATGTTTGAAAATTAACGTGCCGTTTAGAAATTCTTCCATTCGCAGTATTATCTAAGTTGGCTAATATCTCCGCATGCCGTTTCATGCTGTCCCTTTTTTCGTACAGCTTCGTTCCGGCTTCATATGCACGCTCATTTTCTTTCGCCACATGATAAAGTTCTTTCACCTGTGCCTCTAATGATTTCTGTCGGCGCCCAAGTTCCTCTCTTTGCTGCAATAATTGCTGTAGTTCTATTGGTTTCTTATCCTTGGTCTGCTGTTCCAGATCACGGACACGTTCTTCGGTCAGCTTGCACGCTTGCTCATACTCATTAATCTGCTGCTGAAATGCATCTAATTGCTGTTTGTCCATGCGCGCATTTTGGTACGCTTCCTCATTTTCAAAGTCCTGCTCTGTTAAGCTTTGTGTATACGCCGTTTCTGCCTGCACCACTGCTTCAACGCAACGCTCTAAATGAGCAGTCTCTGCCTTACGTTCTCCCTCTCGTTCCTGCTTTTCCCGAGCAAATTTTTCATGCTTCTTTTCTGCAGCGGCTGCTTTCTGCTTGATCTGTGCAATCTTTGCCTGCCATTCATTAAGGTCATTTTGGAACTGATCCGGGATATCCTGCAACACGGCATCTTGTATTGTTCGTTGTGAAACAGTTGGCATCTCATCGTCGTGCAGTTGCGACTGCAGGGCTTCCCATTTCCCTTGTATCCCCGCCAACTTTTGCTGCAACTGCACTACCTGTTTTTGATCCTGTTCCCGTTTCGATTGCAAACGTCTTTCCTGCTCTACCATTGTTTCAAACACAGCATCCGCAGATCCCATCCTATCAGATTTCTGATCATGATCCACATCGTGTTCCATCACCGGATGATGCACGTTTCCACACACCGGACAAGGTTCCCCCTCTACCAGCGTCAAACGCAATTGCAATGCCTGATTATCCATGATCTGGGCATGAATTTCCTCATACTCCTGTTCACTTTGCTGCAAAAGAGTCTCTGCTTCCTGCAATTTTCCTTGGCACGCCATAAACTCTGCCTGTAATTTTTGTATTTCCTGCAACCGAATAAGTCCCTCTTTACGGACACGTACCTTTTCTTCCAGCACAGGAACTTCTGTTTCCAATTGCTTTCCCAATGACTGGTAATCGTTTTCTATCTGTTCCATTTTCGGGACATTTTCTTCAAACCATTGTTTTAACTGTTCCAATCGCTGCTTGCAATCTGCAGATTCTTTTCTGCGTTCCGTTACAATTTTGGCATCCTTGTCGACAACCATCGCACGCCGACCGGCATCCAGCTTAAGCCGCATTACATCCACTGTTTCCTTCTGCACTGACAACCGTTCTGCTTTCTTATGGTGGCGTTCTAACTCTTCAAACATTCGATTGATATTGGTGCCCGCTTCGATCTGTGCCGATATTTTTTCTAATGTCTTTCCTACATTTTCCTTGTCATTTTCCACTTGTCCAAGCTGCTGGTTGCTGTCTCCACATATACGCTTTGCCAGAGCAAGCAATTCATCGGGATGTGTCTCACTAAATAGCACTTCCAAATCATTCCACTGCTCGTCAAGTACCGCATCAACCGCCTGTATGCGCCCAAGTTCTTTGATGATATCTTCTCGATTTCCGATCAGCTTTCCATAAACGCTTTTTGCCTCCAACGCCAATTCCCGCTGAATCTGTTCATAGATCGATGTATCAAAAATCCGCGCAAAAATTTCTTTGCGCTCTTCCGATGTCGCATGCAAAAGCTTAATAAAGTCGCCCTGCGCAAGCATTGCGATCTGTGTGAACTGATTACACCCCAGTCCAATGATCTGCTGTATTTTTTCGTTTGTTTCCTTGGTTTTCCCGGCAAATTCTGTACCATCCGGCAATATAAGACTTACCTTTGTGCCCGTCGTTGTCTTTAACCGCTCCCCTTTTTTGTTCCATTTGGGCTGATCCGGACTTCTCGTAACCAAATACTCCCGACCATCGTAGTCAAAGCAAAATCTTACTTCTGTCTTTTCTCCGGGTTTTGCAAACTGACTGCACATCATCTCACCGCTGCGCTTGCCACCGCTGGTTTCCCCATATAACGCATAGCATATTGCATCAAAAATTGTGGTTTTTCCCGCACCGGTATCTCCTGTAATCAAAAACAAACCCTGACTTTTGCCGGTGAAATCAATTTTTTCGTCCCGATAAGAGCCAAACGCTTTCATTTCAATATATATTGGTTTCATACTCATTTCCTCTCATATAATATCTTCAAGACAATTGACAACTTGCAGCTATGCTTTTCCTGCTTTCCATTTCATATTTCCAAGCCAATTAACATCTTGCAGTTATGCTTATCACATTCTCTCATCACACAACGCCATAGCTCAACCCTCTTTGCTTCCATCACACTTAGCAATAATCTGCTGTAATTCCAATTCTTCCTCTTCGCTCATCGGCTGATCATTCATCATCTGATAAAACTCCTGGAATGCTTCTAATGGACTTAACTGTGTATTCTCTATTTCCTGCTGTTTCATTCTTGCCATGGTACGTGTATTCTCTATCCGTACCTCCAAAATACGGTCAAAGCATTCATCCAGCTGATCTTTTGGGCGGTATAAACCCGTTTCATCTGTCAAAACAATGCTCACATAATCGTCTCGATGCGCCTCGGCACCCTGAATTACTTCTTCCAAAATTCCCCGCAGACTGCAGACATCCCGAAGTGGGCGCAGCGGTATTCGTTCTATTTTCGGACTGTCCCCTTTTTCGCCCAGCGTCACCATGGTAATTCCCTTCTCATGGTGCTCTTCGCTGACAGAATATTTTAACGGCGTTCCGCTATAACGAATATGCGCCTTGCCCACCGGCTGCTCTCCATGAATATGTCCCAGCGCAACATAATCAAACGCCTCTACCATATCAGTATGAACACTATCGATACCACCCACTGACAAATACATTAGTTCCGAATCGCAGCGCTCAACTTCTCCATTACCACCCACAAAAAATTGATGCGCCACCAATATATTTCTTTTCGTAAAATCGATTTCTTCCCGTTCTAACACTTTACGGACCGCCATGTCATAGTCCGTAATTTCCTGTCCCGGAAAAAGGACTCTAGCCTGGCCCGGTTTCAAGAAAGGCAGTAAATATACCGCCACCTCTCCATACTCATCCTGCAAGATCACTTTGCGCAGATGTTCCTCCTCTGTCGTCGGGATCATAGTTGATACGACTATCTTTTGTCTTTCCAAAAAAGAACTTGCATATTTTAATCGGAGAGCACTATCATGATTTCCTGCGATCATACACACCGGGATTTGTGGATCCAACGATGCTATCTCATTCAGAAAATGATCAAAGATCTCATACGCCTCACCCGACGGCACCGATTTATCATATATATCACCTGCGATCAATATCGCATCGGGGCAGTGAATTGCGGCCTGTTCCACAATTTGATGCAAAATATCTTCTTGTTCCTCGCGCAAACTATACGCGTACAATTGTTTTCCAATATGCAAGTCTGATATATGAAATAATTTCATGCTAATTTCTCATCCCTTTCTCCATCTGCAAACATATACTACTGCCTAAAAAGTAAGAGCAACACCAACATTTTGTAATGAGCTACATTGCAAAGCAGCAATATCCCAATAAATAAGAAAACAATAGGCAACAAGAACGTCACCAATTACGTGTGACGTCCCTGTTACCTATCTTTTGAAACCGCGATTAATCTACTAATACCATGCGAACTGCACCATACATTCCCGCATCATTTCCAAGCTCTGCAAGACGAAATTCTTTATCTTTTAATGCAAACATAACATTTTTCTCATATTTTTCTTTGGTGATATCAGCTACGACCTGTCCGTTTTTAGAAACACCGCCACCGATAACAAATGCCTCCGGATCAATAACCTGCGCTGTATGAGCAAGTCCAAGTCCCAAATACTCTGCAAATTCATTAACCACATCCTCTGCCATGTCGTCTCCGGCCTTGTATGCATCGAAAATCTCTTTGCCGGTGATCTCCGGGTAATCGCGCAATAAAGAAGGCGTGTCCGTATTGGCAACTTTTTCTCTGGCACTGCGCATGATTGCTGTTGCGGAAGAATACTGCTCCAAGCAGCCCCTCTTACCACAGCCACACACTCTCGTCTCATGCAGGTTGACCGTCAAATGACCGATCTCACCAGCCGCACCATGGGAACCTGTTACAATCTTACCATTCATAACGATTCCACCGCCGACACCGGTTCCAAGCGTCACCATTACAATGCTGTTAAATCCGCGGCCGCCGCCTTTCCACTGCTCGCCAAGAGCTGCCACATTTGCGTCATTACCAACTTTGACTTTCTGAACCCCTGTCAGTCTGGTCACCTCATCTGCCACCGAAAAGATTCCCCAGCCGAGATTTGCGCATTTCAAAACAACACCCTCTTCTGTAATCGGTCCCGGTACACCCATGCCGATTCCAAGAATATCTTCTGTCGCAATATTTTTCTCCTCATTCTTTTCTTTGATCGATGCCGCAATATCCGGCAAAATCTGCTCTCCGCCATCTTCTTTGTGTGTCACGATCTCCCATTTATCGATCATGGTTCCTTCTTCATCAAAAAGTCCCATCTTTACCGTTGTTCCCCCGATATCGATACCATATATATAGTCTGCCATAGTTTCCTCCATTTCTTCCTTATGTACTCTCCGAATCTACTGAACGAAGAATTTCGAGCGTACATCCTTCATAATATTTTGTAATAAGTGTACCAAATTTTCTGTAATCTGTCATCCGAAAGAAAATAAATGTACTGATTTTTCGTGGATAACTTTGATAACCTGTGGATTTCTCCCCATTTTTGTTGAGTTATCCACTAATTGTCCGCAAAACAGGACAGTTATCCACAATTTCGGACAAATGACCTGTATTATGGTCAGTCCCTATTCCGACACACTGTCCAGCTTGTTGGTCTGTCCCTGTTTCCGGCTCCCTGTCCGGCTTATTGGTCTGTCCCTGTTTTCGGCTCCCTGTCCGGCTTATTGGTCTGTCCCTGTTTTCGGCTCCCTGTCCAATTTATTAACCTGGCCCATTTCCAAACCAATTCCCACATCTTTCCCAGCAAAATTCACATCTTAATATCCTGAAATCCCGGATAAGGACTCATCATTGTCTATCCAGCTTTGCACCTCGATCACCCGATAATGCTCTTCATCATCACGTACGATCACCTGCTTGATTCCCGCATTAATGATCATTCGCTTACACATCGAACAACTATTAGAATTGTGTACATATTCTCCTGTTGACACCTCACGACCCGACAAATACATCGTCGATCCGATCATTTTTTCCCGCTCTGCGCTGATAATCGCATTCGCTTCCGCATGCACACTGCGGCACAATTCATAACGCTCTCCGCGCGGTATTTTCATTTCTTCGCGAATACATCGATTAATATCTGTGCAGTTCTTGCGGCCTCTCGGCGCTCCTACATATCCCGTTGCAATTACTTCGTCATTTTTTACAATGACAGCACCGTAACGCTTTCGCAGACAGGTTCCCCTCTGCGACACGACATCTGCCAGATCCAAATAATAATTAACTTTATCGCGCCTTTCCATCATTAAAACCTCCATCCACATGAACCCCTCTGTGTTCTACAGAAGTAGAAAACACGATCAGTGTTTTGGTTCGTCCATATTGCTGCAATTCACCAATGAATTGATCCAACTCATGTGTACTAGGGAACCACACTTCCAAAAGCATAGAATAATCTCCCGTCACACAATTGCACTCTACCACATTCGGGCAGGCTTTGATATACGGATAAAACTGCTCCTTATCGATCGGCGATACTTCCAAGTTGATAAACGCCTTGATATGATAGCCCATCTTGACCGGATTAACCGTCGCGTGAAAGCCCTCTATATAACCAGCTTCAATCATATTGTCAATGCGCACCGATACCGCAGGCGATGACAAAAACACTGCTTCCGCAATGTCTTTCAATGACATTCTCGCATTTTCCTGCAGCATACGCAATATTTCTCTATCTACATGATCTAATTCCTTATTCTTCATCGCAAAACCTCCATGCCCATATATTCTGTCAATTTCTTCCGTTGCTATGAATTACAATTTCTATCACTATATTCACTTTCGCAGCCCCTGCTCAACATGGCAATTGATAGTGATTCTTTATACTTACATCCATCATTTGAATCACTGCACGATCGCGCTTAATATGATGCAGATCACAGCCATAATAAACATAATTCCTGCAAAAACGCGTGCAATTATTTTGGATCTTCCCATCCAAAGCATACTATTTAACCTTGATTGCTGCTTGTCCTTTGTGATCTCTTCCAAATATTCTAAGATTTCCGGCGGAATTTCTCCGGTCTCCTCAGACTCTGCCGCAAGCTCTGCTTCATCCGGCTGTATTGCATTCCACTGATTTAGCAAGCCTTTCGCCTCTTCCAAGCGCTCTGCAGCAACACAAACATCTGCGCCGGAAGCCGCCATTCCCAACTCGCCGGTATACAGCTTTCCCTGCACCGGACTGACTGATGGCTGCACAAAAGCTTGCAATCCTGCATCTTTTAATCGTCCTACCAGCATATTTCCCTCTACTTCACTGGCAACATGGGTCAACTTTGCAAAATCTGCCATACGCATCTTTCCTTTCCATGTGCTATCTCTCAATAAACACAATCTTTGTCCTGCAAATAACTTCTTTCATCATACCACAAATCACCTTTCTATGCCACGCGCAATTCTCTTTTCTATATGGTTGATGATTGACAGAATTGCCAAACCACCTTATACTGATAAATGTTATTACTAATACAATCTGGGGAGCTAAGGAGATTACTCCTATGCTGAGAGGGACCTGTTCCGACCCATATACCTGATCCGGCTAATACCGGCGTAGGGAGATGGATTCCATATATAAGGCACACATTCTATCCGAAATGTGTTTCAGACTATATGTACTTTCGCTTATAATAAGCACCTCAGATACTTTTTGAGGTGCTTTTTGCTTAATAGGAAACTCCAGCTATTATTTTTGCCAATGCAGCCCCTCAGACAAGGAGGAAATTATGAGTTATACAACACAGATGGATGCTGCCAGACAGGGCATCATCACACCGGAAATGAAAGCGGTCGCAGCAAGTGAACACATTGCCGAAGACGAACTTCGTGAGCTGATCGCTCTCGGTCAGGTTATTATTCCTGCCAACAAAAATCACAAATGCTTAAAGCCAAATGGTATCGGCAGCCGCTTACGCACTAAGATCAACGTAAATCTCGGAACTTCCAGAGATTGGACGGACCTAGACATGGAAATGGAAAAAGTAAAAAGTGCGGTAGACATGGGTGCAGAAGCAATCATGGACTTGAGCTCCTGTGGCGATACACAGAAATTCCGCCGCAAGCTGACGAGTGAATGTCCGGCTACGATCGGTACTGTACCAATTTATGATGCTGTTGTTTATTATCACAAAGCATTAAAAGACATCACCGCTAAAGAATGGCTCGATATTGTGCGTATGCACGCAGAAGACGGCGTTGACTTTATGACGATCCATTGCGGTGTCAACAAAGAAACTGCTGCCCGTTTTAAGCGTAACAAGCGACTGATGAACATTGTTTCCCGCGGTGGTTCAATTATTTTCGCTTGGATGGAAATGACCGGACAAGAGAATCCATTTTATGAATACTATGATGAAGTTCTTGATATTTGCCGCGAGTACGACGTCACGATGAGCCTCGGTGATGCATGCCGTCCGGGCTGCCTCAAAGATGCATCTGACATTTCTCAGATTCAGGAACTTATTACTTTGGGTGAATTAACAACCCGTGCTTGGGAAAAAGATGTCCAGGTAATGATCGAAGGTCCGGGACATATGCCGCTCAACCAGATCAAGGCAAATATGGAAATTCAAAAAACAATCTGTAAAGGTGCCCCATTCTATGTATTAGGACCTTTGGTTACTGATATTGCACCGGGATACGATCACATCACTTCCGCAATCGGTGGTGCGATCGCCGCTACTTATGGTGCATCTTTCCTGTGTTATGTTACACCGGCCGAGCATCTTAGATTACCGGATCTTAACGACGTAAAAGAAGGAATTATCGCTTCCAAGATCGCTGCTCATGCTGCAGATATTGCCAAGGGACTGCCGGGCGCACGCGACTGGGATGACGCAATGGGCGCCGCACGTCATGATCTTGATTGGGACAAAACCTTTGAACTGTCTATCGATCCGGAAAAGGCAAAGGCTTACCGTGAAGGTGCAAAACCAGAGAAAGAAGATACCTGTTCTATGTGCGGTAACTTCTGTGCAGTCAAAAATATGAACCGCATTTTGGATGGCGAGATCGTATCCATTTTTGACGAATAATCGACGGCAGTTATAGCTGCGGAATAAATGATCACAGTAATATTAACTATTGCCGGATGAAGCAATTACAACTATTGAGCTATATTTTATAATGATTATATTTTGGCCTTCGCATACAAAACATCAGATGCGAAGGCCACATTTTCAGTAGAAAGAGAAAGGATGATGGGATTATGAAAACAGCACTTACTATTGCAGGATCTGATTGCAGCGGCGGCGCAGGTATTCAAGCCGACCTAAAAACAATGACTGCCTATGGCGTATATGGAATGAGTGTTATCACTGCCCTGACTGCGCAAAACACACTTGGCGTTACACAGAACAATTTAATAAATGCTGACGTCGTATCTGCACAGCTTATGTCCGTATTGTCGGATATCACCCCAAACGCCATCAAGATTGGCATGTTAGGAAATGGACAGATTGCCACTGCTGTTGCCGAAATCCTACAGGATTTTTTCTCACCATCAACGCAATCACCTTCTTCCCTGCAAGCTCACGAAAATGCTATTCCCAATTCTTCCATCCCATCTCATGCAAATACTATCCCCATCGTGATAGACCCTGTACTTGTTTCTACCAGTGGCAAAACTTTACTTGACGAGGATGGTATCCGTGTTCTGACCGAACAGCTTTTCCCAATGGCAACGCTCATAACCCCTAATATTCCCGAAAGTGAATATCTCTGCAATCGTATTTTCAATGCGTTACCAAAACCTTGCGCGATAACAAATGCTGACGACATGATAAAAGCGGCACAAATCATGTACCGCCATTATGGATGTGCTATTTTGTTAAAAGGCGGACATGCCACCGGGAATGCAGACGATCTGCTTTACGATGGAACTGTTCATTGGTTCCACGCCACCCGCATAAACTGCACGAACACACACGGTACCGGATGTACATTATCCTCTGCCATTGCAAGTGCCCTTTGTCTAGGCAAAACGCTTCCCGATGCGGTACACTCAGCCAAAGAATATGTCCGTGGCGCAATGTCTACCGGACTTGATCTTGGACACGGAAACGGGCCACTTAATCACTGTTGGAATATTAGCAAATAATATCATCTGCCGTTTCACAAATTTCATTCCACACTGTGCTATTGGAAGAATCTTTCATACCATATACATAACAGTCGGTTTCTTTTGCCGCTTTCACTGCATATATTGCATCTTCAAAAATTATCGTATCCTTTTGTGCAACATCATAATGTTCGCATACCCATTGATATATTGCTCCGCTGCGTTTATTCAAGCCAATCTGCTCGCTGTCAAAGATATCCCGAAAACAGTTCAAAACATCCAATCTCTCCATTGCCATCTCTGCACATTTTCGCTCCGATGTCGTCAAAACGCAAAGAATGCTGTCCTCTTTTCGGGACAGTTGCCGGATCAAATCCAACATTCCGTCCTTTGCCGGGATCGACGTACGATATTTTTCTCGAATATAGGCAAAAATTCCTTCATTAATTTCCGGGACAGATTTGTCCACTCCAAGCGACTGAAAATATTCCGCCGATTCGTCCATCGTCATTGTCTCTATCCGCTGCTCAAGATCATCCGGAACCGCCACTCCCTGCGCAACCAGATAATTACGTCCAAGATGAAACCACTCTACCATAGAATTCAAGATTGTTCCATCCATATCAAAAATGTAAAGTTTTGCGTCCTTCGCCAACACTTTACGTATATCATTCCTATCCATGATTCAGAAATCCTCTCTATGTTTTATGACCGGATATACCACCCTTTTATACGCAGTTGTTATACTAATACAATCTTTGTATCCGATCATCCCGCCCTTTATATCAGTTGTTATACTAATTTAGGCTCGATATTTGATCATCTCGCCCTCACCTATAACCTAATATTTTTTCAGTGCATTACGACACTTTACTTTGATAGCATCTCACGAGTCAATTCCACCAGTTTCTTTGTTGCTGCACCCGGATCTTCCTGACCAAAAATCGCTGAAATTACAGAGATCCCATCAATTCCTGTTCCGGCAAGCTGCATCAGATTGTCTGCACTGATTCCACCGATGGCAACCACCGGAATTGACACGGTGTCTGTGATTTCTTTTAACTCCTCAAAACTCATCGCCGTCGTGTCCTTTTTGGTATCCGTATGGAATACCGCTCCAACACCGATATAATCTGCTCCCATCTTCTCAGCGTCTATCGCTTCCTGTAAATTTCCTGCCGACAGACCAATAATCTTATCCTCTCCCAAAATTTCACGAGCCTTGCGATACTCCATGTCGCTTTGTCCAATATGAACACCATCTGCATCAATCTCTTTTGCTGCATAAATATCATCGTTAATGACAAAAGGCACTTGATATTTGGCTGCAATAGCTTTAATTTCCTTTGCCTCTGCCACCATCTCCTCATGTGTGAATGATTTCTCGCGCAACTGCAAAAAAGTTGCTCCATTTTTCAATACATCTTCCACCTGATCGGCCAGCTTAGCCCCATTCAGCCAATATCTGTCCGTAATTGCGTACACCATCAAATCTTCCGCTTTCATTTTAGCCTCCATTCTTTCTACGAATTCGCTACGCTCTTTCTTACACTTCCTCAATTTTGGCACCCTGCAAAAAGGTTTCATTATCCATATTGCTCATTGCGTCCATCAAAAACATACGGAAAGATCCCGTACCACCATTCGTGCTCTGCACCTTTTCATAAGCAAGCTCTCCTGCATATCCGTATGCACTAATGCAAACCGCTGTCGCTTCCAGCAAGTTATCGGGATTGGCAGCCGCAAATACTCCCACTGCACTGGATAACATACATCCCGTACCCGTTACTCGTGACATCATTGGATGCCCATTTCGAATAAGATATGCCTTATTTGCATCCGCCACCACATCGATCGGGCCACTAATGGCAATTACTGTATTCAATCGTTCGCTCAATTTCTTCGCATACTCAGCAATTCCATCAATTGTATCTTCCGATGCAAGATCTTCCGCTGCTGCATCTACCCCATTTGCCTTAGAACTTTTATCTCCGACAAATTTCACCTCCGAAATATTTCCACGAATTACCGAAAAATGAACTTTATCCAATAAATTTTCCAACACTGCATTTCTATGTGCAGCCGCTCCTGCTCCAACCGGATCAAACACCAACGGATGATCTACCTTGTTATTAACCATACCTGTGCGCAACATACTCTCCTGATAATGTCCCGCCGTATTTCCCATATTAATAACACTGCCTGCACATGCCGCTGCAATCTCCTCAACCTCATCCGGATCATCTGCCATCGTTGGGGATCCTCCACACGCCAATGTCATATTGGCACAATCTGTTGCCGTAATATAATTTGAAATATTATGCACCACTGGTGCTTTTTCCTGAATATTTGCAAAAATCTCTGCACTGTCTTTTAAAATATCGCCTGTCATCTGTATACCTCATCTTTCTTATGCTATGTTATTTTGTCATAAGGTTTACGCCAACCAAGGGAAGTCGCATCATCCTGTATCCTTATCCTTAAAAGAAAAAGGCAGAAGAAAAAGCCATACCGATGGTGGTATGCCCCTTCTTCTGCCTCACGACAAAATCTATATTAAGGTTATCATATAACATAAAACTTGTCAAATCTAGGCAGATCAAGATGATGCACTCTTATCTGGTCAGATCAAGACGATGTATCCGTTCATTTTGCGTTATATATTCTGTCAGCTTCCTCCTCACTAAGCGAAAATGTTCTCTGCAATTGTGATAATATCGTTTCTTTCGGTATCTTCATATTTCTCAACATAGCTACCGTCTGCTCTATAGTTTCCGCACGGCCTTTTGTATGACCTTCCTCACGGCCTTCCTCACGGCCTTCCTCACGGCCTTCCGCTCTGCTCTCCGCCTTTAGATCCTCAATCGCTTTACACATATCCACTTTCCCCCTGTCTTGCTTAATTTCCAATCCTATCCCTGCAACCGTATTGATCACATTAGCTGCCGGCAGATCAAGACGATGCATCCGTTCATTTTGTGTTATATATTCTGTTAGCTTCTGCGCGTCCACAGAATACTTTATCGTCTGCAGCACCTCCCGCAAACTTGTGTGAAACTTCTCAAAATCATCTTCTGATAGCGTCATTGGTTGAATTAATTGTACTCTGTAGTCAGGAACGAAGTCAAGTAATTTACTGTCATTAATGTCGTACATTTCCCGCAATGAAAGCGGTCCATCCCATGGTTCTGTCCCGAAATATAATGTCAACGTAATAACAGGCAGTATCTTATCTGTCCTTAAAAATCCCGACAAAAACTCTCCGTTATTTCGCATGGTTCCACTGGAAAACCTCTTATTCCTTCGATTATCTGCTGCGATCATAGCAACCTGTTTATCATACTGCAGCGCATCATAAACCATGTTACGCACCGGCATTGCATAATGCACCTCCATCTGATTCTCAACGCCCAATATCACATAGTTTACGTGAGAGTCCTGCATCATTGCTGCAAACTTTAGCAGATCGCGGTGTTTCTGCGCCAAACTACTGTCGCGCGTTTTCTTCTTGGTACGCTTCTTCATTCGAGAACCTTCTGTACTAATGTCCACTTCTCGTGACGATCCATGTTCTCCAGTTGCTGCCGGCAACGTAACCAACTCCGTAACATCCTTCTCCGTAAGATTCTCCGGCTTTATCTTTTGTTCTCCATCATACAGAAAAAAGTTAAAGACATCCGCAAAAATCTCCGGGTTTCCTATGTACTCTTTAACGATTGTATCCTTAATAATATCCCTCCTACCCTGCTATATCGTTGAATGTTGCTTGTCTGAATTTTAGCATATGATATTTTTGACATTATTTCAACATTTTATTTCATTTGTCATAATAAACATGGCATTTATCAATAATTACCATTTCTAAAAAGGTATAACTCTTAAAACGCTTTCTACGCAACACTTTGTAAACAATTGTTTCTGTTTGAAGAGGAAGGAGGCAACCGCAAAACAACATG
>ERZ779880.1487-NODE-1487-length-20768-cov-23.406894_pt1 | contig 20768 bp, 18 predicted proteins | sample MGYA00511555_ERZ779880 | MGnify/ENA primary metagenome ERZ779880 (study PRJEB29588, sample SAMEA2145815) | human gut metagenome | biome: human gut; feature: human-associated habitat; material: faeces | place: Denmark | collected 2008/2010 ...
AATAATAATTATAATAAATATGTTTTAATTAAGCCGCGGTGAATTTTTGGTATTGAAAAAATCATCGCGGCAAATGAGGTTATTTATGAGACGTATAAAACTGACAGTAGCATATGATGGCTGTAATTACAGCGGATGGCAGATACAGCCTAATGCTTCGACAATAGAACAGGTTCTTGATAATGCGATTAATAAAGTGACAGGAGAGAAAGTTCACGTTATCGGTGCAAGCAGAACGGATGCAGGTGTACATGGTCTGGGAAATGTCGCTGTATTTGATACGGCTTCTGGAATTCCGGGTGACCGCTGGGCATATGCAATCAATACACATCTTCCTGAAGATGTGAGTGTTGTTGAGTCACGCGAAGTTTCACCGGAATTTCACCCAAGACACTGTAATACCGTAAAAACGTATGAGTACAGGATATTAAATACAAGATTTCCGATTCCACAGTTTAGAAATTACAGCTGGCATGTAAAAGAGCCTCTTGATGTAAATGCAATGCAGAGTGCAGCACAAAGGCTGGTAGGAGAGCATGATTTTAAGAGTTTCTGCAGTGTAAAAACACAGGCGGAGTCTACTGTAAGAACGATTTATTCTGTAGATGTGCGGACTGAGGATGAAGCGTATATAGTTATCAGGGTTTCGGGAAACGGATTTTTGTATAATATGATAAGAATAATCGCAGGAACGCTTGTAAAGGCTGGAAAAGGCAAAATAACACCTCAGGATATAGACTTAATGCTTGAAGCAAAAAACCGCTGTGAAGCAGGACAGACAGCTCCACCGCAGGGGTTGACACTTATGAATATAGATTATGTTGACGGTGACGACAGGGAAGTTGAAAATCAACATTGAAAAAAGTGTTTTGTTGATTATCATGAAGATTTTTATGATTTTGTGGATAACCTCCCGGAATGCAAAAAATCTGATAAATAAATATTGACACGCGTGGTATCGTGTTATATAATCTTTAAATGTGGCGTGGAAAAGTACGCCCTGAATCAGGTTAATATGATTTTGCATGCTTCACCAATGCCCCGGAAAAGCATATGTAAAGTCATTAACAAATATATTTATCTAAATAATTAAGTATGCATTTAAAGCAATATTTCAGGAGGAAAACCAATGAAAACTTATATGGCTACTGCATCAAGCATCGAAAGAAAATGGTATGTTGTTGATGCTGCAGATTATACATTAGGTCGTTTAGCATCACAGGTTGCTGCTGTATTAAGAGGCAAGAACAAGCCAACATATACACCATCTATGGATTGTGGTGACAACGTTATCGTTATCAACGCTGAGAAGGTTCAGCTTACAGGTAAGAAGTTAGATCAGAAGATTTATTACAATCACTCAGAGTATGTTGGTGGTATGAAAGAGACAACACTCAGAGAAATGATGGATAAGAAGCCTGAAAGAGTTATCGAACTCGCTGTTAAGGGTATGCTTCCAAAGGGACCTTTAGGAAGACAGATGTACACAAAACTTCACGTTTACGCTGGTCCTGATCATGATCAGGCAGCTCAGAAGCCAGAAGTATTAAAGTTTTAATTTTGGACATATAAGGAGGAAATAACAGTGGCTAAGAAAGCAAACGCAAAGTTCTACGGAACAGGTAGAAGAAAAAGCAGTATCGCTAGAGTATATTTAGTACCAGGTAACGGTACAATTACTATAAATAAGAGAAGTCTTGATGAGTATTTTGGTCTTGAGACATTAAAGGTTGTTGTTAAGCAGCCATTAACACTCACAGAGACAGCTGATAAGTTTGATGTTATCGTAAACGTACACGGTGGCGGATATACAGGTCAGGCTGGTGCTATCAGACATGGTATTTCAAGAGCTCTCCTTGAGGTTGATTCAGACGAATATCGTCCAGCACTCAAGAAGGCAGGTTTCTTAACAAGAGATCCAAGAATGAAGGAAAGAAAGAAGTACGGTCTCAAAGCAGCTCGTCGTGCTCCACAGTTCTCAAAGAGATAATAAGAAGAAAATTGATATTTCAAAAAGCCCCGATTTTTCGGGGCTTTCTTTATGTCAAAAATTAAAAAAAAAGCATTTTTTTGAATAGTAGCCACATTGTAGACATACAGTAGCCACACCAAAAATAAAAATCAATTTTCTAATATATAACAATATAAAAAAGTCATATTATTAATAAGCAAAAACAATAAAACTTTTATTTTTTCAAATGTATGTATTTGATAGTTCCAAACCTTTCACTTACATACTTTTTTTATATTCAAAATTGTTATTATGTTGTGTCAATATTGGCTTGCCAAAACTGCTAGGGAGTTATCATCTGTGGCAGAGCCAAGATGATAACTGCACTGCTCCGATAGATTTAACAGATAAAAAGGTAGTACAGATAAGGAGATGCGAATGGGAAATATTTCATATACAGCTCATGTGAGCAATAAGAAAAGTGCCATTACATCGAAATCTAAGCTTGCAGCTGTTGCAAAGCATAACCTGAGAAAATATAAATCATCAGATTATAGCAAAGACAACATTTGTATCATATATGGTACATCAAATCTGATTGATGATGTAAAAACAGTATACCATAAAGAATTCGATGAGGCATTAGAAGAATATAATAAAAAGCAGATACGACCAGACCGAAAAATAGAAGATTATTTTGAACATGTTGCAGGTAAGGAACAGGATATGGCAGTTGAAATAATCATTCAGATAGGTGACAGGGAGTTTTGGAAGCAATTTGATGATATGAAGTCATATATGAAATTGTCATATCAGATAATACTGGACGAGCTTAGAAAGAGGCTTCCACAGTTTGTAGTTGCAAATGCTGTGGTTCATCTTGATGAGGACAGTCCGCATATGCACATTGTCGGAGTTCCTGTGGCAGATGGATATAAGAAAGGTCTTAGCAAGCAGGTGTCAAAACGTAAGGTATTTACTAAAGATGTGTTATCACGAGTGCTGCAGGATGAGCTTCGAGAGGTGGCGAATAAAGAAGTGAATGACTGGTTTGGGAAACAGATAAAAGAAAAGTCGAAAGGTCGAAATCATGATTTATCCGTTGCAGAGTATAAGGTAGCTCAGGAGACAAAGCATTTGACACAATTACAAGAGCAGGTGGAAGAATCGGATAGGGCAGTTAAGGCAAATAAAGCTATTGAAAAAGAATATACGGATAAAAAAGAAAAACTGGAGTCTGATATTTCATGCCTGGAAAGTATGCGGCGGATTACTAAGTCACTATCAGAAATGGATAGTAGAGAATCAAAACAGATATCAATGGAACTTGACGAAAAGAGGTCAGAACTTCAATCGGTAAATGAAGAGTTGGCAAGTGCTATTGAAAAAGCAGAAGATGCTACGATATTACTTGATAGAATCAAGAATTTTGTATCGTCATTCAGATTATTTGCACCTACAATAGAAGAATATGCTAATCAGGTCGAAGCAGATAAGACAATAGAGGCAGGAAACTCATTCCGTGGAATATTGAATGAGCTGGGCGAGCTGCTTGAAGCATTCAAAGAACTGATAAAAGAAGGCTTGTGTTGGTTTCCAAGGCTGATGAGATGGAAAACTTCTAAAGGGGAAGTAGCACCGATATTCCTAGAGAAAAGCAGTGGCTATTCATATTCGTTGTATGGATATATGAATGTGGAGACTAAAGAATATTACTCTAAAGAGAGTGTTCAATGGGAGATTTCGGCAGGTAATCGCACTGGTACTGTTGAGCAGATGGATGCTAATGTTGAGGCGATGGTGAGGGATTTGCAGGAGATATTGAGGATAGGAGCAGAGCAGAAGAGATTGTGGGAGATGTATGAGGGAAAAGTAAAAGGATGAATAAAATATAAATACACATAGAGATATAATAGATAAGAAATCTATCGTCTATAAAAACCAGCAAGAATCAATAAATACACGATTGATTCTTGTTGATTTTTTATTAGAAAAATGATAGTATGTAAGTATGTATACTTACATACTAAATTAGAAATGGTGGTGATTACTTGGATAATGATAATTCTATTAAATTTTGCAATTTACTTGCACAAATGATAAAAGAGGCAAACTTATCAAATATCAAGTTTTACACCACACTCGGTATAAAAAAACCGTATTTTTATGACATTTTAAGTGGTAAAGTTAATCCACCTCCTCCAGAAAGACAATTTGCAATGCTAAAGTTGTTGAATCCAACAGAAGAGCAAAGAAATTTATTTTTTGACTTGGCTGCACAAGAGCGAAATGAAGTGCCTGCTGATATTGCTGAAATATTAAAAGATAAAGAGTTGTGCAGTGAATTGCGAAAAAACATAAATTACAAAAAAATACTTAAGAATGGAGATTGCAAAAATGAGTGATAATAAAAGAGAACAAGAAAGAAATGAACTTTATCGTACAATATGGACACTTGCTAATGAACTTAGGGGCAGCGTTGATGGCTGGGATTTTAAACAGTATGTTTTAGGTATACTGTTTTATAGATACATATCTGAAAATCTTACAAGTTACATAAATAAAGGGGAATGGGATGCAGGAAATAATGAGTTTGATTATGCCAAGATTGATGATGATGTAGCAGAAAGCATTAGAGATGAAATGGTGCAAGAAAAGGGATTCTTTATCAAGCCAACTGAATTGTTTAATAATTTATTATTGAAAATTAAAAAAGAAGATAAAGAAGTTAAAGAAAAGTCTGAAAAAAATGGTATGGAAATTGAAATTAGTGACTTGGACGAAAATCTAAATGAAAAACTACAAGAGATTTTTAAGAACATCGAAGCCTCTGCCATTGGAAGTCCAAGCGAAGAAAATTTTAAAGGACTGTTTGATGATATAGATGTGAACAGCAATAAGCTCGGACCAACAGTTATTAAAAGAAACAAAAGGCTTAAAAAATTAATTACTGTTATCGGGGATATGGATCTTGGTAATTATCAAGATAATTCCATTGATGCATTTGGGGATACTTATGAGTATCTGATGGGAATGTACGCTTCTAACGCCGGAAAAAGCGGCGGCGAATTTTTTACCCCACAAGAGGTATCTGAGCTTCTGACAAAAATTTCACTTCTTGATAATAACGGTAAAATGAAAACAGAAGTAAATAAAGTATACGATCCTGCTGTGGGAAGCGGTTCGTTACTTTTGAAGTTTGCAAAAATTCTTGGTAAAGACAATGTCCGTAATGGATTCTTTGGTCAGGAAATTAACATTACAACTTATAACCTTTGCCGCATCAATATGTTCTTACACGACATAGGTTACGATAAATTCAGCATTGAACATGGCGACACTTTGACTGATCCTAAGCATTGGGACGAAGAACCGTTTGAAGCCATCGTTTCAAATCCCCCGTACTCTATAAAATGGGAAGGCTCTGACAACGGAACACTGATAAACGATCCTCGTTTTTCTCCTGCCGGTGTATTGGCTCCTAAATCAAAAGCGGACTTTGCTTTTATTATGCATTGCCTGCATTGGCTTGCTACAGACGGAACGGCGGCTATTGTTTGTTTTCCCGGTATTATGTATCGTGGAGGTGCAGAACAGAAAATCAGAAAATATCTGATTGATAATAACTATATCGAATGTATCATTCAGCTGCCCGATAATCTTTTTTACGGAACAAGCATTGCGACTTGTATTATGGTTCTCAAAAAATCTAAAGTTGACAACCAAACTCTGTTTATTGATGCTTCAAAAGAATTTGTTAAGTCTACCAACAGCAATAAATTGGGGGATGGAACATCAAGCAACGAGCCTGATAACATTCAGAATATATTAAACGCTTATATCAACCGAAAGACGGAAAAGCATTTTACTGCTCTTGTTAAACAGGAAGATATTGAAAATGCAGATTACAATCTTTCTGTGTCAACTTATGTAGAAAGCGAGGATACAAGAGAAGCTATCGATATAGCTGTCCTTAACAAGCAAATATCTGTAATTGTTCAGCGTGAAAATACATTGCGTGCCGAAATTGATGCGATTATAGCTGAAATTGAGGAGGCGTAATGTATGAGATTATCAGATGTGTTATCAAAACCAATAACAACAGATTATGTACAAATAGAAGGCTTTTTGGGCAGTAGGAAGCTTAAAACCGGAAATTCTAAAAAAATAGCGGTCGGTAAAGTTGCATTAAATTATTATTGTAATAATTGCGGCGATCAACGTACATTTTATTCTGGGGAAGACTTGTTCTGCATTGGTGTAAACGAAAAGACTGTCAGCATTGACTGTGTTCTTGAATGCCCTCGTTGCGGTGCTTCTGTGCAAATGTGGTTTTTGCTTGAGTGCAGAGGAGAAGATAATATACATAGTCAATATCCTTATGTGCGTATTGTAAAAAGAAGTGAGAAATTTTCGGAAGCAGTTTCGCTAAATACTGAAACTTACGGTGATTTCACAGATGCTTTGGAAAAAGCCAGAAAGGCAGCCAGAGAAGGATTTGGAGCAGGGTCTATTGTTTATTTGAGAAAGGTTTTTGAAAGAATTATTACCCAAACAGCAGAGGCTGCAAATCCGCCCATTGAAACGAGGAAAGCAAACGGTAATCTTAAACCGTTTCTTCAGATTCTTACACCGGTAAAAGATCAGTGTAATATCATTCCTTCGGAATTTGCTGAAGATGGCTATAAACTATTTGGTGAGCTTAGTGATGTGGTTCATGGAGATTATGACGAAGATGAGGCATTACAAAAATTTGATGCTTTTTATCGATTAGTTACAGGTGTACTGGAAAAAATAAAAACTAACAGAGAACTAATGAATGCGATAGGTACCTTAGGTTGGCATACCGGAGGTGAGGAGAATGAGTAAATTAGAACAACTTATAAATGAGCTTTGCCCAAATGGGGTAGAATTTAAGAAAATAAAAAATAGTTATACAAGAATAAAAGGTACTCCTATTACTGCGGGCAAAATGAAGGAAATTGCATCTGATGACGGTGAAATCAAAATCTTTGCAGGAGGAAAAACTGTCATCACTGCTCATGAGGCTGATATACCTAATGCAAATATTACGAGAGTACCTGCTGTTTTAGTGCAGTCCAGAGGGGTAATTGATGCTGTTTATTATGATAAACCATTTACTTTTAAAAATGAAATGTGGGCATATACAGCAGATAATCCAATCAAAGTAAAATATTTATATTATGTTCTGAAAAATAATATTGAACACTTCAGAGAAGCAGCTTCAGGAATGGGATCATTACCTCAAATTTCTTTGCGAGTAACTGAAGACTTCATAATTCCTCTTCCACCTTTACCGGTACAAGAAGAAATCGTTCGTATATTGGATAAATTTACGGAACTCACTACGGAACTCACTACGGAACTCACTGCGAGAAAACAGCAATATGAGTATTATAGGGACACTGTTTTAAATTCAATTAAGCAGAGTAAATTATATCCGATAAAAGAAGTTTGTGACACAATAACTAACTTTGCAGCAGCGGGTTCTTTTGCTGAAGTTTCAAAAAAAGTGCCTTATTTATCAAAACCAGATTATGCCCAGCTAATAAGAACAGTTGATATTAAGTGCAATTATACCAATAACTCACCAATTTATATATCTAAAGATTCATATGATTATTTGTGGAGAGTTCAATTAGATACCCCATGTATTGTTTTACCTAGTGTAGGAAATTGTGGAGAAGTATACTATATCGATCCAATAAAGCTACCGTATAAATACAATGCTCTTGCTAAAAACGCGTTGCTAATTCGTAGCAGTAAAGTTAATTTGCTATATTTAAAATACACATTTGAATCTTTTGAATTTCAAAAGAAATTGAAAAAAGTCACTTCAAATATGGGACAGAGTAAATTTAATAAAACCGATTTTGAAAAATTAACTATTCCAATTCCATATCCGGAAGATGAGAAAAAATCGCTTGCAGAACAACAGCGCATTGTTGATATTCTTGACCGTTTCGATAAGCTTTGCAACGATATCAGCGAGGGATTGCCTGTCGAAATCGAAGCAAGACAAAAACAATATGAATATTACCGAGATAAGCTCTTAACTTTTAAGAAAAAGGAGGCGGCGGAAAATGAATAGCTTTGAAATTGTGGCAAGCTCTACTGAAAGTACAGTAGTGGCTGAGTACACACCCGAAAAAAGAAAAAGCACCGACTATCAAAGCGAAGCGGCACTTGAACAAGATTTTATAAATCGCCTTGTCAGTCAAGGCTACGAATACATTACTATAAAAAGCGAACAGGACTTAATTGACAACCTCCGTACACAGCTTGAAAAACTGAATAACTACACCTTTTTCGATAAAGAGTGGAACGAATTTTACAACAGCGTTATTTCAAACGGTAATGATGGAATTGTAGAGAAAACCCGCAAAATACAGGAAGATTATCTGCAAAACCTTAACCTTGATAACGGATATGTAAAAAACATCAAACTGATCGACAAAACCAACATTCATAACAATCATTTGCAGGTAATAAACCAGTATGAAGAAGATGGCGGAAAGCATGATACTCGTTATGATGTGACGATTTTGGTAAACGGATTGCCATTGGTGCATATTGAGCTTAAAAAACGAGGAAACGCAATTCGAGAAGCGTTTAACCAAATCAATCGATACCAGCGTGACAGCTTTTGGGCAGGCAGCGGATTGTATCAGTATGTACAGCTGTTTGTAATCTCCAATGGTACACACACAAAGTATTATTCTAATACAACAAGATTTCAGCATATCAAAGATAATGCAGAAAAAAACGCAGCAAAAAAGAAAAAGACTTCTAATAGCTTTGAATTTACAAGTTATTGGGCGGATGAAAAAAACCGTACCATCCCGGACCTTGTGGACTTTACAAAAACCTTTTTTGCAAAACATACGCTGCTTAATATTTTGACTCGTTACTGTGTGTTTACTTCAGATGATTTACTATTGGTAATGCGTCCTTATCAAATTGCGGCAACTGAAAAAATCCTAAACCGCATTATCGTTTCTACTAATCTCAAAAAAACCGGCAGAAAAGAGGCAGGCGGTTACATTTGGCATACCACCGGAAGCGGCAAGACTTTAACCAGCTTTAAAACCGCACAGCTTGCTCAAGGATTGAATTTCATTGATAAAGTATTATTTGTTGTCGATAGAAAAGATCTTGACTACCAAACAATGAAAGAATACGACAGATTTGAAGAAGGTGCTGCCAACAGCAACACCTCTACTAAAATTCTGCAAAAACAAATGGAAGATGATAATGCAAGAATCATCATCACAACCATTCAAAAGTTAGATAAATTCATATCCAAGAACAAAGAACATGAAGTTTATAAAAAACACATTGTTATGATTTTTGATGAATGCCATCGTTCTCAGTTTGGAGATATGCACAAGTCTATTACAAAGCACTTTAAAAATTATCATATCTTCGGGTTTACAGGCACCCCTATTTTTGCAATAAACTCGAACAGTTCCAACGCTCCGAATATGCGTACCACAGCACAGGTTTTCGGCGGTGAACCGGATGAAAACGGAAATAAAGTAAGACCACTGCACGCATACACCATTGTTGATGCTATCCATGATGGTAATGTATTGCCTTTTAGAATTGATTATATCAACACGATCAAAAACCCTGAGCTTTTATACGATAAGCAAGTAAAGGCAATTGACCGTGAAAAAGCTTTACTTGACCCTAAAAGAGTATCTGAGATTACACAATACATTCTTGAACATTTTGAGCAGAAAACTTATCGCAATCAAAGTCGTTCCTATTATGACCATAAAGTGATTACGAATGTAGAAAAAATGGCGATGTCAAAGAATAATACTGTATCAGAGCAAAAATCAACTGCAAAAGTAAATGGTTTTAATTCGATTTTTGCAGTTGCATCTATTCCGGCAGCGATTGCATACTACAATGAATTTAAAAAGCAAATGGAGGAAACGGGTCACAAATTAAATATTGCTACGATATTCAGTTTTAATCCAAACGAAGAAGATCCGGATGATATCTTGCAAGATGAGAATTTTGACACAAGTGGTCTTGATCAGACTTCACGGGATTTTCTTGACAGTGCGATTGATGATTATAATAAGCTGTTTAAGGTTAGCTATGATACATCTGCCGATAAATTTCCCAACTATTATAAAGATGTATCATTGAGAATGAAAAATCGTGAGATTGATTTGCTGATCGTAGTCAATATGTTTCTAACGGGATTTGATGCTACAACTCTCAATACCTTATGGGTAGATAAGAATTTAAAGGATCATGGTTTGATACAAGCGTTTTCCCGTACTAATCGTATTTTGAACTCAGTTAAAACATTTGGAAACATTGTTTGTTTTAGAAACCTTGAAACAGCCACTAATAATGCCTTAGCACTTTTTGGGGATAAAAACGCAAGAGGTATGGTTATTCTAAAAACTTACAATGAGTATATGAAAGGCTATGAAGATGAGCACGGAAAGCATATTGAAGGTTATAACGAGCTTGTAACCAGACTGGTAAATGAATTTCCGATAGGCAGTCAAATCATCGGCGAGGATAACGAAAAAAATTTTATCAAACTATTTGGTAGTATTTTGAAATTGAGAAATATTTTAAGATGTTTTGATGATTTCGAAAATGATAGTTCTGTATTAGCTATAGATTTACAAGATTATCAGAGTATTTACATTGACTTATATCAAGATTATGCTAAAAAAAGTGACATTGAAAAAGAACGAATTAATGATGATATAGTTTTTGAAATAGAACTTATTAAGCAGGTTGAGGTCAATATAGATTATATCTTGATGCTTGTTGTAAAATATCATGAATCGAACTGTGAAGATAAAACAATTCTTGCTAATATTAACAAATCAATAGATGCAAGCGTTGAGTTACGTAGCAAAAAAGCTTTAATTGAAGGTTTTGTTGCCCAAATGACAGTAAAAACGGATGTTGAAAAGGATTGGCAAGATTTTGTAAAAAAACAAAAAGAGAAAGATTTAGAAAAAATCATTCAAGATGAAAAACTAAAACATGATGAAGCTCAAAAATTTATAGAGAATTCATTTAGAGATGGAGGAATAAAAACCACAGGAACAGATATTGATAAAATATTACCTCCAATTTCAAGATTCTCTGGTGGCTCAAATAGGGCTTTGAAAAAACAAACAGTAATTGATAAGTTAAAGGTATTCTTTGAAAAATATTTTGGAGTAATATAGTTAAAGATGTTTTGGATTAAGGACTCCAATCCTCATCCATAGCATCAGCCCAATCCTGCAACTCACAATCAAGAGCAAGTGCAGCATACATAAGCGGATTATCAATTGCAAGGTTATCAATAAGCCTTTGAGAGTTAGGTGTAGTATGGAGATTCTTTTCAGCTTCTGCACAGGATAAGAATAGAAGTGTATTATCAGCAAAAGCAATATCAATTCCGTTCTTGTACTGGTTATAGTAAGCAAAATGTATTTTCATAGTATTAGTCCTTTCTTTGTTAAAGTAATGAGTAGTTCTGGGAATGTGTGGGCAGTTAACTGCATACAACACATATGCAACACTGTCATACACAAATCCCCTATTTATGGGCTTTTCAGGATACACAAACGCTCTCAAAGAGATAATCTTTACAATCCAAAGCGTCTTATGGCGTTTCAGAAAAGTATATTACACCTCGGAATTTCGGTTTCGAGGTGTTTTTTTGTGTAAACTGTGATATTATTATAATATATAAAAGAGATTATTTGATTGGAGTGATTTAAATGAAAGATTATGCAGTTCTAACTAATGATGGAAAGTATACAATTTTTGAATTTAATAACCAAAGAGTTCGTTTTGTCACTTCTGATAAATTGGAGAGATATACGAAAGTAGTTGAGTGGGATAATGGATATCTGGTTGTGATGGCAAAGTATAAAGAAATGCCTGAAGTTGAAGAATATATAGATTTAATTCCAATACTTAACATGCTATATTATGATACAGAAACATTCTTAAAACCAATAAAGGAGGTTAAGATAGATGCAGCTTAGTGTAAAAGATGTAGCTGATAATGCAAATATGATTATCAATGGATATGCATATACAAAAGATGGTGATTATATAAGAGTTCTTAATCTTAATTGCTTGAATAATGCAGCGGTTATTTATAAAGATGAAATAGTAGAAACAAATATGGATGATATTGAAATTCAGATTGTGTTGGATTATTACAATAAAAATAAAGAATTTATGGAGGAATCCGATGCCGAAATATTATGAATTTAAGGTGTGTGGTTATTATTTATATTATACTGCAAGCTGTGTTATAGAGGCTATGCATGTCCATGCAAGTGACAGAAAATTAACAGAGGCAGGTTCAGCAAAATTCTTTGTAAAAAGTGATGGAGATACGACCATTGAGAAACAAGGTCAATTAAATGAACGAGAAGTAAGAGAAATTAGAAAATTTATTAAAAAGAATTATAAAGAAATGTATTTAAAATGGCAGCAGTTGGCGAATACTGGATATTATGGAGAGTAAATTCTGATGAGTAGTCCTGGGAATGTGTGGGTATTTAACCGCATACAACACATATGCAGCAATGTCAACCGTAAATTCCCTATTTCTGGGCTTTTCAGGATATACAAATGCTCTCAAAGAGATAGGATTTTATGTTTTACATAAAATTAACACAATGTTTACAGCTTTTAGATTGACTATGTGAGGACTTTTTGTTATACTTTACAAAATATTATTTAAGGAGGAATGTTTAACTTGGACGAAAGTGATAATGATTCTGATGCGAACCAATTCAATAGAATTTTTATTTATATATCTCAAGGCATGGACTATGTATTCGGAACATAGACCATGTCTTTTGTTGCTTTTATAAAGTGTGATATTTAGATAATTTTATTGTAGAAAGGTTTTATTTATGAGTACATCAATTTTTATTCTTTTATTAGTACAGATTATTTTAATTATATTAAACGCGATTTTTGCGAGTGCAGAGATTGCTGTTTTATCAATGAATGAAACAAAACTAGAACGAATGGCAGAACAAGGTAATGGCCGAGCAAAGAGATTAGTACGATTAACACAAGAGCCAGCACGATTTCTTGCGACAATTCAGGTTGCAATTACGTTGTCGGGATTTTTAGGAAGTGCTTTTGCAGCAGATAATTTCTCAGAACCATTAGTTGATTGGGTCGTAGGAATAGGAGTGAATATTCCACGTTCTACTTTAGATACCATAGCTGTTATATTGATTACATTGATTTTATCATATTTCACGTTGGTTTTTGGCGAATTAGTTCCAAAGAGAATCGCAATGAAAAAATCTGAAGAACTTGCACTGAGGATTTCAGGATTGGTTATGGGAATCTCTATCTTATTTAAGCCAATTGTTTCATTTCTTTCAATATCAACCAATATTGTCTTGAGGGTTTGTGGTGTTGATCCAAATGAAGCGGAAGACCAGGTAAGTGAAGAAGAAATACGTATGCTTGTTGATGCAGGAAGTGAAAAAGGAACAATAGATCATCAAGAAAAAGAATTTATTCAGAAAGTTTTTGAATTTAATGATATTATGGCTGGCACGATTGCTACACATCGAACAGATGTGACAATATTATGGATGTCTGATGATGTGAAGGAGTGGGATGAAACAATTCATAATACACGACATACCCTTTATCCTGTCTGTGGAGATTCGATAGATCATGTTATTGGTATTTTAAATGCAAAAGACTATTTTAGATTAAAAGAAAAAAGTAAGGATATGGTTATAGATTCTGCAATTTCTGCACCATATTTCGTTATGGAAACTACAAAAGCAGATGTGCTTTTTAAAAATATGAAACAATCGAAGCAATCTATGGCGATTGTATTAGATGAGTATGGTGGAATGGTTGGAATAGTGACTCTTTTTGATTTATTAGAAGAAATTGTTGGCGATTTAAACGATATTGAACCAATATCGTTGGAAGAAGAAACTGTTATTATAAGAATAAGTGATGACAAGTGGGAAGTGAAAGGAAATATACGATTAAGTGATATTGAAGACGCTATAGGTGTTACATTTACAGCAGAAGATTGTGACACATTTACTGGATTTGTATTTCAAAAATTTGGTATGGTACCAAAGGATGGGGATACAAAAATAGAATTAGAAATAGAAAATATGCATATAATCATTGACAAAATAAGAGAGCATCAAGTTGCACATGCAATTATAGAAATTTTAAAATAAAAATTTTGAAATCGCATTTGTAAATTATTTTAGAAACAAGTGGATATATTAGAAGGGTACATATACATTTTCAAATCCAACAGGGAGAGAATGATACTGTGATAAAAAATAGGCCATGCCTATTTTTTATGAACTGTGGTATAATTAAAAATCATTAATTTACCGAGGTACATATGAAAATTTGGTTAGAATGCTTGATCGGTATTGGCCTGATTTATATTAATCAGCATTTGGTATATACAATGGGAAAAGTTCCAGGTGGTGGCATTATAACAGCTGTGTTTTGTATTTCTGGTAAATAAAAGTAGGGCTGGCAATCAAATATGATTGTCAGCCCTGATTTTTTCGGCTTACCACCATTTCTCCTTATAAGAATACTCACCACGGTAATTGGAAGCATTATAATCAGGATACTTAAATGGTGCATATACGTCATCCTTAGGTGCGTCATCCTGTGTGTATATGTACATAGAGTCATAATCCCATGTGACAATTTCGTCGCGGGCGTCACCGTAAAGATTTACAGCCTCGGCACACAGGGTAGGATGTCCGTCATCAGGAAATCTGACGACCTGAATACCGTTTCCGTCAATCATGCCGCCTCGCTCAATATCGGCATTGAGCAGGATAAAATCCTGACCGTCGCCAGTCCAGTTGACAGGAGTTAAGAGATTGCCGTTAAGCTCATTTTCCATTTCCCATAACTGATTACCTTCGCTGTCATAAAAATAAATAATTCCCTGATGTCCCCAGAAATTAACAACAACCATTTCATAGCCTGGGCGGTCCGGAAGATAATTAGCCAGGCTGACACGCTGTGCATGACCGATGCCATCCTTTTTAAGAAGATTTCCATTCAGGTCGGAAATCAAGAAGCCTTCCTTTCCGGCAACGCAGGCAAAGAACTTAGTGCCCTTGTGTGGTCCTGATTCAAACATGCCGGGAACAATTTCGTCAATATGGTCTTCATTAACAGGCATAGTCCACATTTTCCTGCCATGGCAGTCAAGCATGTTATAACCGACTAAAAGCTCATCGTGTCCATCACCATTAATATCGATTGCAAAAGGAAAATGTCCCGTATTTTTATCGCTCTGGAAATGCCACATAACCTCAAGGTTATCATTTAGGGCATAAACTCTGCAATAACGGTCTTTAATAAGAATGTCGCGTGGCTTGTCAAGACCACGGAAATTGCATATACGCATGCCGTCAGGATTAATTCTGTCAAATGCATATATTTTATCAGGAACACCTATAATAGTTCCGTCTTCTTCAGACGTAGAGAAAGGCGTTTTAGCCCGTTTTTTAACTTCACCGGTTCTTCCGTCAAGAATTAAGACTTCAAAATTCTTGGCGGTGATAACTTCATCAAAACCATCACCATCAATGTCATATATCTGCATAGGCATATCGGCAGATATCGTTCCGATGTCGTGGTTATCTGTTGGTTCGCCATGCTGCCATAATATATTTCCGTCAAGGTCGAATGCAGTGAGACAGCTTATCGTTCCGTAAGCATCACGGTTTACACGTTTCTGGCACTGTGCCATAACCATCTGGTACTCACCATTGCCAAGAAGATGTCCAAAACGGAGTTGTCTGCCTGTGCCACAGCCTTTGAGGTCGATTTTTTTAAGAAGTTTCATCTTAGGATATTTAGCCTGTGCTTTTTCACATTCAGCTTTATAGGCATTTCTTGCTGCGTCAATAGAGGCAGCAGTGCTTTCAGAAGTTGTAACATTTACAAAGCCAAATTGTGCGGGTATAGTTGCAGTAATGGCAACTTTTCCACCTTGTGCGGCATATTCTGTATCAAGGTCAAAATATACTTTATCATCAACACTACATATAACGTGGCGTCCTTTAATATCGGCTTTGAGTACATAAGTGTCATCACAGTTGTATTCAAAAGGTACTGAAGCGATAATAGTAACTTCTTCTTTATGGCGGTATTCAAGTCTTAATTCATGCTCTTCAAAAACGAGAACAAGAAGATTTGCTGAATTCTGACAGCAAAATCCGATACCTGCATTGCCCCATTTTGTTGTGAACATACGCACGCCTGCTGTTATAGTGTAATCACGCCAGAACCGGTCGCCGCTTGTAAGCATTGGAAAAGTGCGGTGTGGCTTGTCATTGCGGATACGCATCTGTTCCATATAATGTTTTCCATTATATTCAGTAATAATCCATGATGCACCCTGTCCGTTATAAGTGTGGTTACACACGGGGTCATACCATTTTCCATAATATCCGGGATAGTGGATAAAATGATATTCGCCCATTGCCGAATGGTTTTTGTCATATGGGAATTCACCAATAGCAAAATTCTTAAAATCTTCATCAAGTAAAATATAATCTTCCATAATTACCTCCATACTGATAATTTGTAATTTCATTGAAGTAAAATTTTATATTGATTATAAAATGTTTTTTGAAAAATTATTACTGTTTTTTTACCTGTTTTTTGAATTTAAAAGATTTAATGTCGTTATGTATATATAAATTTTGACAAATATTATTAACAGTGGTATTATAATATAAAATATATATTAAAACACAGAAAATATTAGAAACGGAGGTACATGCATGACAAGAAACTTATTTAGCAGATATGCTTCTGATGAGAATAATCCTGACTGGGAGAATCATATAGAGCGTGAAACACAGTTGTATCATCGGAAAAGTGACATACGTTCAGAATATGAGAGAGATTATACACGTATATTACATTCACTTGCATACAGAAGATTAAAGCATAAGACTCAGGTGTTTTTTAATATCGACAATGACCATATATGCACACGAATGGAACATGTACAGCATGTTGAGTCAGTGAGCTGTACTATTGCAAAGTTTCTCGGATTGAATGTTGACCTCACAAGAGCAATAGCAATGGGACACGATTTGGGACATGCACCTTTTGGACATGAAGGAGAAGTTGAGTTAACGAGAATACGAAAAGACTTTGGAATGGATAGATTCTGGCATGAAAGAAACAGTCTTAGAATAATAGACAATATTGAACTGCTTGAAGACGATAAGAGCGAGCTGAAAAATCTTGACCTTACGTATGCAGTCCGGGACGGTATAATTTCACATTGCGGAGAGGTTGATGAGAACGGTATCTTTCCAAGAAAAGAAAAAATAGATCTGGATACATTTTGCGAACCGGGACAGTTTCAGGCCTATACATGGGAGGGCTGCGTTGTAAAAGTTTCCGATAAAATTGCATATCTCGGAAGAGATATAGAAGATGCGGTCCGGATTAATTTTATTGGTGAAAAAGAGATTGATGAGCTGGCAAAGATTTCACAAAAGTATGGTGTTGAAACGATAAATACGACAGTTATAATCCATAATTTTATAACAAGCATATGCGGGAACAGCTCGCCTCAACAGGGAATCAGGCTGAGTGATAAATATAATAAAATGCTTAAAGAAATAAAAGATTTTAATTATACAGCAATTTATAACAATGAAAAATTCAAAGTTTACCGTGACTATGTTGCATTGGTTATAAGAAGTATTTTTAATACACTGATGAAGACATATGATGTTTGTAATCCTTATAAAAGCCTTGATAATATAGATTGCATGAAAGAAGCATATCCTATGCTTGCAGGTGATTTTTACAAACATATCAAAGTATATTCCAATATACAAGGTGATAATGAAAAGTACAAAAATAAAAAGATTTATGGAAATATAGAGACAAAAGAAATATATGCTCAGGCAATAATTGATTATATTTCAGGAATGACGGACAGATATGCAGTGGAGATATTTAACGAATTGTTAAAATATTAAAATATATCTGATGGAGGCATTACATATGGAATTATATGCAGCCGCTCCCGGATGAATTCGATATATTACACTATGTGAGGATAACAGATGTCAGAAAAAAATAATGCAATATTTACAAGGCGAAGCATAAGAAAATATGAGATAACGCCTATACCAAAAGAAATCATAGAAGAGGTTATAAAAGCGGCACAGGCTGCTCCGTCAGCCAAAAACCGACAGCCGTGGAAATATCTTGTATACAGTGGAAACGCAAAAAATGAGATACTTGATATTTTCAGGCAGGGAATTGCAAGAGAAGAAAAAAATCCAATGCTGCCGTTTTCATCATTTGGCATACCCGATGCGAAGAATACATTGAATATAATGGAAAATGCCCCTGTTGTAATAATGGTAATTAATACTAACGGAAAATCACCGTTTTCGTCTTTGAATGATGATGAGCGTTTTACAGAAATAAATGATTCAATGTCAATAGGTGCGTCAATAGAGAATATGCTTATTTGTGCAGAGGAGATTGGAATAGGCAGCCTTTGGATAGGAAATACATGTTTTGCGTACAAAGAGCTTGCCGATTATCTTAAAATTAATGACTGCGGACAGCTTATCGGTGCCGTCGCACTGGGATACAAAGCACAAAATCCGTCTGCTCGACCGAGAAAAAATATAGAAGAAATCGTGGAATATTATAATTGAAAGTATAATATTTATTTAAAAATTTAAAAATATATGGACATTTTAAAATGCTTGTATTAATATGTATAATACAAGCAATACAAAATGTGTGAGGCGAAAATTATGATATTAAAGTTAGATATGAACAGTACCGTTCCGATATATGTACAGCTTCGTAATCAGATAGTTATGGGAATCGGACACGGAGAACTGAAAGAGGGAGAGCGGCTGCCGACGGTAAGACAGCTTGCGTCGGATGCGGGAGTTAATACGATGACGGTCAATAAGACGTACCAGATTCTTAAAGCGGAAGGGTATATACAGACCGACAGGCGGCAAGGGGCGATGGTTGCACGCAACATTACCATGAATAAGGAATTTCATGAAAAGCTTGAATCGGAGCTGGAGCTTTTATCTGCTGAGGCAAGTATTAACGGAATGGATAAGAGTGAATTTATGAAAATGTGTGAAAGTATTTATTCAACGATGAATCCACAGCCGCTACAGGCGTGAGAAAGCAGGTCAGGTATGAGTATAGTATTATTTATGATGTTTTTGTTTTCCGGGCTTATGATAACACTTATTTGCAGATTCACAGTTTTTTCAGAATATGAATATACGCAGGGGATGTATCTTGGAGTGCATATTCCGCCGGAAGAAAAAGGTAGTGAGATAGTCAGGCCATTCATGGAAAAAGAGGTAAAAAGACAGAAGATATTCCAGAATATTAACATGCTGTTATCGGTTTTATTGTGCATACCGGTCTTTTTCTGGGAAGCTGCGTCGGTTATAATATGGACGGTATGGATGTGTACATATATGATAGGATACATGTACATTCTTAATTCGGCACACCGCAGATTATATAAAATAAAGATTCAGAACGGGTGGATAAATAAGAACACTCAGATGATTTATGTGGATACATCGCTTTCGGCAGATGAACGCAGTTTAAAGTCAAATAACAGATATCACATTATTACGATTGCTTCAGAATTTATAATGACAATCCCGTTTATGATTAATAAATCATACAGCAGAAGTGAAGGTTTGATTTTCGCATTAGCTGCAATATCAATTTCTTTAACATGTATGATTTTAAATATATATGTTAATAAAAGAAATACAACGGTTTATAGCGAAGATACCGATATAAACAAGGCCGTTATGAATCTGTCAAGGAAGTATTTCAATGAGGGCTTTATATCATTAAGCGTGTGCAATGCCGCAGCATTTCTGTTATTTACAATATTGTATATGATAAACAGGGAAGTATCTTTTATGTCGATGATGCTGTATATAACTATTCAGACACTTTCAACAATATTTCTTGTGGCGGCGTATCTGATTCTGATAAAAAAGAAAAAAGAACTTCTGTCATCAGATATGAAACCAGTTTATGTAGATGATGATGAATATTGGAAAACAGGATATTATTATAATCCGAATGATAATCATATTCTTGTGAAGAATCGTATGTTTGATGGTAATTATTCATTCAATCTGGCTAATCCCAAAGCAAGATTTATATGCGGCGGACTTTATATAGTTATAATAACAGCTGTAGTGTTTACGCTGGTTGTGTTGCTTCCGTTTTCTAATGTGAAGTTGAATGTGGATATTTCATCAGAAAAAATGAAAGTATCGGCAGCAGGTTATAAATATCAGGTGGACGCAGATAATATAGAGACTATTGAATTGCTTGATAAATTGCCAAGTGAAAGTTTTTACCGCGTAAACGGAGGTTCAACTGATACGTATGATATAGGTTATTATAAAGGTTCTGATACAGGAAAGTGTATGCTTTTCATATTTGACGGATATGAACCCATCCTTAAAATAACAGGTGGTGGAAAAATTGTATTTTTAAATTCAAAAAATGAAGGAGAAGTACAAGACTGGTATGAACAGATAAAAAAGATACGGAATGATATTGATATGAAAGAATAAAAGGCTGATTTTTGGCGAAACAAAAAATACCGCAGACACATTTAATGTCTGCGGCGGAAGTAATTCAATATGTTTAGCAGATTACAGTTTGTAATCAACATCAGGGTTTATGGTGAGTGCAACACCGGTTTCAA
>ERZ779880.1502-NODE-1502-length-20633-cov-13.507970_pt1 | contig 20633 bp, 19 predicted proteins | sample MGYA00511555_ERZ779880 | MGnify/ENA primary metagenome ERZ779880 (study PRJEB29588, sample SAMEA2145815) | human gut metagenome | biome: human gut; feature: human-associated habitat; material: faeces | place: Denmark | collected 2008/2010 ...
GCCGCGCATGATGTGGATGCCGAATTTCAGACCGAGTGCGTGAATCTGGTCGGCGATGGGCTTAAAGCCCGCGCCGTTTGCGGCGGAAGGGAAACGGTTTTCCGCCGGGATGAGGCGGCCGAATCCGTCCATGCACAGCTCTGCGAAACGGTTATACTCCCAGTGGCGCTGCCCGGCCTCCGGCTCGTACCACTGAATGTCGCACACGACATACTGCCAACCGTGCGCTTTTAAGTGCTCTGCCATATAACGCGCATTGCCCAAAAGCTGCACTTCATTGACAGCGGGGCCGTAGCAATCCCAGCTGTTCCAGCCGAGCGGCGGCTTTAAAGCGACGCGATCTTTTTTGTAATGCATAGTGTATCCTCCGTAGGAAATAAGCTCAGTTTCATTATAGCAACTTGTCTGCACAAGTCAAGAGCAAAAAAAGAGACTGTGCAGGTTTTGCACAGTCCCCTTTGACTTCGTTTGAATTACTTTTTAAGCAGCTTTTTGAGGCGCTCCATGGCTTCCTGTGTCTTTTCCAGCGTACCGAACGCGGTAAGGCGGAAGAAGCCTTCGCCGTTTTTGCCGAAGCCGCTGCCCGGCGTGCCGACGACCTCGGCTTCGTTTAAGAGATAATCGAAGAACTCCCAGGAGGTCATGCCGTCCGGCACCTTGTGCCAGATGTACGGGGAATTTTCGCCGCCGGTGAACCACACGCCCATCTCCTTGAACGCATCGACCATGACCTTGGCGTTCGCACGGTAGTAGTTGATGACGTCCTTCACCTGCTGCTGGCCTTCGTCCGTGAAGACGGCCTCGGCGGCGCGCTGGGTGATGTAGTTGACGCCGTTGAACTTTGTGGCCTGACGGCGCGCCCACAGCGTATTGACCTTGGTGCCGTCCGAAACAAGCTCATCGCAGATAACGGTATAGCCGCAGCGCACACCGGTGAAGCCTGCGGTCTTCGAGAACGAGCAGAACTCGATGGCGCACTTTTTCGCGCCCTCAATCTCGAAAATGCTGTGCGGGAGATCGTCATGCGTGATGAACGACTCATACGCGGCATCAAACAGGATGACAGCGTTGTTTTTGAGCGCGTAATCGACCCACGCTTTGAGCTGTGCTCTGTTATACACGGCGCCGGTGGGGTTATTCGGCGAGCAGAGATAGATAATGTCGGCCTTGACGTTTTCATCCGGCATACCGAGGAAGCCGTTCTGCTCGTTTGCGTCGAGGTAGATCACCTTTCTGCCGGACATGACGTTCGTATCGACATACACGGGATAGACCGGGTCCGGGATGAGGACGGTGTTATCGTCTGCGAAGATATCGACGATATTGCCGACGTCGCTCTTTGCGCCGTCGCCGACGAAAATTTCGTTGAGCTTTAATGCCACGCCGCGCTTTGCGTAATAGCCTTGAATGGCTTCACGCAGGAAATCATAGCCCTGATCCGGCGAATAGCCGTGGAATGTCTCCTTGTGCGCCATTTCATCCGTTGCTTTGTGCATAGCTTCGATGACGGCCGGAACGAGCGGCTGAGTGACATCGCCGATGCCCATGCGGATGATGTGGTTATCCGGATGCGCCTCCGTATAGGCGGCGACTTTCTTTGCAATGGTCAGAAACAAATAGCTTTCCTGAAGGTTTGCGTAGTTTTGGTTGAGTTTCATGCCGGTTTCTTCCCTTCTTTTTATACTTGGACCTTTTTTATTTTCATTACCGTCTCTTATGCGTTCTTTTCCCTCTTATGGAGTGATGCGCCGACAAAGCCGAGGAATAACGGATGCGCCTTATTCGGACGGGACTTAAATTCCGGGTGGAACTGCACGCCGTAGAGCTTCTTTTCCGCGTTCTCGATGGCGGCGTAGGCGCAGCCCGCGGTGTGCGCGATGGCGCGGAAGCCAGGGGAAAGGCGCTCGACCTCGACGCCGTGGCTCATCCAGCAGATGCTCGTCGGCTCAACGCCGTCGAACAGCAGGCTCGTGCCGTCGTGCGTCAGCTCCACCTTGCCGTACTCACGGACCTCGGCTTTGCGGCAGGCGCCGCCGAGCTGATGGATCATCAGCTGCTGGCCGTAGCAGATGCCGAGAATGGGCAGACCCAGCTCGAAAATGGCGTTGTCAAGCGCGGGGGCGTTCGGCTCAAATACCGTCGCGGGGCCGCCGGTGAAGATGATGGCGGCGGGGCCGAAGGCGCGGATGTCGTCCATCGACATGGTGTAGGGCTTAATCTCGCAGTAGACGCCGCATTCACGCACGCGGCGCGCGACGAGCAGATTGTACTGCCCGCCGAAATCCAATACCAGTACCTTTTTCATCTCAGTCGTCCTCACGGAAGAGAATGCCGTTCTCGTCTGCCTGCTCGATGACGGCGAGGGCCTTGTACGGTACGCCGGAGGCACGGAATTTGTCGCCGCCGCCCTGGAAACCCTTTTCGACCGCGACGCCGATGCCCTCGAGTGTCGCGCCCGCGGCGTTGACGAGGTCGATGAGACCCTGCATCGCGTAGCCCTTGGCCATAAAGTCGTCGATGATGAGAACGTGGTCGTCCGCGTGCAGCCACTCATGGCTGACGATCAGCGTGACCTTCTTTTTATAGGTATAAGAAAAGACCTCGCTCTGGTACAATCCGCCCTCGATGTTATCGCTCTTCGCCTTCTTGGCGAACAGCATGGGAACACCGTATTTCTGAGCGCAGATCGTGGCCAAAGCGATGCCGCTTGCCTCCGCTGTTAAAACCATGGTGATCTTGCTGATGTCAAAATACTTCGCAAACTCATCGGCCAGAGCCTCAAGCAGTTTGGTGTCGACGCGGTGGTTGAGAAAGCCGTCGACCTTGATGATGTTGCCGGGCAGGACCTTGCCTTCGCGGCGAATGCGTTCCTTGAGCAGTTCCATGGGACCGTCCTCCTGTCGTATAATATAAGTGTGCGTGCTGTGCTGCCATTGTAGATATTGTATCGTATGATAGAGCATTTGCGCAAGAAAAACAAGGTGACGGAGGGACCAAAAAAAGAGAGAGAAAAGCGCCCGTTTTCGGGCGCTTTTTATGGTTTTGCACAGTTTGATAAGCGCAGCTAATGACGAGCATCAGACGCGCGCATCGCGCTCAGCCCGCATTGGAGTAGAGACGGGCCTCCAGCGCGTCGAGCCCGGCAAGGATATTTTCAACTGCCTGCTGTGTGTCGGGGTCCTCGGCAGGACCGCTGCAAAAGAGCAGATAGGAACTTCCCTCCAGCAGCGACGCCACCCCCTCGCGGAAGCGCACAAATTCCGCCTGCGTCGCACGGTCGATGTCGGGAACCGGCGCGGTGCCGTCCGCTTCGAGCACAAAGGTGATGGTGTTTCCGTCAAGGTAGCGCTCCCGCCCGCCGGCGTAGGAGATCAAATCGTAGGAGCAGCTGCCCACGCCCCTGTCCTCATGGGTCTGATAGCACAGCACATCCGCGCCCCACACGCCGTTTTCATCCTCTCCGTAGCAGAGGAAGAAAGTGTCCCAACCGGTATAGTAGGGGGTGACCTCCTTGGTGAAGAGCACCGTACCGTTGTACTTCCTCGCCTCCAGCGTGTAGCGGCATTTTGCAAATTCATCCGGCTCCGAGGTCGTGAGGACGAGGATCTCGTCCTCGCTGTCACGGTCGAGATCGGCGTAGGTGAGCGGCTTTTCATTGGCTGTGTAGACCTCGGTGAAGCTCTTTACCCCGTCCGCGCTGTAGTAAATCTCCGTGTCGCGCCGCGCGAGGTACAGCCCGCCTTCCCCATCGGGACGGTAGGTGTCGGTGTAATACTCGGGCGTGGCATGCCACTGGCAGATGCAGACCTCGTTTTCCTCGTCGGGCTCGAGCGCAAAGGCCCACCTCCCGTAGGGGCGGAAGCCGTCTGTCTGCGCGTCGTAGAACCAGTAATAGAAGGGCACATTGTAGGCGGGATTGTCGAGCTGTAAGCCGATGTCGCGATAGCCGTCGAAGTTATAGTCGCCGGTCTCAAGGCAGTTCTCGGGCGACCAGCAGCTCGTGTAGCCGTCCGCACCCCAAACCTCGTCACCGAGGTCGGAGATCAGAAGATTCTCCTCTCTGCCGTCGTCCCACAGAAGGTGGATGCGGCTCACGCCGCAGTCATACTCCCCGTTCTGATAGCCGTATAGCTCAAGCGTCGCCGTCCTGCCCTCGCAGAGGGTGAACGGCTCCGTGCGCAGCAGCACATCGTCCGCGTGCAGGACGGTCCATTCATCGTCCGCGGCAGGCTGCTCGGCGACAGGCTCCGGCGGCTCGTCGGGCAGCGGCGTGTCCGCAATATCCTTTTCGCCGCAGGCGGCGAGTGTCAGCGCGAGCGCCGCGGCAAGCAGCAGCGCGGTAAGCTTTGTTTTCATGGTGTTCCTCCCCAAGTCATGTTGCTGATTTACATAATAACATGCCTTTGCGGAAAAGTCGTTACAAAAGGGTTACAAAAAAGAGAGCGCCGAAGCGCTCTCTTTCGCGGTGTGGGATCTTACTTCTTCTCGTCCTCGAGCAGGCCCTTGAAGCTTGCGGCAAGGCCCGCAAGGCTCTGGATCTCGCTGGGAACGATGATCTTCGTCGCCTGACCGTCGGCGGCCTTCTCGAAGGATTCGAGCGCCTTGAGCTTGACGACCTGATCGTTGGGGTTGGCGTTGTTGAGAAGCTTGATGGAGTCCGCCAGCGCGGTCTGGACCTTCATAATGGCCTCGGCCTCGCCCTCGGCGCGCAGCACGGCAGCCTGACGCTCGGCCTCGGCGTGGAGGATGGCGGCCTGCTTCTCGGCGTCCGCCTTGAGGATGGTGGACTGCTTTTCGCCCTCGGCGACGAGGATCTGGCTCTGCTTCTGACCCTCGGCCTGCAGAATGGACTCACGGCGCTCACGCTCGGCCTTCATCTGCTTTTCCATGGCGTTCTGAATTTCCTTGGGCGGCAGAATGTTCTTGAGCTCCACGCGGTTGACCTTGATGCCCCAGGGGTCGGTGGCCTCGTCAAGGATGGAGCGCATCTTGGCGTTGATGACGTCGCGGCTGGTGAGAGACTGGTCGAGCTCCATTTCGCCGATGATGTTGCGAAGCGTTGTGGCGGTCAGGTTCTCGATGGCGTTCATCGGGTGCTCGACGCCGTAGGTGTAGAGCTTGGGGTCGGTGATCTGAAAATAGATGACCGTGTCGATCTGCATGGTGACGTTATCCTTGGTGATGACGGGCTGGGGATCGAAGTCGGCGACCTGCTCCTTGAGGCTGACCTTCTTGACCACGCGCTCAATGAAGGGGATCTTCAGGTGCAGGCCGACGTTCCAGGTCGCGCTGTACGCGCCGAGACGCTCGACGACGTAGGCGCGGGACTGCTGCACGACGTGGATGTTGCTCACAACAAGAATGAGCACGAGCACGACGAGCACGATGACGCCGATGTAGTTGAAAATGGATGCGATAGGCATATTACGGTTCCTCCCTTTCTTTTCTGACGAAGAGCTTGACGCCCTCCATTCGGACGATGGTGACCATGGAGCCGCGGGCGATCACGTCGCCGTCCTCGCTGCGGGCGGTCCATGTTTTGCCGTCGATGTAGACGGCGCCGGTGGTGTTTTCGTTGTCGATGGTCTCGGTGACCTTGGCCGTGTGGTGCAGCACGCGGTCGGCGTTGGTGGGAACGATGGTCTTATCCAGCATTTTGTGCGCCAGCGGGCGCGTCGCGATCAGCGCCGCGATGGAGACCGTCAGAAAGACGACGATCTGCAGCCAGAGCACCGCGCCGAGCTCCAGCGAGAGCAGCGCGGCCACCGCGCCCGCCACGAACCAGATGGAGACCAGCCCCGCCGTCGCCGCCTCGGCAATGCCGAAAATGACGATGGCAGCGATCCATACGAATGTCATGTTGCCTCCCGAACCTCCTTTCATGCTGTGGGCAAGCGCCATCAGCGAGAGCAGAACGATAAATGAGCTTGTCATAGGGGGAAAGATTGCTGAGAAAGTCAACAAAGGAACGCTTGAGCGGCTTGCCGGCGATGGGCTGCTCGACCTCGGCCTCCTCCGCCTCGACGGGCGGAAGCTCGTCAGCGAAGAGCGCGTCGAGCGTCGTGTGGTAGCGGTGGCAGATGTAGAGGATCTTTTCGATCTCCGGGTAGCCGCGGCCGGACTCCCAGCGCGACACCGCCTGCCGCGAGACGTGCAGCTGCTCGGCAAAGGTCTCCTGCGTCATGCCGCTTTGCTTTCGGACCTCCTGCAGCTTTTCGCCAAAGGCCATTTCCCTGTTCCTCCGTTTCTCTCTGTGTGGCTATCCTACCGCCCGCGCCGTGTTTTTTCCACCAACCTGCGCTTGCGTTTTGCGGTTTTGCCTGTCCGGCGCGCAACTTTAACGTTACATTGCCCGCCGGAGGGGCGTTTGGGGCTTTTCCATAGTATACCATAGGGCGAGGGGAATTACCATGCTTTTTTTGCGCGCGGACGATTGCGTTTTTGCGCCGCGTCCGCTATACTGGAAAAAACGAAAGAGGAAAGCGATGGAAACGCCATGCTGCAATTTGCCATTCCCTGCCTGCTGGGGCTCGAGAGCCTGGTGGGCGATGAAGTGAAAAAGCTCGGTCTTGCCGACGTCCGCGTGGAAAACGGGCGTGTGCTGTGCCGCGGCGAGGAGCGCGACCTCGCGCGGCTGAACATCAATCTGCGCTGCGGTGCGCGCGTGCTGCTCGTGCTCGCGAGCTTCCGCGCGACGGATTTTGAAACGCTCTTTCAGGGCACCCGCGCCGTGCGCTGGGAGGACTGGGTCCCCCGCGAGGGCGAGTTCCCCGTGACAGGCTATTCCATCAACTCCACGCTGCACTCCGTTCCCGCCTGCCAGTCCATCGTGAAGAAGGCGGTCGTCGAGCGGCTCGGGGCGGCCTACGGGCTGCAAACGCTGCCGGAGACCGGCAAGCGCTATCAGATCCGCTTCTCGATCATGAAGGACGAGGTGATGCTCTGCCTCGACGCGAGCGGCGAGGGGCTTTACAAGCGCGGCTACCGCGCCGTCGGCGTAGCGGCTCCGCTCAAGGAGACGCTGGCCGCCGCGATGGTGAAGCTCTCGCACTACAATGGGCGTGACCCGTTCTGCGACCCCTTCTGCGGCAGCGGCACCATCGCCATCGAGGCGGCGCTGATCGCCAGGAACCGTGCCCCGGGTCTGAACCGCAGCTTTGCCGCGCAGCACTGGGCGATGGTGGACAAAAGGATATGGCTCGACGCGGCGGACGAGGCGATGAACAACGAATTTCACGACAAGACCTACGAGATCTGGGGCGGCGACATCGACCCTCACGCCGTTGAGATCGCGCGGCACAACGCGGAGCTTGCCGAGGTGGACGATACGGTGCGCTTTGAGGTGGACGATGCGACGCGCTTCCACTGGGGCGGGCAGTATGGGCGCGTTGTGACGAATCCGCCCTACGGTGAGCGTCTGCTGGAGCAGAAGGAGGCCGAGGAGCTTTACCGCGCCTTCGGCCGCGCGGTGGATAAGCTGCCGGAGACCTGGCGCGTTTATGTGCTCTCGTCGCACACGGAGTTTGAGCGCTGCTTCGGCCGCACAGCCGACAAAAAGCGCAAGCTCTACAACGGTATGCTCAAGTGCGACCTGTTCATGTATGGGAAGAGAGTGTAAGGAGGAAAACGCCTTGAAACACGTTTTTATCATCAATCCGTCGGCCGGTAAGAACGACAGCCGCCAGCGCATCTACACGATGGCAGAGGCGCTGCGGGAAAAGCACGGTCTGGACGTACAGTGTATGCTCACCGCGTCAGTCGGCCACGCGGCCACGCTCGCGCGCGGCCTCGCCGAGAGCGGAGAAGATGTGCGGCTCTATGCCTGCGGCGGCGACGGCACGGTCAATGAGGTCGCCAACGGCATCGCGGGCTATGCCAACGCCGCGATGACCTGCATCCCCATCGGCACGGGCAATGATTTTCTCAAAAACTTCGGCGCGGACTACGAAAAGTTCCTCGACGCAGAAAATCTCTGGAACGGCGAAACGCAGGCGCTCGACCTCATCGACTGCAGCGGGCGTTACTGCCTGACGATCGCCTGCTCGGGCATCGACGCGCGCATTGCCGAGAGCGTGCATAAGTTCAGCGCCAATCCGCACCTGAGCGGGCGCGGCAGCTATCTGGTCAGCGTGGCGGCGAATGGCATCTTCGGCCGCATCGGACGGCATTGGACGGTCTGGCTGGACGAGGAGAGGATCGAGGACGACTTCGCCCTCGTCTCCATGTGCAACGGACGCTACTACGGCGGCGGCTCCACGCCGGTGCCGGAGGCGCGGATGAACGACGGCGTGCTGCACACGGTTTTGGTGAAGAACATCAGCAAGCTCCGCTTCGCGCGGCTCTTCCCGGACTACTCTGCGGGAAACCACGAAAAGCTCCCGAAGGACGTGGTGCGCTTTTCCACAGCGAAGGTCGTGCGCATCCACTCCGACGACGGCGACATCGTGACCTGTCTGGACGGTGAGTGCTCCCATTCGCATGACGTGACGCTCCGTCTGGCGGACAAAAAGCTCAATTTCTTCGGCCCCGCCGGCTGCGACCCGAACGCGACGGCGCGCTGAGAGAATTTTACCAAACTGTGAATTTTTGCAAATCGACCGGATTTTTCATAAAATCCCCTTGCAATATCGCTTGCCTTGCGCTATGATAGCACCGTTGGTTAGCACTCGGACGTAATGAGTGCTAACCAACGGTGAATTTGTTTTTTCAAATTTGTGAAAATATAGAAGGAGGCACATTCCCATGAAACTCACTCCGCTTGCCGACCGCGTCATCCTCAAGATGCTCGAGGCCGAAGAGACCACCAAGGGCGGCATCATCCTGACCGCCAGCGCCAAGGAGAAGCCCTCGATCGCCGAGGTCATTTCCGTCGGCCCCGGCGGCATGGTCGACGGCCACGACGTCGTCATGACCGTCAAGCCCGGCGACAAGGTCATCACCAGCAAGTATTCCGGCACCGAGGTCAAGGTCGATGACGAGGAATACACCGTCGTCCGTCAGAGCGACATTCTTGCCATCGTTGAGTAAAATGCGCAAAGAGGGAGCAGGCTCCCCCTTTGGATTCCCCACCGCTAGTCTGCGGACTGGCGACGCCGCCCAAGGCGGCTGGGTCAAAGTATTTTTGCCACGCACATGTCGCGGCAAAAATAATCTAAACTATTTTCGCGTTCCGCGGAATTTCTAATGGAGGTACACTCTTATGTCTAAGCTCATTAAATCCGGCGAAGAGGCCCGCAAGGCGCTTGAAGTCGGCGTCAATACTCTGGCCGATACCGTGAAGGTCACCCTTGGCCCCAAGGGCCGCAACGTCGTGCTCGACAAGAAGTTCGGCGCTCCGCTCATCACCAACGACGGCGTGACCATCGCCAAGGAGATCGAGCTGCCCGATCCGTTCGAGAACATGGGCGCGCAGCTTGTGCGTGAGGTCTCCACCAAGACCAACGACGTCGCGGGCGACGGCACCACCACCGCCACCCTGCTCGCGCAGGCCATGATCCGCGAGGGCCTGAAGAACCTCGCCGCCGGCGCGAACCCCATCGTGATGAAGAAGGGCATGGCCAAGGCTGTTGAGACCGCCGTGGAAGCCATCAAGGCCAACAGCCAGAAGGTCAACGGCACGGACGATATCGCCCGCGTCGGCACCGTCTCCAGCGGCGACGAGTTCATCGGCAAGCTGATCGCCGAGGCTATGGAAAAGGTCAGCGCCGACGGCGTGATCACCATCGAGGAGTCCAAGACCGCCGAGACCTATTCCGAGGTCGTCGAGGGCATGATGTTCGACCGCGGCTATATCACCCCCTACATGGTCACCGATACCGAGAAGATGGAGGCCGTCGTGGACGACGCTTACATCCTCATCACCGACAAGAAGATCTCCGTCATTTCCGACATTCTGCCCATCCTTGAGCAGCTCGTCCAGAGCGGCAAGAAGCTGGTCATCATCGCCGAGGACGTTGAGGGCGAGGCGCTGAGCACCCTGATCGTCAACCGTCTGCGCGGTACGCTGAACGTCGTGTGCGTCAAGGCGCCCGGCTTCGGTGATCGCCGCAAGGAGATGCTGCAGGATATCGCCATCCTGACCGGCGGCCAGGTCATCTCCGAGGAGCTTGGCTACGAGCTCAAGAGCGCGACCGTCGATATGCTCGGCCGTGCGCGTCAGGTCAAGGTCACCAAGGAGAACACCACCATCGTGGACGGCTCCGGCGACAAGCAGGCCATCAAGGATCGCGTGTCTCAGATCCGCGCGCAGATCGCCGTCACCACCAGCGACTACGACAAGGAGAAGCTGCAGGAGCGTCTGGCGAAGCTCGCCGGCGGCGTGGCGGTCATCAAGGTCGGCGCTGCCACCGAGACTGAGATGAAGGAAAAGAAGCTGCGCATTGAGGACGCTCTGAATGCGACCCGCGCGGCGGTCGAGGAGGGCATCGTCGCCGGCGGCGGCACGGCCTACGTCAATGCCGTTCCCGCGGTCGAGAAGCTCATCGGCAAGGTCGAGGGTGACGAGAAGACCGGCGTGAAGATCATCGTCAACGCGCTGCAGGAGCCTGTCCGCCAGATCGCCAAGAACGCCGGTGTGGACGGCAGCGTGGTGCTTGAGAAGATCAAGAGCAGCCGCAAGGTCGGCTACGGCTTCGACGCCTACAAGGAGGTCTACTGCGACATGATCGGCGCCGGTATCGTCGATCCTGCCAAGGTCACCCGTTCCGCGCTGGAGAACGCCGCGTCCGTCAGCTCCATGGTGCTGACCACCGAGGCGCTGGTCGCCGACAAGCCCGAACCTCCCGCACCCGCGGCTCCCGCCGGCATGGGCGGCATGGACGGTATGTACTAAGAAATAGCCGTAAAGCCTTGAAAACAGAGGATTTTTCGCTGGCAATCTGATAAATTTACCACAAATTTACGACAATTGCCAACGAAAAAGCGCCGAGATATGTATGAAGCTACCGTCTGTATTTTGCAGGCGGTAGCTTTTTTCATGCAAAAAAGCTACTTTTATAATCTAAATTTCTCTACTCGCTGTTGAGAAAAATGAGTTGAAAAGGGTGAAAAACATGATATAATTTTGACGTGGCGAACGATTGACAAGGTATTTCTTTCAGTATGCCTTGCAGAAGCCGGAAAGAGGTATGCGCCGTGAAAAAAAGCTTGACAGGGTATTTCCCGGCGCAATACACTGACGGCAGGCAGGCAGGCAGAGTAAAACTCTGTCCGTTTTTGCTGCACAACATTAACTTTATAAGACAATATAGAAAGACGCTCCTATGACACGGGATAACCTGTGCCATAGAAGCGTTTTTTGTCATTCACGGAAAGTCAGCAGCTTCGCTGGTTCTACATTCAGAACAGCAGCGATATTGAAGAGTAAATCAAGTGATATGGGGCGGCAGAGGTTAGGTGCCTCGATTGCTCCGATATGTTGCTGGCCGTATATGACCCTGAACTTGCCGGTGGCAGCGCAGAGGATAAGGCTATGGCCTATGCTCTTGCGTTGGGGAAGCCAACCCTGCTGATCCACCCTAATACATGGAAAAAGAAATGGCTGAATGTTGTAAAACATGAAGGCGAGTAGCATATTCAAAAATTTTATCCATCCTCATACTTTAGAACGATTTACATTTTGCAAAAATGCGGATATAATTATTATGAATTAGTATGAAGCGAAAAACTTATGATGAGGGGCGCGCCCCTCATCCCGTGTGTACACACGGGATGATAGCTCTCTGTGACCTGTGGACTTTGCCCGTTGAGGTCAGGCGGGCATGAACAAAACCTGACCACCATACAAAGGAGGACATACCATGAAAAAACGTATTGGAAGTTTGTTTCTTGTACTGGCGCTGTGCTTTACGCTGCTGCCGACGACGGCATTTGCGGCGGAAGCGGATTTTAACGTAGCTAATGGCGGTAGTTCGGTAAAACCAACTACTGGAAATGGATTTACCGCGCAAGTGTATGAGATTACTGATAGTGATGTAAATATTGATGTTTCAGGCACCACAAGTAACAGCCGTATTGTGGTTATGGGTGACGGAGTTACGCTTCACTTAAATAATGCGTCGATGATTTTGAACGAGCGCAACGGCAGTCCTATTGAAATTGCAGAAAACAAATCGGTGACCATTATTTTTGCTGGTGAAAATAAACTGACAGCTGATGCTGGTGGCCCTGGTATTTTGGTCAACCAAGGTGCAACGCTGACGATTAAGGAAGCAGAGAATACCTCTGCGAATAGCCTTACTGTAACAGGTGCACAGAAAAACAACTACACAGGCGGAGGTGATATTACTGCATCTCAGGGTGGAGGTTTTGCAGGAATTGGCGGACCGAACAGCAGTAGCCAATTAAACTATACCGGAACGATTAAAATTGAAAGCGGTATTGTAAATGCATATGGTTTTGGTTACGGTGCCGGTATTGGTGGCGGTGATTATAGCTCCGGTGGTACTATTCAGATTTCTGGTGGTAAAGTAACTGCTATCAATGATGGTACAAAACCTGATGGCTGGGGCAGCAGTATGTATCCGCAAGCAAGCGGCATTGGCGGCTCGCAGGGTATGGACAGTGGTTTCATTACTATTTCTGGTGATGCAGAAGTAAAAGCGTATGGCGGCTATGCGTGCGCTGGCATTGGTGGTGGTAAGAATAACATAACAATTACCGACAATGCTAAAGTGACTGCTTATGGTGGAGAAAACGCCGCCGGTATTGGCGGTTATAATCAGTATAAGGGCGAGAGCACGATTACGATCTCAGGTTCGGCAAAGGTGATTGCCTATGGTGGTAAGTATGCATCTGGATTAGGTCAAGGTTCTGCTTCCGCTCCTGTGAAGCTGTCGATTGGTTCAGATGCAGTCATTACTGCATATTCGGATGGCAGAAAAGCTGCTATTACCGGTACTCCGCAAGAGAGTTCTGCAAGCATCATCAATATGTACGCTAACGATATCAATTTGGGTACTCAGAATGTTTCTTTGACGCTCACTGCTGATGATAGCAGCACGCAGAATATTACACTGGCTGGTGGCTATAAGGGTATTGGAACGACTTGTGCTGCGGGCAACTATACGGTAACTGCACCTGCTGAACAGGAAGGCAGCAGCTATCGGCTGATTCCTGCTGATGGAAAGTCTTTTAAGGTGGCAGCAGCTTCTGATAACTCGGCATATCAGGGAACAAAACTGATGTTGATGCTGGTATCTGACAATGGAACCACAATTCAATTGAATCCGACGAGCGGTACAACGATTCAGTCTGGAAATGATGAGCCGTTGGTACTTGATGAAGAAAACGGTGTTATTATTGTTCCGGCTGGCGGCAGTGTTAATGGCACGGTATGGTTGGCTGGCGGTACTGTAGCAAAGAATGGTACACAGAAAGTTAATGTGGAAAGCATTGCACTGAACGAAAACACGTTGACACTCTACACAAATCGTGACCCGAAAACGGCTACTCTTACCGCGACAGTATCTCCGGATAATGCAACGGATAAAACAGTAACTTGGATTTCTGCCGACGAGAAGATTGCGACAGTTGAAAATGGTGTTGTAACTGCTGTCGGAAATGGTACGACTACTATCACCGCGCAGACTGGTGAGAAAACGGCTACCTGTGTTGTAACCGTAAGAACATATTCTTCCGGTGGCGGCAGCAGCTCTCCCAGCTATTCCGTGACCACTCCCAGCAAAACAGAGAACGGCACCGTGACCGTAAGCCCGCGTTCTGCGGAAAAGGGCGATACTGTGACCATCACTGCTAAGCCTGACAGCGGCTATCAGTTGGATGACCTTACCGTGACCGACAAGAATGGTAAGGAACTGAAACTGACCGATAAGGGCAACGGCAAATATACCTTTACCATGCCCGCCAGCAAGGTTGAAATCAAGGCTACCTTTGTCAAGGAAGTTGAGACAAGTCCGTTCAGCGATGTGTCCACCAGCGCCTATTACTATGAGGCTGTGAAGTGGGCGCAGGAAAAGGGCATCACCGGCGGTATTGGCAACGGCCTCTTTGGGCCGAACCAGCCCTGTACCCGCGCACAGATCGTCACCTTCCTGTGGCGTGCTGCCGGTTCTCCCGAACCCAAGGCTATGAGCAGTTTCGCCGATGTGTCCACTGATGCCTATTATGCAAAGGCGGTTGCATGGGCGGTAGAAAACGGTATCACCACCGGCACGGGCGATGGTAAATTCAGCCCTGACGCCACCTGCACCCGTGCCCAGAGCGTGACTTTCCTGTTCCGTGCCATTGGTAAGCTGGTCGATAGCAAGGCAGAGTTCAGCGATGTTCTTACCGATAGCTACTATGCAAACGCTGTGGCATGGGCAGTGGAGAACGGCGTCACAAACGGCATTGGTGATGGCCTGTTCGGGCCGGACAATAGTTGTACCCGCGCACAAATCGTTACGTTCCTTTTCAGAGCCTATCAGGGCAAGTAAGGCGAATCGGCAATCCAATAAAAAGCTCCCGCTGAGATCATCCTCGGCGGGAGCTTTTTACTCTGCACGGCAGGGAATTGGCGTGGAACATTGCTGCAATGCGAATACTTGACGTATATACCGAAAGCTGCTATACTTTCCTCATCAAAGGCTGCGTGAAAGTCTGCCGTTTCGGATCATGAGGCGGCAGAGCGGACACGGGGACAGCTTTTGGTGCGTGACGGCCTGCTCCCCGGCGTTATGGCGGGACATGAGTGCATCCGGGAATTGTAGATTGGCCGTGCGTGATAGGGTGGAATTGTCATTCGGCGTATTCTCGTTGAAATGACCTTAATGAGAGGAAGTAAGCTGTCAGGCGCGCGGGGGAGGCGAACCCCTGCCTATGCGCCGGGCAAGTCTAAAACCGGTATTTTCCCGAATTGGCTGTACTTGCAACTGGCATTGCTGTTTGCAGGTACACACTTTGAGCCAAATGTGAAGCGCTTGTCCTGTGGGCGATGGGCGGCGTTAGCGTTTCTGCATGATCCGCAGGATGAGGCGAACCAAGCCCGCTGTCACACGAGGGCACGGCTCACGCAGGCTGTGTAACGCCAGTGATACCTTGACTGATTTTGGGGAAAGGGGAAAGTATGCCCTTTTCCAAGAAAAGTGTATGAGAATAGTAGTTTTTAGACTACCAAATTGAAGAAGTGCGACTTTGTAGAAAGCCGTGCTTTTTCTATCTTTTTTGAAAATATGACGGTATAAGTTGGTCCGCTGCCGGAGGGAACAATACCCAACGGCAACCCATTTCACAGCAGGAGGTGGTGCGTATGATGATCCGCTGCTTTTTCTCCGGCATTTACAGCGATCTCCTTTTCCCCCGCGTACTCAGCACCTCCGGCGGTTGGGCCAACAAATGAAGAAAGCAAAGGTTTGCGTGACTTTAGGAACGGAATGGAACTTCCTTGTTCTGTTCTTCCAGACCGAGGCCATCTGAATTAAGCGATACAGCCTCATTCGGGCTGTACACAGATTATTATGCACGCAGAGTAGGACTATCTCAAAACAAGCTGTCCGTTTGTGCGAGAATGAGTCAATCAAGGTTAAATAAGATCGTGAACGAAACCATTCAGAACGTCCCTGTGAAAACGCTGGTGAGCCTCTGTCTGGTTCTGAGATTGAACGAGGATGAAGCCGTGGATTATTTGGCAAGGTGTGAAAGAGCGTTTTCCCCGGCAAAGCCTGTCCACCAATGCTATTTGGAGCTGATCCGGCTCTACTCCAAAACAGAGCAGGATTACAGGGGTGTTTCAAACGAAGAATTGCAAGCGGTCTTGAACGAGGCGGATGATTATTTAATAGCGAAAGGGTTTCCGGCACTGCCAGACTGTAATTCGTAAAGGCAAGGCAGAGGACAAAATTTATTCCATTACGGAATAAGTAATGTCCTCTGCCTTTTGTTATTCTATTCCTGCAATCAGGATTGCTTCATTCCTACCAACCCAGCGGCGTCCGATCAACGCTGCGCTGTACACTTATGAAAGGAACAGGTATTACCCATGTTGAATATTCGTGATCTTCGAATCGACCCCGCCTCGCTGGGGACAAAGAAGCTGTTGGTGGATGTTGCGCCGGCGTATGAGTATAAAGATGGCAAGCGCACGGATACCGTGACCGGCTATCGCTATATCGTTGCGCTGCCTGCACACAGCCTTGAGAAAATCGGTGTCCGCATTGACGGTAAGCAGCTCATGGAAAAGCCGGAAGGCTTTATTGAGGTCGAGTTTGCCGACCTTGAGGTGACCGCTTATGAGTCTCAAGGGCATGTCCAGCTCACCGCAAAGGCCACCGGCATTTCTACCGTCAGGAAAAATTGACGGTCGCAACCGGGCGGCCAGGGCGCAGCAGACGGGGAACAGATATTTTCCATCAAGGAAAATATCCCCCGGCGGCAGCGCCAGCGCCGCCCCGCTGCCCCACGGTAAGTATTACCGTGGGGCAGCAAGGTAGCGGTAGCAAAGAAAGGAGACCATGACATGGCTGCACAAGACCCACAAAGCCGCAGATGGTCGTTGACCATCAACAATCCAAAAGACTGCGGCCTTGACCATGATACGATCATCGAAAGGCTGCATCTGTTTCATCCAAGGTATTTTTGCCTCGCAGACGAGATTGGCGAGAGCGGGACCTATCATACGCATATCTATCTTTTTTCCCATTCTCCGATTCGATTCAGTACCATAAAGAACCGCTTTCCACCTGCTCACATCGAAAAGAGCATGAAAGGCTCCGTGGCAAATAGAGATTACATCACCAAAAGCGGGAAATGGGCTGACACGAAAAAGGTGGAAACCTCTGTCGAGGGAACCTTCTTTGAGTTTGGTGACATTCCCACAGAAGCCGAGGAGGATTCCCCCTCCATGTATGCCCTCATGGGCTGTGTGGAACAGGGTATGACCAATGCCGAAATCATTCGGCAGAAGCCGTCCTATGCATTTCGGCTCAAGGGCATTGACGAGATGCGGGATACCCTGCAGGCAGAGCGGTATATCAAGGAAAATCGAGCCGTTCAGGTGCTTTATTTCTATGGTGACAGCGGAACCGGAAAGACGCGAAGCATTTTTGCATCCCACAAGCCAGAGGACATCTGCCGTATTACCGATTATGGCGGCAAAAATGGCACGAAATTTGATTCCTATCACGGACAGCCTGTGTTGGTGTTTGAAGAATTTCACAGTCAGATCCCGATTGCCGCCATGCTCAATTATTTGGACATTTACCCCTTGCAGCTCCCTGCACGATACCACGACCGCACGGCCTGCTATACCACCGTTTACATCACTTCCAATATTTCCTTGGACGAACAGTATACGGAGGTCCAACGCTCTGAGCTGGAAACGTGGCGGGCTTTCCTGCGGCGTATCGGCTGCGTGAAGGAGTTCCGCAAGGGGAAACCACCAAGGGAGGTGCCGTTCCATGACAAGAGAAGATAAGAAGAACATCGAGCGCCGCGCCTGTTGGCACGACCTCTTCCGTCAGCTTCGCAACGTCCCCGATCTTCTACTCAAGCTTTTCTTCCTTGCACTTTTCCTTGTTGGCGCTGTGTACGTTGCCACAAAGCAGACCGCATTGCGTGAACAGGTGAAGCACATCGAGCTAATTTCTCCCATTCTCAAGGCTGCAATGGAACACGCTGTAACAGCCTATTTGTTTGTTGGAGGTATGGCGTTGCTGGCGCTCCTGCTCTATCCCTTTGGCAGACGGGCGGCGAAAGACCAGCTTCAATGTATCGGTTTAGTAAACCATGCGGGGATGCCGCCCGATTTGCTCCGCAAGCACCGCGACAAGGATAATCCCCGCGTCACGGTATGGGAGTTCCGCAACCAGAGCATCCCCCTCCAAGAATGGGACAAGAAACGACTTGCCATTGAAACCGCATTAGGAATCACCATTGTCAAGCTGGCTTATGCCAAGGGCAAGAGCCGTGTTCTGATGTATGCCGTTTCTGCCAGAGACGATTTGCCGGAAGTTCTGAAATGGAAAGACAGCTATCTTTCCCCTAAGAGTTTTGTGCTGGTGTTGGGGGAAAGCTACACCGGTCCTGTGACGGTCAACCTCGCGCACATTCCGCATATCCTCTTGGGCGGTTCCACGGGCAGCGGTAAAAGTGTCTTGCTCAAGTTATTGCTTATGCAATCACTCCGCAAGGGCGCTATGATATGGGTCGCTGATTTCAAAGGTGGCGTGGACTATCCTCACAACTGGGATGGACTGTGCGAAATGGTATTCGCGGAGCAGGAACTGATTGAAGTATTGGACAAGCTGGTGTGTATGCTCGAACAGCGGAAAGCTGCCTTTCGTTCCACGGGTTGTTCCAATCTGGATGAGTATAACAGCAAATTGGGTTGTTGCATTCCTCGCTGTATTTTTTCCTGCGATGAAGTCGCGGAATTGCTTGACAGAACTGGAGCCGACAGCGAGCGGAAGAAGCTACTTTCCCAAATCGAAAGTATGCTCTCCACCATCGCGCGGCAGGGGCGGGCGTTCGGCATCCACCTTATTCTTGCCACGCAGAGGCCAGATGCGACCATCATCCCCGGTCAGATACGCAACAACATGGATTTCCGTGTTTGCGGCAGAGCAGACAGCGTGCTTTCGCAAATTATTCTCGACAACACCAGCGCCGCCGAACAGATACCCAAGGACGCGCGGGGCCGCTTTATCACCGGAGATGGCACGGTATTTCAAGGCTATCTGTTCGACGAGGGGCAGTTGTGAGGTGGTTCTCATGGCGTATGACATCCCCATCTGGCAGAAAGCCAATCTTACGCTGGAAGAAGCAGCGTCCTATTTCAATATTGGCATTAACAAACTCCGCCAAATGACAGATACTAAGGACTGTGAAAAGTATGTGCTATGGGTCGGGAATCGGCGGTTAATAAAACGGAAAGCATTTGAATCGTATCTCCAAAAGGAATATTCGATTTAAGTGGCAACAGGCGCTCCAATGTGTTATGATAACTCTATCATACATATTGGAGCGCTTTTCCAGAAAGGAGTGTGCGATTTGGCGGAAAAGCGCAAAGATAGGAATGGGCGTGTCCTCAAGACCGGAGAAAATCAGCGCAAAAACGGCACCTATGAATACCGTTATTCCGATGGGCATGGCAAAATACGAAGTGTTTACGGAAAAACGCTGGAAGCGCTCCGCAAGAAAGAGGAAGCCATTCAACGCGATATGGCAGATGGTATCGACTATACGGCTGGTGAAATCACTGTTTCCGAACTGGTTGACCGATATATGAACCTGAAACGTGATTTGAGCGAGAACACCCGTCGAGGCTATGGAACGGTCATTAACCGCATCAAGGAATCGCCGTTTGGTGAAATGAAAGTACGAACGGTCAAGTTGTCTGATGCAAAGACGTTTTATATCAGTCTGCATGACAGGGGGATGAAACGCAATACCATCGGTATTTTCCATTCTGTTCTGCATCCCGCATTTGAAATGGCTGTGGACGATGACATGATTCGCAAGAACCCCTTTAAGTTCCAGATAGCTGACATTCTTCCGAACGATGCCGGGAAGCGTACTGCGCTGACTAAGGCTCAACAGGATATTTATTTGAAGTATGTGCAGGAATATGGTCAGGACAATTACTATGATGATATTGTGGTTTTGCTGGGGACAGGGCTTCGCGTCAGCGAACTCTACGGCCTGACGAAGCAGGACGTTGACTTCAAGACGCGATGTATCCACATTGACCACCAGCTATGCCGAACAGCAGACAAGCCCTATTTCATCACCAGTCCCAAGACCGCCAGCGGTGTAAGAACAATCCCCATGACAGACGCTGTTTATCTGGCCTTGAAGCGAGTTATGAAGAACCGAACCGTCAGCAAGTCGGAACGAATCATAGATGGTTATGGTGGCTTCATCTTCCTTGATAAATCCGGTATGCCAAAGGTTGCTATGCATTTACAGAACTACATGAGAGGTATCCAGAAGAAAATCAACCGTATTTACGGTAATTCGTTTCCAAAGGTGACACCCCATGTTCTGCGTCATACCTTTTGTACGAATATGCAGCAAGGCGGCATTGATGTGAAAAGTCTGCAATATCTCATGGGACACTCCAATGTCAGCGTGACGCTGGATGTCTACACACATACAGACTTCAATGCGGTGCAAGAGGCGTTTGCAAAAGTTGCAGCCAGTCTTTGAATTTTGTCCTGGCCACCTTACCACAAAAGTTACCATTTTCAGCCGTTAACTTATGTAGAGCCTTGTAGAGTATTTTTGAAAAAGTATGGAATACTCCCGTTATATCTATACTTTTCTCTACTTTTTATATCAGATTGTTGCGAATTCCGGTTGGACGGGATGTACTAAGAGACACCGCAAAGCAGCCACGATAAACAAAACCCCCGACGCCCATTTGTACGGGCGTCGGGGGTTTTCTGCTGTCACTTTACCGGTAGTCGTTTGCCTGCGTGAGCACCGACGGCCGGCAGGGCAGCGGCTCGGCGGCGAACTTTCGTTTGAAGTCACAATAGCCGCCGCCCATGTAGGCGTGCGCCCAGAACAGCGGCGCGCCGAGGATGCCGAACATCACGCGGACGAATCTCAGCACAGGCCGAGACAATGGCGCAGCTCGCCGACGCTGTAGAGCGAGCCCCACGCGCAGACAGCGTCCTCGGGACCCGCGAGAGCGA
>ERZ779880.1504-NODE-1504-length-20611-cov-2.921434_pt1 | contig 20611 bp, 14 predicted proteins | sample MGYA00511555_ERZ779880 | MGnify/ENA primary metagenome ERZ779880 (study PRJEB29588, sample SAMEA2145815) | human gut metagenome | biome: human gut; feature: human-associated habitat; material: faeces | place: Denmark | collected 2008/2010 ...
GGTAATCCGATATTCGAGGGCTGGTATGCCGATCCGGAAGGGATCATTTATGGTGATACCTATTGGGTTTTCCCGACTTGGAGCGATGCGTATGAGAAGCAGACTTATTTCGACTGCTTTTCGTCCAAGGATTTGGTGAACTGGACGAAACATTCGTCTGTACTCGATACCTCCGCCGTGAAATGGGCGAAGAAAGCCATGTGGGCGCCGTCTATCATCCATAAGGATGGCAAATATTATTTTTTCTTCGGGGCCAACGACGTGCATGAAGGTGAAGTAGGAGGAATCGGGGTTGCCGTCAGCGACCGCCCGGAAGGTCCGTATAAGGACCTGTTAGGCAAACCGCTTATCAACGAGATCGTAAACGGGGCACAGCCGATCGACCAGTTCGTTTTCCGTGACGATGATGGCCGCTACTATATGTATTACGGCGGTTGGGGACATTGCAATGTCGTCTGCCTGAACGACGATTTCACCGGATTGGTTCCTTTTGAAGACGGGACGGTCTACAAGGAAGTGACACCGGATAAATATGTGGAAGGTCCGTTCATGTTCAAAAAGAACGGGAAGTACTATTTTATGTGGAGCGAAGGGGGCTGGACAGGTCCCGATTATTGTGTCGCTTATGCGATTGCCGATTCGCCTTTCGGACCCTTCAACCGTGTCGCCACGATTCTCCAGCAGGATTCGACGATCGCGCGGGGAGCCGGGCATCATTCCGTATTGCATGTTCCGAATACTGAAGATTATTATATCGTCTACCATCGCCGCCCGCTGAACGACAATACTCGCGACCACCGTGTGACTTGTATCGACCGGATGACTTTCGATGAGAACGGATTTATAAATCCTGTTAAAATGACCTTCGAAGGTGTTCCCGCCCGTACAATAGATAAGTAAGATGTAGTTTATCTCTAAAAGATATTAAAACAGGAGTGTAGCCATTGCACTCCTGTTTTTTTTATACTATTTTTGACACGTGTGTCAGACATATTGGATAAAATATTTAATAACATTATAACGATGAGTACAGAAGAACTTCAAGACATGGAAAGCCGGATTATAGAAGCGGCGAAACGAGTGTTTGTCAGGAAAGGGTATGAAGCGACCAAAATGGGCGATATTGCTGCCGATGTCGGTATCAGCCGTACGGCCATGCACTATTATTTCCGGACGAAAGAGATGCTTTTCGATGCGATCTTCGGACAGTTGATGGGAGCATTGCTGCCTAATATAGAAATGATCGTGGATGAACCTGTGTCCTGTTTGGAAAAATTCCCCAGGATCATAGACCAATATCTTGCAATCGTCCAGTCCAATCCCTCTTTCCCGATTTTTGTGGTGAATGAGTTCAACCGGGATCCGGAGCATCTGTACAAGGTTATTCTGAAAGATCCGGAACGTCTGGAACTGTTTCGGCGGATACAGGATCAGACATTGGAGGAGATGGAAAAAGGAATATTGAGAAAGATGCCCCTGGTTTATCTGATTTCTACGCTTATGAGCCTGATCGTGTTTCCGGTATTGGCGAGAGACCCGTTGACGAATGTTTTCTTTGAAGGCGATCCCCGGAAGTTCGACGCCTTTTTGCAGGAACGCGGTGCATTTATAAAAGAGGTGCTGGTCCGGTTGCTTACCCCGGATCAGCCGAAGGTGATGAACGAATGAGAGGAGGATGTATATGAAACGAATGATCTTGAATGACTGGAAGCGGCTTGTTCTGGTGTTGCTTTGCTCTCCTTTGGTACAGGGAGCGGGAGCGCAGGAGAAAGTTACGTTGTCCCAATGCTATGAATGGGCACAGGCCAACTATCCGCAGGTTCGCCAGTATAGACTGATCGAGCAGACCGAACAGTATAATTTGTCCAATGCTGCGAAAGGATGGCTGCCCCAGTTGGCGGTCAATGCGAAAGCCACTTATCAGAGCGATGTGACGAAGTTGCCGTTCGACGCCGACAAGCTGTCGGCAATCATCCCCGGAATCGAGATTCCCACACTTAGCAAGGATCAGTATCAGGTCGTGGCCGAAGTGAACCAGACGATCTGGGACGGTGGCGTGATCCGTTCTACTCGCCGGTTGACGGAAGCACAGGCGACGGCCGACCGTGAACAGTTGAACAGCGATCTTTATATCTTGAACGACCGGGTGAACCAGCTTTATTTCGGCTGCCTTCTGCAGGACGAGCTGATCCGCCAGAACGGTTTGCTCCAGAAAGAGTTGCAGATCAATATCGACCGTATCTCAGCCATGATGGAGAACGGCGTTGCCAACCAGTCCGACCGCGAAAGCATGGAAGTCGAATTGTTGAACGCCCGCCAGAAGGAGATCGAGTTGAAGGCCGCCCGTTCGGCTTACGGCAAGATGCTGGCTGCTTTGATCGGCCGCCCGGATGCCGGGGCGTTCGTGCTGGAAGTCCCCTCGATACCGGAGAGGCCTTCGTTGCCACCTGTGATCAACCGTCCGGAGCTTCGTGCGCTGGATGCCAAAAGCAATCTGCTCGAATTGCAGAACAAGCAGTTGACTGCCGGCCTGATGCCTCGTATTGGTGCTTTCTTGCAGGGCGGTTATGGCCGGCCGGGGTTGGATATGCTGGAAGACAGTTTCAATCCGTTTTATGTTGCCGGTGTCCGTTTGAGTTGGAACATGGGTAAATTATATACCTTGAAGAACGATCGCCGGAAGATTGCCACGAACCGTCAGGCGGTGGAGGTCGAGCGGGAAACATTCCTCTTCAACACCCGTCTCCAATTGACGCAGCAAAACACGGAGATCAGGAAGATGACCGATCTGATGAAGGCTGACGACAAGATCATCCGCCTGCGCGCCAGCATCAAGAAGGCGGCTGAAGTCAAGCTGGCGAACGGCGTGATCTCCGTCACCGACCTTATCCGCGAAATCAACTCCGAAGATCTGGCCCGCCAGACGGCAGCCACACACCGGATACAACAGTTGCAATCGATCTATAATTATATGTATACGACAAATGAAGAATAACAGTCCTGTTCCCGCGCTTGACGCGGGATCGCATAGAAACAGTTTATATTATGAATAATAAACAACACCAGTACGATAATGAATTATAATTCCCAATATTATAGGTAGTTTTATAAAAATAAATAATATGAAATATCTTATTTTTTCTATTGCTTTTATTGTGATTACAGCTTGTAGCAGCAATGAGAGCGACTTTGATGCCACTGGAACATTCGAATCCACCGAAATAATCGTTTCTTCGGAGGCGAACGGGAAGATCATGGAACTAAACCTGCAGGAAGGCGACCGGCTCGTGCTGGGTTATGTGGACAGTACGCAGCTTTATCTCCGAAAGAAGCAGCTCGAAGCAGACCTTCGTAGTGTGGACATCCGAAAACCGGATATCCGCAAACAGATCGCTTCCCTCGAACAGCAGATTGCCGTCGCCCGGAGCGAGCAACAGCGTATGGAGAACCTGGTAAAGGCGAAAGCCGGCAACCAGAAACAGGTCGATGACATTGTCAACAACATCAAAGTGCTGCAAAAACAACTGGATGCACAATATTCGACCTTGCATAAAACGACAGGCGGGGCGGATGCTGAAGCGGAAAGTATCGTCTACCAGATCATGCAGTTGGACGATCAGTTGCAGAAAAGCCGTATTGTCAACCCGCAGTCCGGCACTGTCCTCGTGAAATATGCCGAACCGGGCGAAGTCACGGCTGCCGGCAAGCCTCTGTATAAGATCGCCGACACCGATCTGTTGTATCTCCGCGCTTATCCTACTGCCGAACAGCTTACGAAATTGAAGCTCGGTGGCGGGGTGCGTGTCTTTGCCGATTTCGGAGAAAAGGAACAAAGGGAATATCCCGGTACGATCACCTGGATTTCCGAGAAGTCGGAATTTACCCCAAAAGGCATCCAGACCAAAGACGAACGTGCCAATCTGGTCTATGCCGTCAAGATAGCTGTCAAGAACGACGGCTATTTGAAGATCGGACAGTATGGGGAAGTGATATTCAATAGACACTGATGAGAGAGATTGATATTCGACATATAAATAAGGTATATGGGGAGGTTCAGGCTTTGCAGGACATCTCGTTGCATATCGGCGAAGGGGAGCTTTTCGGGCTGATCGGGCCGGACGGGGCGGGCAAGACGTCGCTGTTCAGGATACTGACAACCCTGCTGCTGGCGGATAGCGGTACGGCATCGGTCTGCGGACTGGATGTTGTACGCGATTATAAGGAGATCCGGTGGCGGGTAGGGTATATGCCGGGGCGCTTCTCCCTTTATCAGGACCTGACGGTGGAAGAGAACCTGAACTTCTTTGCTACCGTGTTCAATACGACTGTCCGGGAAAACTACGACCTGATCCGGGATATCTATGTCCAGATAGAGCCTTTCAAGAAACGGAAAGCCGGGAAGCTCTCCGGCGGGATGAAGCAGAAGTTGGCGTTGAGCTGTGCGCTGATCCACCGGCCCGATGTCCTTTTCCTGGATGAGCCGACGACGGGTGTCGATCCTGTTTCGCGTGTGGAGTTTTGGGATATGTTGGACCGGTTGAAGAGGCAAGGGATTACGATTATGGTTTCGACGCCTTATATGGACGAGGCTTCCCGTTGCGACCGTATCGCGTTGATGCGTGGCGGACGATGCTTGTCGGTCGATACGCCGGAAGGCATCCGCAGTACGTTCGATAACTATTTGTATGCGGTCCGGTCGGCTTCGATGTATAAACTGTTGCTCGACCTCAGGACATATCCGGATGCGGATTCTTGTTTTTCTTTCGGAGACGCTCATCATTTCTCCATTTCGAGGGGTGTGGTGGACAGAGAGGGGGAAACGGCTTTCCGTAACCGTCTGCACGCCTTTTTGGAAGCCAAAGGACATACGAAAATCGGTATTGAGCGGATAAAACCCGGTATTGAGGACTGTTTCATGGCGCTCGAAAACATGAAAGATCCTGTCCTGAGTTCGGACGATGGTTCAAGAGCTTTGAAAGTCCCGTCCGAAGTCCGGAAGGCGGTTCAGGAGTTTTAGAAGCCTCGTCCGAACTCCGGGCATGAATTAAGAAAATATAAAAGATGAACGTAATAGAAACAGATAAACTAACGAAATGTTTCGGTCCCTTTACCGCTGTCGACCACATCAGTTTCACGGTAGGCGAGGGAGAGATCTTCGGTTTCTTGGGAGCGAACGGAGCCGGCAAGACGACAGCCATGCGTATGCTGTGCGGCCTTTTGACACCGACTTCCGGGGTGGGAAAGGTTGCCGGTTTCGATATCTATAAGGAAACGGAACTGATCAAGCGGCATATCGGCTATATGAGCCAAAAGTTTTCCCTTTATGGCGACTTGAAGGTATGGGAGAATATCCGTTTGTACGGCGGCATCTACGGTCTGTCGGAAAAACAGTTGAAAGCGAAGACGGACGAACTGCTCCGGGTCCTTGATTTGGAGAACGAACGAAACACACTGGTCGATGCCCTGCCGTTGGGCTGGAAGCAGAAGCTGGCTTTCTCCGTCGCCATCATCCACGAACCTCGGATCGTTTTCCTGGATGAACCGACCGGAGGTGTCGATCCTGTCACCCGCCGCCAGTTCTGGGAGTTGATCTACCAGGCTGCCGAACGGGGTATTACGGTCTTTGTCACCACCCACTATATGGACGAGGCGGAGTATTGCAACCGTGTCTCCATCATGGTAGATGGAAAGATCGAAGCTTTGGACAGCCCTTCCGCCCTCAAATCGTCTTTCAAGGCCGGTAACATGAACGAAGTCTTCCATGCATTGGCACGGAGAGCAAGGAGAACTGATAGTTAAGATTAAGAATTAATAATGAAGAAATAAGAATGAAAAGTTCTTTGATCGCTTTTGTTAAAAAGGAATTTATCCATATCTCACGTGATAAGCGGACGATGATGATCCTGCTGCTGATGCCTGTTATCCTGATCATCCTCTTCGGCTATGCCATCACGACGGAGATCAAACGTGTGCCTGTCGCAATCCTGGATCAGAGCCGGGACGAGGTGACACAGAAAATGATTTCCCATTTTGTCGCCAGCGAGTATTTCGAACTCTACAAGATGATCGATAGCGAAAAAGAGGGCCAGGCCCTTTTCCGTCAGGGAAAAGTCCGGATGGTTTTAATAGTTGAAAGTGGAAAGGTGAAAGGTGAAAGCGAAATCCAGCTATTGGTCGACGCGACCGATCCGAACGAAGCGACGCAGCTATCTGCATATGCTACGCAGATAGCAGTTGGAAGTGGAAAGTTGAAAGTTGAAAGTGAAAATGCAAATAGCAACGCGAAGCAACTCTCATCTTTCACCTTCCACCTTTCAACTGGCAAAGAAATTGTGCCGGTAATTTCTTTGCTCTACAATCCCCAGCTTCGTGGCGCGTACAACTTCGTGCCCGGTGTCATGGGGCTGATCTTGATTTTGATCTGCGCCATGATGACCTCCGTCGGGATCGTGAAGGAGAAGGAGATCGGGACGATGGAAGTGCTTCTTGTCTCTCCGATGAAGCCGGTCTATATCATTCTGGCAAAAGCGGCCCCTTATTTGTTGCTGAGCCTGGTGAATATAGCTACCATCCTGGCTTTGTCGTACTTCCTGTTGGATGTGCCGATCAATGGCAGTCTGCCTCTGTTAGTGGGCGTTTCCGTCCTCTATGCATTGGTGGCGTTGTGCTTGGGATTGCTGATCTCGACGATAGCCGACACCCAGCAGGCCGCCATGCTGATCAGTGCTGTTGTCTTGATGTTGCCTGTCATATTGCTTAGCGGGATGGTGTTCCCGATCGAGAATATGCCGGTGATCCTGCAAGTCATTTCCAATATCGTACCGGCCAAATGGTATATCATCGCCGTGAAAGATATCATGATAAAAGGCCTGGGCTTCGGTTCCGTCCTGCAGGAAGTAGGCGTGCTGGTCCTGATGGCAGTCGTGCTGATAGGATTAAGTGTGAAACGTTTTAAAATACGATTATGATGATGAGGATGCTGAAATATTTGTTGGAGAAGGAGTTCAAGCAGATCAGACGGGACCGCTTCCTGCCCCGTATCATTTTCCTGTTGCCGGTCATACAACTGGTGGTCCTTCCTTTTGCCGCTAATTTCGAGATGCGGAATATCAATCTGAGTATTGTCGACAATGACCATACCGTTCTTTCCCGCAGGCTGACAGACAAGGTCCTTTCTTCCGGCTACTTCCGCCTGGCGGATGTTTCGCCCCGCTACGACGAGGCTTTGGTTTCCATCGAAAGCAATGCCGCCGATATCATACTCGAAATCCCGTCCCGCTTTGAAGAACGGTTGGAGCGGGAGGGTACGGCCGAGCTTCTGATCGCCGCCAATGCCGTGAACGGGACGAAGGGAGGAATCGGCAGTTCATACCTCGCGTCCATCATCCAGGATTTCAATCAGGAGAAGGAGCTCTCGTCCGTATCGGCCGGAGAGGGCGGAATCCGTGTCACAAACCTGTTCAATCCGCATCTGAGTTATAAGAACTATATGGTTCCCGGTATCATGGCCTTCCTGCTGACGCTTATCGGCGGTTTCCTTTCCGCCCTGAACATCGTGAGCGAAAAGGAGAAGGGAACGATCGAACAGATCAACGTGACACCTGTCCCGAAGGCCTTGTTCCTGCTCTCCAAACTGATACCGTTCTGGATTATCGGTCTTATCCTGCTCACGATAGGCGCCTGTATCGCTTGGCTTGTCTACGGGTTGCTGCCGGTAGGCAATATGGGGATCATCTATCTGTTCGCTGCCGTCTACCTGATGGCGTTTACCGGTTTCGGTTTGGCGATCTCGTCCGTTTCGTCCACCCAGCAACAGGCGATGTTCACGGCTTTCTTCTTTATGATTATTTTTGTCCTCCTGAGCGGTATGTTTACACCGGTCAGCAGTATGCCGGTCTGGGCACAGGAACTGACACGTGTCAATCCGCTCCGCTATTTAGTCGAAGTGATGCGGATGGTTTATCTGAAAGGCAGCACTTTGTCAGACCTTACCGGGCACTTCATTGCCGTTTGCCTGTTCGCAGTATTCTTTAACATACTGGCCATCGTCAGCTACAAGAAGAGTTGAAAGGTGAAAGGTGAAAGGTGAAAGTTGCTTCGCGTTGCTATTTTCACTTTCAACTTTCAACTTTCACCTTTCAACTATAATGTGTTTTACGACATACTTAACTAATTTTTACAAACATCCTGCTTGCATTTATTCGCTCTCTTTTATATTTGATTCAAATCTGAAACAATATTTCAAATATGGAAAGCGTTATTCCAAATATGGAAAAAGCAGAAGAGAACTACAAGGTTCCGAATCTCGAAAAAGGGATCGCTGTACTTGAGTACTTGTCGCTTCACACCCAGGGTGAGACGCTTCAGGATATCAAGTCCGCCCTTGATATTTCACAGACTACGGCCTACCGTATTTTAAATACGTTGGTCCGTCTGGATTATTTGATCTATAATGAAGACACAAAAAGGTACAAGTTATCCCGTAAATTACTAACTTTGGGATTCAGATCGTTGAATGAACACAATTTGCTGGAAACTGTTTTGCCTCGTTTGCGCGATTTGCGCGACCAGGTGAAAGAGACGGCATGCTTCGGCGTGCTGGGGGACCGGAAAGGTATCTTTATCGAGCAGGCGCAGGGACATCATACGTTCCGTTTTATCCTCTCGCCGGGAAAACCTTTCGATTTGCACTGTTCGGCTCCGGGAAAGGCGATCATGGCTTATTTGCCGAATACAGTCCGGGACCGGTATTTGTCTTATATGGAATTTACACGCTACAACGCCCGGACTATTACTACACGTGACGCTTATCTGGAGGAACTTGAGAAGGTCCGGAAATTGGGCTATGCCATGGATAATGAGGAAGAACTGAACGGTGTGATTTGCATCGGGGCGCCTATCTTTAATTATACGGGTTATCCTTGCGGGGCAATTTGGATTTCAGGCCCTAAGGACCGGCTGTCGAAAGAGGTTGTACGTGTTTCGGCAGACTGTATAAGGAAAGTGGCCCAGACGATTTCTCTTGAGTTGGGATATAGTAAAGCAAAAAAAATATAATATACCATGAACACACGAAAATACATGTTTAAAAACTCACTGGTGGCTTGTTTTGCCTGCTGTTGCATCTCCTTTGCTTCAGCAGGCAACCCACCGTTCTTCCCGACAGATGTCGTGGCGAACGCCAAAGGTGAGTTGCTGATGACAGATAAAGGAGTAAAGCGGGTGGATGTTTTTTCGCCTGATGGCAAGACATTGTTGCGTTCTTTCCCGATGGACGAAACGCCTACGGGTATCCTTTTGGATGGCGACAAGGCATATGTGACTACATTCGGAACGACAGGCCATTTACAGATCCTCTCGCTCGAATCGGGCAGGGTGGAGGCTTCTATTCCGACCGGTTCGGGAGCATGTCATCCGATGTTCGGTCCGGACAAGAAGCATATATATGTATGTAACCAGTTCCAGACCACGATTTCCGAAATCGATCCGGTTGCGCGGAAGGTGATGCGTACGGTGAAGGTATTGCGCGAACCGAAGTCCGCCGTGTTCAGCAAGGACGGCAAATATATGTTCGTCACGAACTTCCTTCCTGCACAGCGGGCTGACCTCGATTATGTGGCCGCCTGTGTATCCGTCATCGAAATGGATGGCTTCACGAAGGTGAAGGACATCCAGTTGGCAAACGGAAGCAATGCCCTTCGGGGAATCTGTATAACTCCCGACGGCAAATATATATATGTATCCCACAACTTGGGGCGTTTCACCGTCCCTACATCTCAATTGCAGCAGGGATGGATGAACACGAGTGCTTTCAGCGTGATCGATGTCGACAAGCAGGAGTTCTTGGGAGCCATCGTCGTGGATGAACCCGAACGGGGGGCGGCCGGTATCTGGAGCATTGCCTGCAACGACGAGTCTGTTTTCATCTCTCATTCGGGAACGCACGAGGTCAGCGTGATTGACCATAAGGCGATGTTGGAGAAATTCCTGAACTATCCCAATAAGGCGGTGTTGGACTACGACCTGACTTTCTTGTATGGCCTCCGCGAACGTATCCCGCTGGAGGGGAACGGTCCTCGCAATATGATCCTGAACGGTGACAAGCTGATTATCCCGACTTACTTTGCCGATATCCTGAACATAATGGATATCAATACGAACGAAGTGACGTCGGTCGAGCTGAATCCCGGACGTGAAGAAACGGCTGAAAACAAGGGTGAACGCTACTTCAACGATGCTTCTCACTGCTTCCAGAACTGGCAGAGCTGTAACGGCTGCCATCCGGGGGATGCCCGAACGGACGGCATGAACTGGGACTTGATGAATGACGGTGTCGGCAATTCCAAGAACTGCAAGAGCATGCTCTTTAGCCATATGACTCCTCCCAATATGATTTCCGGTATCCGTGAACATGCGGAACGGGCTGTGCGGGCAGGATTCAACTTCATCCAGTTTTTTGAAGTCTCGGAAGAAGATGCCGCTTGTGTGGATGCCTATTTGAAATCACTTCGTCCCGTGCCCAGTCCTTACTTGGTGAACGGCGAGCTGTCTGATTTGGCAAAGGAAGGACAGAAGGTTTTCGAAAAGCTGAAATGCGGGGAATGCCATAGCGGTGTTTATTATACGGATATGAAATACCACCGCATAGGTGAGGATATAGAGTTCGAAAAAGGTTGGGATACTCCGACTTTGCGTGAAGTGTGGCGTACGGCTCCCTATTTGTTCGACGGACGTGCCGCTACCATGAAGGAAGTGTTCAGTGTCCATAAACACGGCATCGAGAAGAAAGTTTCAGAGAAAGATATCGAAGCATTAACCGAATATGTAAACTCTTTATGAATTATTGCGATAAAATACATTATAATATCTATACGACCGGACTGGCTACTTTCGGTGAAATGGTAGACGCCCTGCTGGCACAGTTGCCTCAAGACGAACAGATTCTCCGTTTGGCATTCTTCGGCATGCCGAACGACAACGAACAATACGTCCCCCGCCGCATCATGTTGCGTGAGAAAATCCGTAAGTTTTATGGGAATCATGAACCGGTATTGAGTTATGTTTCCCAGCCACCTCTGAATGCCGGACTGATCTTGGAAGTCCATAGCTACAAAGCGGACGAAGACGATCATATCACCTTCCGCCGTCACGGCGGCTTCCCGTATGTCGTACTGGAAAATGCCGATGGCCGTTTTCTCTTTGCCGGCGGCTTCCACGGGGATGTGATAAACTTCGGTATCCAGCAGCAGTCCGCCGAAGTATTCCACATGATGGGAGAGGTGATGCGCCGGGAAGGCTTCCCCGTAAACTGCATCATCCGCCAGTGGAACTACATCGAGCAGATCACCCGCTTCGACGGGCCGGACCAGCATTACCAGATGTTCAACAACGCCCGTGCCGATTTCTATGGAAAGACGGACTGGAGCAACGGTTATCCGGCTGCTACCGGTATTGGGGCCAACTTGGGGGGCATACTGGTCGATTTGGATGCGGCCGTGTTCGCCCGTCCCGAATGCTATGCCACCCCGATCGACAATAAATTGCAGATAGCCGCCCACGCCTATTCGGACCAGGTCCTCGAAGCTGCCCAGCAGAAGAAAGCCACTCCGAAGTTCGAACGGGCCAAAAGCATGACTTTCGATGACCGGCGGATCGTTTATATTTCCGGTACGGCAGCTATCCGTGGGGAGGAAAGCCTGGTTGGGGTAGGGCTCGGACGCCAGCTCCATATCACGATGGAAAACATCGGCCAGCTGATTGGTAAGGCGAAACTGAAAATGCTGCGTGTCTATCTGAAAGAGAAATCCTTCTATGAGGAGGCACGAGAACTGCTGGAAGGATATGGTTTGAATATTCCCATATCTTATATGTGGGCGGACGTTTGCCGGGATGAGTTATTGATCGAAATAGAAGGGATCGCCATCGAGTAGACGTTTCATAGGCATGAAACGAAAGTTCCCTCGTATGGAGACAGGCGTTTCACCTTATGGAAACGAGAGCTTCTCCGGCGGGGGACAGGTGATAGGTAAAGAACAAATATTACTAACTAAATAAACAAGAGAAAAAATGAAAAAGAATCTTATGAAATCGGCCGCTATGGGAGCCCTCCTGCTTTCGATGGCTGCATGTAACGGCAAAACATCTACTGGCGAGGCTACCTGTTGCGCAGCGGCAGGCGAAGGACAATGCACCGAACAGTGCGGAAACGACTGCAAGAATGAATGTAACAACAATGCTAACTGTAAAAATAATAAAGAAATGAAGTATTCTAAGAAGTACACGAATGCCGACTTCTACAAAGACGGCAAGTTCCAACAGGATGTTGCTATGGAAGCAATGAAAGACATGTTCGCTTTCTACGGTGTTCCTTTCACCGAACTGATGGCTAAGGACATGTGGGTGACTGATTTCGGTCTGGGTGATTTTGAAAACGTGGGTATGGGTGGTATTTTCTGGGTCAACGATCCTGAATACGGCTACTTCGCTCACGCGATCTACCTGCTTCCGGGACAGATGATCCCCGAACATGCGCATGTAAAGACCAAATTCCCGGCTAAACATGAATCCTGGATGGTAGAAAAGGGATGGGTTTATAACTTCTCTGAAGTAGGTGACGAGACTCCGAACGCTCCTGCTATCCCCGCTACCCACGGTGCGATCAAGAGCAAAAATTTCGTCGTACAGAATGTAGGTGATGTTCTTCGCCTGAAAAAACTGGAAACATTCCACTTTATGATGGCTGGTCCTGAAGGTGCTATTGTTGATGAATGGGCATGCTACCACGATAATGACGGCTTGCGCTTCACCAACACGAAAGCTGCGTTATAATAAGTAATAAACACCTTATAATTTATTACATGAACAAATACTATTTATTAGTATCACTCTTTCTGTCCTCTTCTGTTATGGTGTCTGCCGGCCCTAAGCAGAAGAAGGCGGAAACGTGGATTGATGCTTCAGTCAAAGCTAAAACGGAATTACAGGCAAAGCTGAAGAAATCCGGAATGCCGATCGTCTCTACCTGGATGAAGCATAAGGCGAAAGCCGAACCTTTCGTGGTAGACTTGAAAGGCGTGGATAAGCTGGTGCTTGTAACGGCCGGTGGTCCCGATGGTACGGATTACGACCAGGCTGTATGGGCGAATGCCCGTTTGATCAAAGCCGATGGTACAGCCGTATGGTTGGACGAAGTTCCTTATGAATACGGTGTTGCCGGTTGGGCAAAACCCAAGATGAACACGAATGCATACGATCATGAGATCGTTATTGCTGGAAAGGAATACAAACACGGTGTGTTCTGCCATGCGAACGGCACGTTGGTATACCCGGTGGGTGGCCAGTATGTCCGCTTCGAAGCCGAAGTCGGTATCGATGATACTTCAAGTGGCGGGAGGGTGTTTTTCCAGGCATTGAATACGGTTCCGACCTTTGTGGCGGAAGAATTGAACAACAAGTATCCGGAAGAAATCGGTATGCTGGGTGCGGTACTGGACGGCCTGGATACCTGGTTGATCACCCCGGATGCCTCAGTCGAAAAGCAGGCTGCGGATAATGCGATCGCCCGGTTGAAGGACGGAGCCTACTATTCGAATGTGGCAAAGCAGATCGCAAACGAAAAAGATCTCAATACACAGATACGCAAATATCTCGAACTGGTTGAGAAAGTACAGGAACTGTACACGCTTCAGAGCGATTTGGAATGGCTGAACGTCGAGGCTGTCAAATTGGCTTTCGCCGATATGAAAAAGCAGAAAGGCTACGACGCCGCCAAATACGAACCGATGCTGAACGAACTGGTACGGCTCGAAAAGAAAGGTTTCAAAGGCATCTATAACGGTGACGAACAGGCTATCGCCGATGCCAAGAAAGCATTGGAATGCAAACGTGCCATCTTGCTGGCTAACCCGTTGCTGGATGCCGACAAGATCGTGGCAGCCCGTTTCAAGGTAGGTTCAAAGGCACACCAGATCATGACTCCTTCCTTGGGGACTCAGGCCAATAACTGGAGTAACCAGGAATCTGCCGGTCGTGAGGGCTTCGATGCCGAGATCGTCGAACTCTCCAATCTGCGTGGCGATATACAGATGCGTCAGGTCTACAAACCGAAAAACGGTTCTTCCATCGCTGACCTGAAACTGCATTGGGACGGTGACCGTGTGATGTTCACACAGACACAGGACGACAAGCGTTGGAACATCTATGAAGTGAATCTGGATGGGACAGGCTTCAAGCCGCTTGTGGAAAACGATGAGCCGGATCTGGAGTTCTACGATGGTACTTACCTGCCCGACGGTCGTGTGATCGCTATCTCCAACATCGGTTACCAGGGTGTTCCTTGTGTGAACGGTAGCGATGCGGTAGGTAACATGGTGCTGTATGACCCGAAGGACAAGAGCATGCGCCGCCTGACATTCGACCAGGACGCCAACTGGAATCCGGTCATCATGAATAACGGCCGTGTGATGTACACCCGCTGGGAGTACACCGACCTGACCCACTACTATTCCCGTATCGTAATGCACATGAACCCGGACGGAACGGAAAACAAAGCCCTCTACGGTAGCGGTGCGATGTTCCCGAACAGTACGTTCGACGTGCAGCCGTTGCCCGGCCACGGTTCGGCGTTCGTCGGTATCATCTCCGGCCACCACGGTGTGGCACGTTCAGGCCGTATGATCATCTTCGATCCGACCAAGGGACGTAAGAGCACAGCCGGTATGGTACAGGAAATCCCTCACCGTAACCGTCCGATCAAAGAAGAAATCAAGGACCAGTTGGTAAACGGTGTATGGCCGCAGTTCATCAAACCGACTCCGCTGAACGACAAATACTTCCTGGTTGCAGCCAAGTTGGACCCGCATGCCTTGTGGGGACTCTATCTGGTGGACGTCTACGACAACGTGACCTGTCTGATGCAGGCAGAAGGCGAAGGCTATATCAGCCCGATCCTGGTGCGCAAGACAAAGACTCCTCCGTCCATTCCCGACCGTGTGAAACTGAATGAAAAGGAAGCGACCTTCTTTATTCAGGATATCTACGAAGGAGAAGGCCTGAAAGGTATTCCTCGCGGAACGGTCAAGTCTCTGCGTCTGCATGCTTACGAATATGCGTATGTAAAGACCCGTTCCGACCATAACTGGCACGGAATCCAGTCCGGTTGGGATATCAAGCGTATGTTGGGGACGGTTCCTGTCGAAGAAGACGGTTCCGTGATCTTCAAAGCTCCTGCCAATACACCGATCTCCATCCAGCCTTTGGATAAGGATGGCGTGGCTATCCAGTGGATGCGAAGCTGGGTGACCGGTCAGCCGGGCGAAGTGGTTTCCTGTATCGGTTGTCATGAAGACCAGAACCAGATCGCGATCCCGAAACGTGTGATCGCTTCGCAGAAAGCTCCGTCTGCCTTGACTCTGCCCGAAGGCGGTACACGCTCTTTCACGTTCGACCTGGAAGTGCAGCCGATCCTGGACCGCGCTTGTATCGCTTGTCATAACGGTGAAGGAAAAGCGTTCGACCTGCGGGGTGGAAAGAAAGACAAGCTAGGTTATGGCACGTCTTATCTGAACTTGCATCCGTATGTGCATCGTCAGGGAGGCGAAGGCGACATGGTCGTTTTGCAGCCGTACGAATATCATCCCAACACGAGCGAATTGGTACGCTTGCTGAAGAAAGGCCATCACAACGTGAAACTGACCGATAAGGAATGGAAGACGCTTTATAACTGGATCGACTACAACGCTCCCGACAAGGGTTATTTCAATGCGAACGTATTGACAGATCTTCCTTATAAGGGATTCGACCAGATCAAGCGTCGTAAGGAATTGACCGACAAGTATGCGAACGGAGCCGGTGTCGACTGGAAGAAAGAAATCGCCGACTATGCCGACTACCTGAAGAAACAAGGCCCGATCACCCCGGTAATGCCTGAAAAGGCCGCTCCTGTAAAGGAAAAGACCTTGAAGGTGAAAGGTTGGCCTTTCGGTGCTGACCGGATCAAGGAAATGCTGGCTAAGGAGAAGGAAACCCGTAAGGTGGTTGAGATCGCTCCGGGTGTGAAAGTCAATTTCGTCCGTATCCCGGCCGGTGAATTCGTGATGGGTAGCTACCGTGGCGAACCGGATGCTTATCCGACTGCCAAGGTGAAGATCGACAAAGCCTTCTGGATGGCCGAGCTGGAAACGACAAACGAACAGTTCAACGTTGTCTTCCCGGATCACGACAGCCGTTTCGTCGATCAGCAGTGGAAAGACCACGTGGTTCAGGGATATCCGGCCAATAAACCGGAACAGCCTGTTATCCGTGTCAGCTACAACGATGCTATGGAATTCTGCCGGAAACTGAGCGAAAAGACTGGTCTCAAGATCACGCTTCCGACAGAAGCACAGTGGGAGTGGGCTTGCCGCGCCGGTAGCGACCAGGACTTCTGGTATGGCGACATGCATGCGGACTTCGGCAAGAAGGACAATCTGGCGGACAAGACAACGCTGTTGTTTGCCGTTTACGGTGTAGACCCGCAGCCGATGGCGAAGACCAACCCGTGGTACAAGTACTATACCTTCCTTCCGAAAGAAGAGAGCGTGGACGATGGTAACCTGGTCCAGGTCGGCGGCAAGGCTTATGAGGCCAATCCGTTCGGTCTGTACAGCATGCACGGAAACGTAGCCGAATGGACCCGTTCCGACTATGTATCGTATCCGTACAATGAGAAGACGAAAGAGACATCCGAATACAAGGTGGCCCGCGGCGGTTCTTATATCGACCGTCCGAAGTATGCGGCTTCCCATACGCGTAAGGCTTACTATCCGTACCAGCGTGTGTTCAACGTCGGCTTCCGTATGATCATTGAAGATTGATAATGAAAAGGTATAGATGATATCTATCAACTAATAGAGGACACAGATGTGGCGGATTGCCACCGGTTATTTCATCAAACGATTAATCTGCGTACATTTGCCGCATCTGTGAACTCTAATAAAAAAGTAAATGAAAACAAATCTCGAAAGATTTTTCTCCTCCTTTGTAACGACGATCGTCCTGTTACTGATTTATGCCTTTGGCCTGGCCGTTGCCACTTTCATCGAAAAGTATCACGGTACAGCGACAGCCAAAGCAATGGTTTATTATTCCCCCCTGTTTTTTCTGCTCCAATTCCTTTTAGTCGTTAATTTTATCGCGGCTACGATCAAACACCAATACCTGAAACGCGGCAAATGGGGACTGATGCTGACTCATTTCGCCTTTATCATCATCCTTCTCGGCGCCTTGACCTCTTTCCTTTTCGGCGAAGAAGGAATCTTGCATCTGCGTGAAGGGGAGACAAGCAACCAGATTGCTGTCCGCACTTCCGATAACACGACCTTTCATACCCTGCCTTTTTCCGTTGAACTGAAGAAATTCACCTTAACCCGCTATCCCGGTTCCGCCAGTCCCTCTTCCTACGAGAGTGAAGTGATCGTCCATGTGGACGGGGAAGACCGCGAAGAGCGGATCTTTATGAATAACGTATTGGATGTAAAAGGCTACCGTTTCTTCCAGGCCTCCTATGACCAGGACGAACACGGGACCATCCTTTCCGTCAACCGCGACGTGGCGGGGCGGAACATCACCTACACCGGATATCTGTTGCTGGTCATCGGCCTGATCCTTTGCCTGGTCGGTAAGGATTCCCGCTTCATGCGTCAGAGCCGCCGCCTGAAAGAATTGCGCAAGGCGACCAACGTAAGGGTCCTGTTGCTTGCGCTCCTTGCCGTTCCCCTGTCCGTAAATGCCGGCGGGAAGGCTTCCCCGATGCTCGATGCCGTGCAGAAATATGCGGTGAGCCCGGAACATGCTGCCCTCTTCGGAGCCCTTCCGATCCAGTCGGGTAGCGGCCGTATGATGCCGGTCAATACCTTCTCTTCGGAGATTCTACGTAAGCTCCATAAGTCGGATAAGATCGGTCAGTTGAACTCTGACCAGTTCCTTTTGAGCCTTTTAGCCATGCCCGATATGTGGATGCGCGTTCCCTTTATCGCCCTGTCCAATCCGGAGTTGGCCGCCTATTATGACCTGACGGACGGCGAGTGCGCCTATATCCAGGCCTTCGACAGTAACGGCAGCTACAAGTTGCAAGAGAAGCTGGAAGAAGCCTATAACAAGATGCCTGCCCAGCGTACGCGTTTCGACAAGGACCTGATGAAACTGGACGAGCAGTTGAACATCTTCCATCAGCTGATCAATCACCAGATGCTAAACCTTTTTCCGAAAGAAGACGATCCGAATCATAAATGGTATGCACCCGGCGACGACCTCTCTGCCTTTACCGGCAAAGACTCCATGTTCGTATCCCGTATTTTCGACTGGTATTTAGGCGAAGTGCAGGAGGGCTTGAAGAGTGGCGATTGGGCGAAAGCCGATGAAGTGGTCGGCATGATCGACACCTACCAGCAAGCCAAGAACAAGACACTCGATATCAGTCCGAAGCGCATGCAGGCCGAATTGAAATATAACAAGATGGATGTTTTCCGTTATTGCAAGATCGGCTATCTGGTCTTGGGCGGACTGTTGTTGGTCCTTTCTTTCGCGATGCTGTTCCGCCGGACCCGCTGGATGAAGGTTGCCGTATGGCTGTTAGGAGCCGGCGTACTGGTCGTCTTCCATTATCATATGTTCGGAATGGGGATGCGCTGGTATATCGGTGGCTATGCTCCTTGGAGCAATTCCTACGAGACGATGGTCTATGTGGGATGGGCGACTGTCCTTGCCGGACTGTTGTTCGTGCGCCGTAGTACGATCACCTTCGCGCTGGCCACCCTGTTCGGCGGTATCATCCTCTTCGTCTCCGGTCTGAACTGGATGGACCCTGAGATCAATCCGCTCGTACCGGTCCTGAAATCGCCGTGGCTGATGTTCCATGTGGCGGTCATTGTTGCCGCTTACGGCTTTTTCGGTATCAGTTGCCTGATCGGGCTGACCAATATGGTGATGATGTCCGTCGCCGGAAAGAAGAACAAAGAGATATTGAAAGCCCGTATCACCGAACTGAGTATTGTGGGTGAGATGGCGTTGTGGGTAGGGCTTGCCCTGATGACTGTCGGCACTTTCCTCGGTGCTGTCTGGGCGAATGAGTCCTGGGGCCGTTATTGGGGGTGGGACCCGAAGGAGACTTGGGCGCTGATCACGATGGTCGTCTATGCCGTAGTGACTCATCTCCACTTGGTGAAACGCTGGAATAGTCTTTGGTTGTTCAATCTGGCATCCGTGATCGCGTTCGCTTCCGTGCTGATGACTTTCTTCGGTGTCAATTATTTCCTGAGCGGAATGCATTCATACGGTCAAAATGATAATGTGCATGGAATATTCACCTATCTTTATATCGCCTTGGGGGTAGTCGTTATCTTGGCTGTCCTTTCGTACAGGAGATGGAAGACGAAGGTGTGAAACATATATGTTTTGAAAACGAAACACCGGTGTTTTGAATGCGAAACATCTATGTTTTGAGGTTGAGAGAACTGATAACGAATAAAAAAATAGTACGAACACTTAAAATTAATTAGTCATGAGAACATTTAATCATGTCGGTATCGTAACGACAGAACAAGTAGAAGGGGCTATGTTTAACGAAGGCCTGAAAGTATGGTTGACAGACTATAGCAAAAGTCCGAATCGCATCGAATTCCTGAAATTCGAGGAAGGCAGCTGTCTGCCCGAACTGGTACAGAAACAGGGACACATTGCCTACACCGTTCCTTCTTTGGAGGAAGAGTTGAAAGGCAAGAAGGTGATCTTCGGCCCGGCCGTATGCGACGAACACCTGACGATCGCTTTCATCGAAGAAGAAGGCATCGCCATCGAAATCATGGAAATCAAATAATAACATTAATAACATACTTAAATAAAGGAGGAATATACCATGTCAGACATAAAGACAAAATTTATAAATGATCCCGAACAGATAACACCCGAATTGTTGGAAGGTTATGTATTGGCATATCCGGACCAGGTCAAGTTAGGTGGTGAAAATATCGTCGTACGTGCCAATCCGAAGAGCGAAGACAAAGTGGCTATCGTGACTTTGGGCGGTTCCGGTCATGAACCCGCATTGAGCGGATTCGTAGGCGAAGGTATGCTGGACTGCTCTGTCGTGGGCGACATCTTTGCCGCTCCCGGTGCACAGCGTCTGTTCCAGGCTTTGCAGCTGATGAAGCGTGAAGCCGGTATCCTGTTGGTTGTCCTGAACCACTCTGGCGACGTGATGAGTGCGAACATGGCTTGCCAGTTGGCAGAACGTGTAGGCATTAAGGTGAAACAAGTGCTGACTCACGACGATATCAGCGCCGGTATCGGTGCCGACATCAACGACCGTCGCGGCTTGGCCGGTTGTGTGCCTTTGTATAAAATATTAGGTGCTGCAGCCGAAGAAGGCAAGACGCTTGACGAGCTGGTCGAAATCGCCGAACGCTATAACAACAACGTCGCTACTCTGGCCGTTGCCATGCGCTCTTGTACGCATCCGCAGAACGGCGGTACGATCACCGACCTGCCCCAGGGCATCATGGAGATCGGTATGGGACAGCACGGCGAAGGCGGTGGAGGACAGAAACCGCTTGTATCTGCCGACGATACGGCTGGC
>ERZ779880.1517-NODE-1517-length-20372-cov-3.014028_pt1 | contig 20372 bp, 15 predicted proteins | sample MGYA00511555_ERZ779880 | MGnify/ENA primary metagenome ERZ779880 (study PRJEB29588, sample SAMEA2145815) | human gut metagenome | biome: human gut; feature: human-associated habitat; material: faeces | place: Denmark | collected 2008/2010 ...
CCGATGTGTTAAATGCTTCTGGCAACTTGCCTTGCAAATTGGTATACAAGGTCACCGCAAAAACCAATAAAGAAATTGCTGATGTTGTACGTGAAGCCAACTATGACCCGCACTGCGCTGGCATTATCACATGGTGCCACACTTTCAGCCCAAGCAAAATGTGGATCAATGGATTCGTTGACCTGCAAAAACCTTATTGCCACTTTGCCACTCAGTATAATCGCGAAATCCCAAATGAAGAAATCGATATGGACTTTATGAACCTGAACCAAGCTGCTCACGGCGACAGGGAACATGGATTCATTGCCGCAAGACTGCGGATGCCTCGCAAAATCATTTTTGGTTATTGGCAAGACGAGGAAATTCAAAAGCGTCTCGGTCGTTGGATGCGTGCCGCTGTAGGTGTAGCAGTTTCGCGGAATCTAAAAGTCATGCGTTTTGGTGACAATATGCGTGAGGTTGCAGTAACTGAAGGCGATAAGGTTGAAGTTCAGGCTAAACTCGGATGGCAGGTAAATACCTGGGCAGTAGGTGACCTTGTGAAAGTAATGAACGAGGTCACCGATGCTGAAGTCGATGCTTTAATGGACACTTATCGTTCCAGCTACGACTTTGCTACTGATAATATCGATGCTATTCGCTATCAGGCCAGAGAAGAAATTGCCATCAAAAAAATGCTGGATGACGAAGGATGTCAGGCATTTTCTAATACATTCCAAGATTTGTATGGCATGGAGCAGCTGCCCGGCCTGGCCAGTCAACATTTGATGGCTCAAGGATACGGCTACGGCGGCGAAGGGGACTGGAAAGTTGCCGCCATGACTGCCATCATGAAATCAATGGGCGATAACGGCAATGGATGCTCGCTCTTCATGGAAGACTATACTTACAATCTGGTTCCAGGTGCAGAATATAGCCTTGGTGCTCATATGTTGGAAGTTTGCCCTTGCTGCGCAGCAGAAAAGCCCCGTATCGAGACCCACCCCCTGGGTATCGGGATGAATGAAAAAGACCCGGCACGTCTTGTGTTTGAAGGTAAAGCCGGCCCGGCTATTGTAGTCAGCCTGATTGATATGGGTGGTCGTTTGCGACTGATCTGCCAGGATATAGAGTGCGTAAAACCCATTCTGCCAATGCCTAATCTCCCCGTTGCCCGTGTCATGTGGAAGGCACTGCCGAGCTTGGCAACTGGCGTAGAATGTTGGATCACTGCTGGCGGTGCCCATCATACAGTACTGAGCTATGACGTAACTGCTGAGCAAATGCACGACTGGGCCAACATGATGGATATAGAATTCGTCCACATCGGTAAGGATACCACTCCTGAAAGTCTGGAGCACGATCTGTTTCTTGCTGACCTTGCCTGGAAGCTGAAGTGAGGATCATGATACTGGAATATCTTCGACAACAGGTCTACGAGGCAAACATGGAATTGCCTCGCCACGGTCTTGTAACCTATACTTGGGGAAATGTTTCCGCCATCGACCATGAAAAAGGTCTAATCGTTATTAAGCCATCTGGTGTGGATTATAACGAATTGGCTCCTGACAATCTTGTAATAGTAGATATGGATGGCAATGTGGTAGAAGGCAGCTTGAAACCTAGCAGTGATACAAAAACTCATCTGGAATTGTACAATGCATTTCCTGCATTGGGCGGCATTGTCCACACCCACTCCAAATGGGCGGCGGCCTGGGCGCAGGCCTGCCGGGGCATCCCCTGCTACGGCACCACCCACGCCGACTATTTCTACGGCACCATTCCCTGCACCCGCAAAATGACCGACGCAGAAATCAACGGCGAATATGAGTGGGAAACCGGTAACGTCATCGTAGAAACCTTCGAAAAACAGGGTATCGATGCAGCGCAAATGCCCGGCGTTCTGGTCCATTCTCACGGCCCATTTGCATGGGGCAAAAATGCCGAAGATGCGGTGCATAACGCCATCGTGCTGGAAGAGGTCGCTTATATGGGGATATTCTGCCGTCAGTTAGCGCCGCAGTTACCGGATATGCAGCAAACGCTGCTGGATAAACACTATCTGCGTAAGCATGGCGCGAAGGCATATTACGGGCAGTAATGACTGTATAAAACCACAGCCAATCAAATGAAACCAGGCTATAATCAAGCCTGGTTTTTTGATGGATTTTCAGCGTGGCGCAGGCAGGTTTTATCTTAACCCGACACTGGCGGGATACCCCGCAAGGAACAGAGGTCTCCTTCTGGCTGGCGACGGACAACGGGCCGTTGCAGGTTACGCTTGCACCGCAAGAGTCCGTGGCGTTTATTCCCGCCGATCAGGTTCCCCGCGCTCAGCATATTTTGCAGGGTGAACAAGGCTTTCGCTTGACGCCGCTGGCGTTAAAAGATTTTCACCGCCAACCGGTGTATGGCCTTTACTGTCGCGCCCATCGCCAGTTGATGAATTACGAAAAGCGCCTGCGTGAAGCTGGCGTTACCGTCTACGAGGCCGATGTGCGCCCGCCAGAACGCTATCTGATGGAGCGGTTTATCACCTCACCGGTGTGGGTCGAGGGTGATATGCACAATGGCGCTATCGTTAATGCCCGTCTGAAACCGCATCCCGACTATCGTCCGCCGCTCAAGTGGGTTTCTATTGATATTGAACCCCCCCGCCACGGTGAGCTGTACTGCATCGGCCTGGAAAGTTGCGGGCAGCGCATCGTTTATATGCTGGGGCCAGAGAATGGCGACGCCTCCGCGCTCGATTTTGAACTGGAGTACGTCGCCAGCCGCCCGCAGCTACTGGAAAAACTCAACGCCTGGTTTGCAAACTACGATCCTGATGTGATCATCGGTTGGAACGTGGTGCAGTTTGATCTGCGAATGCTGCAAAAACATGCCGAGCGTTATCGTATTCCGCTGCGGCTGGGGCGCGATAACAGTGAGCTGGAGTGGCGCGAGCACGGCTTTAAAAACGGCGTCTTTTTTGCCCAGGCTAAAGGTCGGCTAATTATCGACGGTATCGAGGCGCTGAAATCCGCGTTCTGGAATTTCTCTTCATTCTCGCTGGAAACTGTCGCTCAGGAGCTATTAGGCGAAGGAAAATCTATCGATAACCCGTGGGATCGAATGGACGAAATTGACCGCCGTTTCGCCGAAGATAAACCTGCGCTGGCAACTTATAACCTGAAAGATTGCGAGCTGGTGACGCAGATCTTCCATAAAACTGAAATCATGCCGTTTTTGCTCGAACGAGCAACGGTGAACGGCCTGCCGGTGGATCGACACGGCGGGTCGGTGGCAGCGTTTGGTCATCTCTATTTTCCCCGTATGCATCGCGCTGGTTATGTCGCGCCTAATCTCGGCGAAGTGCCGCCGCACGCCAGCCCTGGCGGCTACGTGATGGATTCGCGACCTGGGCTTTATGATTCGGTGCTGGTGCTGGACTACAAAAGCCTGTACCCGTCGATCATCCGCACCTTTCTGATTGATCCCGTCGGGCTGGTGGAAGGCATGGCGCAGCCTGATCCAGAGCACAGCACCGAAGGCTTTCTCGATGCCTGGTTCTCGCGAGAAAAACATTGCCTGCCGGAGATTGTGACTAACATCTGGCACGGACGCGATGAAGCCAAACGCCAGGGTAACAAACCGCTGTCGCAGGCGCTGAAAATCATCATGAATGCCTTTTATGGCGTGCTCGGCACCACCGCCTGCCGCTTCTTCGATCCGCGGCTGGTATCGTCGATCACCATGCGTGGTCATCAGATCATGCGGCAAACCAAAGCGTTGATTGAAGCGCAGGGCTACGACGTGATCTACGGCGATACCGACTCAACGTTTGTCTGGCTGAAAGGCGCACATTCGGAAGAAGAAGCGGCGAAAATTGGTCGTGCACTGGTGCAGCACGTTAACGCCTGGTGGGCAGAAACGCTGCAAAAACAACAGCTGACCAGCGCACTGGAACTGGAGTATGAAACCCATTTCTGCCGTTTTCTGATGCCAACCATTCGCGGAGCCGATACCGGCAGTAAAAAGCGTTATGCCGGGCTGATTCAGGAGGGCGACAAACAGCGGATGGTGTTTAAAGGGCTGGAAACCGTGCGTACGGACTGGACGCCGCTGGCCCAGCAGTTTCAGCAGGAGCTTTACCTGCGTATCTTCCGCAACGAGCCATATCAGGAGTACTTCCGCGAAACCATCGACAAACTGATGGCGGGTGAACTGGATGCGCGGCTGGTTTACCGTAAACGCCTTCGCCGTCCGCTGAGCGAATATCAGCGTAATGTTCCGCCTCATGTACGCGCCGCTCGTCTTGCCGATGAAGAAAACCAAAAGCGCGGTCGCCCCTTGCAATATCAGAACCGCGGCACCATTAAGTACGTATGGACCACCAACGGCCCGGAGCCGCTGGACTACCAACGTTCACCACTGGATTACGAACACTATCTGACCCGCCAGCTACAACCCGTGGCGGAGGGAATACTCCCTTTTATTGAGGATAATTTTGCTACACTTATGACCGGGCAACTTGGGCTATTTTGAGCAAAAAAAGAGTTCGCCAGATACCATTTTGATGCGTGACGAATGCTTTGCCATCCAGTACCATAGCGCCCTTTCCATTCCTGGACCTGAATAACACCACTACCTCATAAGCACGGTAGCGGGTGGTTATTGCCTGCAATTAAAGATATAGAGCCGAACACATATGCCTTTTACACTTGGTCAACGCTGGATCAGCGATACAGAAAGCGAATTGGGACTTGGAACCGTTGTCGCGGTGGATGCGCGAACTGTCACTTTACTTTTCCCATCTACTGGTGAAAACCGTCTGTACGCACGCAGTGATTCCCCCGTGACCCGCGTGATGTTCAACCCTGGTGATACCATTACCAGCCATGACGGCTGGCAGATGCAAGTCGAAGAAGTAAAAGAAGAAAATGGCTTGCTGACCTATATCGGTACTCGCCTGGATACTGAAGAGTCCGGCGTAGCCCTGCGTGAAGTTTTCCTTGATAGCAAACTGGTGTTCAGCAAACCGCAGGACCGCCTGTTTGCCGGGCAGATTGACCGTATGGACCGCTTTGCGCTGCGTTATCGCGCGCGTAAGTATTCCAGCGAACAGTTCCGTATGCCGTACAGCGGCCTGCGCGGTCAGCGTACCAGCCTGATCCCGCACCAGCTCAACATCGCTCATGATGTTGGCCGCCGCCACGCGCCGCGCGTCCTGCTGGCTGACGAAGTGGGTTTAGGGAAAACCATTGAAGCCGGGATGATCCTTCATCAGCAACTGCTCTCTGGCGCTGCTGAACGTGTGCTGATTATCGTCCCGGAAACCTTACAGCATCAGTGGCTGGTAGAAATGCTGCGCCGTTTCAACCTGCGCTTTGCGCTGTTTGATGATGAGCGTTATGCCGAAGCTCAGCACGATGCTTACAACCCGTTCGACACCGAACAGCTGGTGATTTGCTCGCTGGATTTTGCCCGTCGTAGCAAACAGCGTCTGGAACATCTCTGTGAAGCCGAGTGGGACCTGCTGGTGGTCGATGAAGCGCATCACCTGGTGTGGAGCGAAGACGCGCCGAGCCGCGAATATCAGGCTATTGAACAACTGGCAGAGCACGTGCCGGGCGTTCTGCTGCTGACCGCAACCCCGGAACAGCTGGGAATGGAAAGCCACTTCGCCCGTCTGCGTCTGCTGGACCCGAACCGTTTCCACGATTTCGCGCAATTCGTTGAAGAGCAGAAAAATTATCGTCCAGTAGCGGACGCCGTTGCCATGCTGCTGGCAGGTAACAAACTGAGCAATGACGAACTGAACATGCTTGGCGAGATGATCGGCGAGCAGGATATCGAGCCGCTGTTGCAAGCAGCAAACAGCGACAGCGAAGATGCCCAGAGCGCCCGTCAGGAGCTGGTTTCGATGCTGATGGATCGCCACGGCACCAGCCGCGTGCTGTTCCGTAACACCCGTAACGGTGTGAAAGGCTTCCCGAAACGCGAGCTGCACACCATTAAGCTGCCGCTACCGACGCAGTATCAGACGGCTATTAAAGTCTCCGGCATTATGGGCGCACGTAAAAGTGCGGAAGACCGCGCCCGCGATATGCTCTACCCGGAGCGTATTTATCAGGAATTTGAAGGTGATAACGCCACCTGGTGGAACTTCGATCCGCGCGTTGAGTGGCTGATGGGCTACCTGACCAGCCATCGCTCTCAGAAAGTGCTGGTGATCTGCGCCAAAGCTGCCACTGCGCTGCAACTGGAGCAAGTACTGCGCGAACGTGAAGGTATTCGCGCTGCGGTGTTCCACGAAGGTATGTCGATTATCGAACGTGACCGCGCTGCCGCCTGGTTTGCCGAAGAAGACACCGGCGCACAGGTACTGCTGTGCTCAGAAATCGGTTCTGAAGGACGTAACTTCCAGTTCGCCAGCCACATGGTGATGTTTGACCTGCCATTCAACCCGGATCTACTGGAGCAGCGTATTGGTCGTCTGGATCGTATCGGCCAAGCGCACGATATTCAGATCCATGTGCCTTATCTGGAGAAAACCGCTCAGTCGGTGCTGGTGCGCTGGTATCACGAAGGTCTGGATGCATTTGAGCACACCTGCCCGACCGGACGCACTATTTACGATAGCGTATACAACGATCTGATTAACTATCTGGCTTCACCGGATCAAACCGAAGGCTTTGACGATCTGATCAAAAACTGCCGCGAGCAACATGAAGCGCTGAAAGCACAGCTGGAACAGGGTCGTGACCGCCTGCTGGAAATCCACTCCAACGGTGGCGAAAAAGCCCAGGCACTGGCAGAAAGCATTGAAGAGCAGGATGACGATACCAACCTGATCGCCTTCGCCATGAACCTGTTCGATATTATCGGTATCAATCAGGACGATCGCGGCGACAACATGATCGTGCTGACGCCGTCCGATCATATGCTGGTGCCGGACTTCCCTGGCCTGTCGGAAGATGGCATCACCATCACCTTTGATCGTGAAGTGGCGCTGGCGCGTGAAGATGCGCAGTTTATTACCTGGGAACATCCGCTGATCCGCAACGGTCTGGATCTGATTCTTTCTGGCGATACCGGTAGCAGCACGATTTCACTGTTAAAAAACAAAGCGTTGCCGGTAGGTACGCTGTTGGTGGAACTGATTTATGTGGTTGAAGCCCAGGCTCCGAAGCAGTTGCAGCTCAACCGCTTCCTGCCACCGACGCCGGTACGTATGCTGCTGGATAAAAACGGCAACAACCTGGCGGCGCAGGTAGAGTTTGAAACCTTTAACCGCCAGCTTAACGCGGTTAACCGTCACACCGGCAGCAAACTGGTTAACGCCGTGCAGCAGGATGTTCACGCTATCCTTCAACTGGGTGAAGCGCAGATCGAGAAATCTGCCCGTGCATTGATTGATGCAGCACGTAACGAAGCCGACGAAAAACTGTCTGCCGAGCTGTCTCGTCTGGAAGCTCTGCGTGCAGTGAACCCGAACATTCGTGACGACGAACTGACCGCCATTGAGAGCAACCGTCAGCAGGTAATGGAAAGCCTGGATCAGGCAGGTTGGCGTCTGGATGCCCTGCGTTTGATCGTTGTAACGCATCAGTAACGGAGCCGAAAATGGGGATGGAAAACTACAATCCACCGCAGGAACCCTGGTTGGTTATCCTGTATCAGGATGACCATATTATGGTGGTCAACAAGCCGAGCGGTTTGTTGTCTGTGCCGGGTCGTCTGGAAGAGCACAAAGACAGCGTGATGACGCGCATTCAGCGTGATTATCCGCAGGCAGAATCGGTGCATCGTCTGGATATGGCTACCAGCGGCGTGATTGTAGTGGCGCTGACCAAAGCCGCGGAGCGGGAGTTAAAACGCCAGTTCCGCGAGCGCGAGCCGAAAAAGCAGTATGTGGCCCGCGTCTGGGGGCATCCATCCCCCGCAGAAGGTCTGGTGGATCTGCCGCTGATTTGCGACTGGCCAAACCGCCCGAAACAGAAAGTCTGTTACGAAACGGGTAAACCTGCGCAGACGGAATATGAAGTGGTGGAGTATGCGGCGGATAACACGGCAAGAGTGGTGTTAAAACCGATTACCGGGCGTTCGCATCAATTGCGTGTGCATATGCTGGCGCTGGGGCATCCGATTCTCGGCGATCGTTTTTATGCATCACCAGAAGCGAGAGCGATGGCACCGCGTTTGTTGCTACATGCAGAGATGTTGACGATTACCCATCCGGCGTATGGCAATAGTATGACGTTTAAAGCGCCAGCGGATTTTTAACCTTTCCTGTACGTTTATACCCTCATCCTAAGGGCTGCCTCTTGTACATAAATCCCCGAGTCCGGGGATTTTTTGTTTCTGCCAAACTGCTTTCAGTTGTTGCGTGTGGCTACGCTTTCCATTCGGTAATTCCCTTCCTGCTCCACAGCGAATTTTTGAACTTTTTCTTCACCCGTTGACCGTCTCTTATATTTCATTTTATCGGGTCTGTTATGGTCCTTTCTGATTGTTATTCATGGGCTAATTAGCAGTCTGGTTGGCGATGCCCATCTCGGTGATCCGCGTCGTACACGACGCCTTGCGTCACTAGCCTCTTCTCTAGCTCATCATGCAGGTCTTTCTAATTGTGAAATCATCCCACGCTACTGCTAAGGTTGAAGGGGCGTTCCAGCCCCTTCAACCTTAGCTTATTCTGGCTCATTCAATAATTGCGTTGTCAGTAATTTGTTCAGCAGTACTTTGTTTAGTAGCAACTTCTTCAGTATCAATTTTTTTGGGGGTGATTTTATTAATAATAATTACCTCATCATATAGGTGGGTAGCACCGTCCACGGTAGCACCGTCCAGGGTAGCACCGTCCAGGTTAGCATTCCACCCAGGTTCCAAGTAAAGGACTTTATTGTGACCTTTCATTGTTTTGAGACCAAGGTAACAATCCCTCATGTCAACGCCGGGAAGGTAAGCCTCTCCAAGATCAACGCCCAAGTTACCTGGGCCTTTATGCAGCTGCAACGTCTGAGTACATATCTCCTTATTTTCAATAAAAAAAGTGACACTTAACTCGATATCACCGAAGGTCTGTGCGACCCAGCTCATATTGCCCTTTGCGACCATCTCATCCGGATTTTTTGCGCATGTTTTGAGTTCATTGAATAATTCCAGACTATGGATAAACTTTTCTTTCTCATTCTCGTTGACAGCCCCAGTAAAGTATTTTGAGGCGTTGATGTTGCCAGCCTTTTTATTCACGAAATTGAACAGAAGTTTATAAGCCTCAGTCTGTTTATCTGACCAGAACAGATGACGTAACGTCTCCCACAAGCGTTGAAAGATATTCATCTTCATGTCCATCTTGTCCCCGCTCACCATCTTATAAATATCGTTATTGCTCATATTTAAAAGTGTAGCCGGCATGCCTGGAACTGATACTTTCATGGTAATAGCCTCGCATTGAGTTAAAAACTCATGATGCGCGCTCTGAATAAATATACTTTCAAAAATCGCTCATTCAGATATGTGTTTTTTATTTTTAAGACGTAAAAATATAATTCCGCTCGCCGTAAAGCTCTCAACCTTAAGCAGGGTCAACGCGATAAAACCAACAGAAACCCTCCCGTAAACCGTATATTGAGCCTGTCCACCATTCTGAGTAAACGCCTTTTCTCAAAGAAGTGACCGCCAGGGCGGCCACCTTTTATCGTGGGCAGTTACTCAGCATCATTTACAGGGTCATTTAAACCCTTTCTGCTGCTTAATCAGCTCATAGGCCTGCTGAATTTCCTGCGCTTTCTGCTTCGCCATCTCCATCATCTCAGGCGGCAAACCTTTCGCCACCAGCTTATCGGGATGGTGTTCACTCATCAGCTTACGGTAGGCACGTTTGATGGTGGTCGCATCATCCGTCGGCTTCACGCCCAGCACATTACAGGCATCTTCCAGCGTTGGGCCACGCTGCGCTTGCTGCCAGTTACCACCGCCAGATTGCTGCTGATAACCGCCGCCAAACTGTGCACCGCCCTGCATCATGCGCAAAAACTGGTCAAACTGGGCGCGGGAGATCCCTAATTCTTCAGCAATGACATACAGCACCGCCCGTTCATTCGGGTGCAGTGAACCATCAGCAAACGCCGCCTGAATCTGGATCTCCAGAAACATACGAATTAAGTCAAAACGACCAAAGCAGACACTGCGAAACTGGCGCATCTTTTCGCGCAGCGGGTAATTGTCTGATTTTCCCACCCGGAACGCATTTTGCGCCGCAGTACGGGAAGCGCCATGAAGATTCATTCGGTCCATCAACTGGCTGGCGATATGAATATCAGCCTCCGTGACGCGACCTTTGGATTTGGTTAAATGCCCCATCACTTCAAAAGTGGTGGCAAAAAACAGCGCCTGACGCTCACGCTGGTTGGCGAACCACGCCATTTTACGGCTACGGGCTTTATCAAACATATGGCCAATTAACAGGCCTAACACTACGCCCCAAAAGCCGCCGCCCATCAGTAAGGCCACGGCCACGCCAATGATTTTTCCCCAATACTGCATATATTCCCCAAATCGACACACGGATATCAGGGCTATCTCCCACAATATAAAGGTGCTTTTACCGTTTTCCGGCTGCGGTCAATTGTGGGACATCGCCTATAATTTGCATTATCATACCTGTCATTCAATGCCGTGCCTAACACCACTGACGCTATTCGGACAGGATTAACACTAGCGTAGAGATGACGAGTACGTTAGTCTCTGACCGTTTGTCACGCGCAACGTTACCGATGATGGAACAATAAAATCAACGTATGAAAAAACGTATCCCCACTCTCCTGGCCACCATGATTGCCACCGCCCTTTATAGTCAACAGGGACTGGCAGCCGACCTCGCCTCACAGTGCATGTTGGGCGTGCCAAGCTATGACCGTCCTCTGGTACAGGGCGATACCAATGACTTACCCGTGACTATCAATGCTAACCACGCGAAAGGGGACTACCCGGATGACGCCGTGTTTACTGGCAGCGTGGATATCATGCAGGGTAACAGCCGTCTGCAGGCCGACGAAGTGCAGCTCCATCAAAAAGAGGCACCAGGACAACCGGAGCCGGTACGTACCGTTGATGCGCTCGGTAATGTCCATTACGACGATAACCAGGTGATCCTCAAAGGGCCGAAAGGCTGGGCGAATCTGAACACCAAAGATACCAACGTCTGGGAAGGTGATTACCAGATGGTGGGTCGCCAGGGTCGCGGTAAAGCGGACCTGATGAAACAACGTGGCGAAAACCGCTATACCATTCTGGATAACGGTAGCTTTACCTCCTGTCTGCCGGGTTCTGACACCTGGAGCGTGGTAGGTAGCGAAATTATTCATGACCGCGAAGAACAAGTTGCGGAGATCTGGAACGCCCGCTTTAAGGTGGGTCCGGTATCGATCTTTTATAGCCCCTATTTGCAGTTGCCGGTGGGTGACAAACGTCGCTCTGGTTTCTTGATCCCGAACGCCAAGTACACCACCACCAACTACTTTGAGTTCTACCTGCCATATTACTGGAACATCGCGCCAAATATGGATGCCACCATCACGCCGCATTATATGCATCGTCGTGGCAACATCATGTGGGAGAACGAATTCCGCTACCTCTCCCAGGCGGGCGCTGGCTTGATGGAACTGGACTATCTGCCTTCAGATAAAGTCTATGAAGATGAACACCCGAACGATGACAGTTCACGTCGTTGGTTATTCTACTGGAACCACTCCGGGGTCATGGATCAGGTGTGGCGTTTCAACGTCGACTACACCAAGGTCAGCGATCCTAGCTACTTCAATGATTTCGATAACAAGTACGGTTCCAGTACTGACGGCTACGCAACGCAAAAATTCAGCGTTGGCTATGCGGTGCAAAACTTCAATGCCACCGTTTCAACCAAGCAGTTCCAGGTTTTCAGCGAACAGAACACCAGTAGCTACTCGGCAGAGCCGCAGTTAGACGTTAATTACTACCAGAATGATGTTGGTCCGTTTGATACGCGTATTTACGGCCAGGCAGTGCACTTTGTTAACACCAGAGACGACATGCCTGAAGCAACCCGTGTTCACCTGGAACCGACCATCAATTTGCCGCTCTCTAATAACTGGGGCAGCATCAATACCGAAGCGAAGTTGCTGGCAACCCATTATCAGCAAACCAATCTTGACTGGTATAACTCCAGAAACACGACCAAGCTGGACGAATCCGTTAACCGCGTAATGCCGCAATTCAAAGTTGACGGCAAAATGGTCTTTGAACGCGATATGGAAATGCTGGCTCCGGGTTATACCCAAACGCTGGAACCGCGCGCGCAGTATTTGTACGTGCCGTATCGCGATCAGAGCGACATCTATAACTACGACTCGTCTCTGCTGCAATCTGACTACTCTGGCCTGTTCCGGGACCGGACTTACGGCGGTCTTGACCGTATTGCCTCCGCTAACCAGGTGACGACCGGTGTCACATCTCGCATATATGATGATGCTGCCGTTGAACGTTTTAATATTTCCGTTGGTCAAATCTACTATTTCACGGAGTCTCGCACTGGCGATGACAACATAACATGGGAGAATGACGACAAAACGGGTTCACTGGTGTGGGCAGGCGATACTTACTGGCGTATCTCCGAGCGTTGGGGATTGCGTGGCGGGATTCAGTACGATACACGTCTGGATAACGTAGCGACCAGTAACTCCAGCATTGAATACCGTCGGGATGAAGACCGTCTGGTACAGCTGAATTACCGTTACGCCAGCCCGGAATATATTCAGGCTACGCTGCCTAAGTACTATTCCACTGCTGAGCAATATAAGAATGGTATTTCGCAGGTAGGTGCTGTCGCCAGCTGGCCAATTGCCGATCGTTGGTCCATTGTTGGGGCCTACTACTACGACACCAATGCGAACAAGCAAGCCGACTCTATGTTAGGTGTGCAATACAGCTCCTGCTGCTATGCAATTCGCGTCGGTTACGAGCGGAAGCTGAACGGTTGGGATAACGATAAACAACATGCGGTATATGACAACGCAATCGGCTTTAACATCGAACTTCGCGGCCTGAGCTCCAACTACGGTCTGGGTACGCAAGAGATGCTGCGTTCGAACATTCTGCCGTATCAAAACACTTTGTGATTTGTTGATTTACCACGTAATCCGCAGTGCGGTTAATTGAAATGGAAAAAGTATGAAGAACTGGAAAACGCTGCTTCTCGGTATCGCCATGATCGCGAATACCAGTTTCGCTGCCCCCCAGGTAGTCGATAAAGTCGCAGCCGTCGTCAATAACGGCGTCGTGCTGGAAAGCGACGTTGATGGATTAATGCAGTCGGTAAAACTGAACGCTGCTCAGGCAAGGCAGCAACTTCCTGATGACGCGACGCTGCGCCACCAAATCATGGAACGTTTGATCATGGATCAAATCATCCTGCAGATGGGGCAGAAAATGGGAGTGAAAATCTCCGATGAGCAGCTGGATCAGGCGATTGCTAACATCGCGAAACAGAACAACATGACGCTGGATCAGATGCGCAGCCGTCTGGCTTACGATGGTCTGAACTACAACACCTATCGTAACCAGATCCGCAAAGAGATGATTATCTCTGAAGTGCGTAACAACGAGGTGCGTCGTCGCATCACCATCCTGCCGCAGGAAGTCGAATCCCTGGCGCAGCAGGTGGGTAACCAAAACGACGCCAGCACTGAGCTGAACCTGAGCCACATCCTGATCCCGCTGCCGGAAAACCCGACCTCTGATCAGGTGAACGAAGCGGAAAGCCAGGCGCGCGCCATTGTCGATCAGGCGCGTAACGGCGCTGATTTCGGTAAGCTGGCGATTGCTCATTCTGCCGACCAGCAGGCGCTGAACGGCGGCCAGATGGGCTGGGGCCGTATTCAGGAGTTGCCCGGGATCTTCGCCCAGGCATTAAGCACCGCGAAGAAAGGCGACATTGTTGGCCCGATTCGTTCCGGCGTTGGCTTCCATATACTGAAAGTTAACGACCTGCGCGGCGAAAGCAAAAATATCTCGGTGACCGAAGTTCATGCTCGCCATATTCTGCTGAAACCGTCGCCGATCATGACTGACGAACAGGCTCGTGTGAAACTGGAACAGATTGCTGCTGATATCAAGAGTGGTAAAACGACTTTTGCTGCCGCAGCGAAAGAGGTCTCTCAGGATCCAGGCTCTGCTAACCAGGGCGGTGATCTCGGCTGGGCTACACCAGATATTTTCGATCCGGCCTTCCGTGACGCCCTGACCCGCCTGAACAAAGGTCAAATGAGTGCACCGGTTCACTCTTCATTCGGCTGGCATTTAATCGAACTGCTGGATACCCGTAATGTCGATAAAACCGACGCTGCGCAGAAAGATCGTGCATACCGCATGCTGATGAACCGTAAGTTCTCGGAAGAAGCAGCAAGCTGGATGCAGGAACAACGTGCCAGCGCCTACGTTAAAATCCTGAGCAACTAATGGTTAAAACCCAACGTGTTGTGATCACTCCCGGCGAGCCCGCCGGGATTGGCCCGGACTTAGTTGTCCAGCTTGCACAGCGTGAGTGGCCGGTCGAACTGGTTGTTTGTGCCGATGCCACTCTCCTTACCGACCGGGCAGCGATGCTCGGTTTGCCGCTCACCCTCCGCCCTTATTCCCCCAACTCCCCTGCACAACCGCAAACTACGGGCACATTAACGCTACTTCCTGTCGCGCTACGTGAATCTGTCACTGCGGGGCAGTTAGCGATTGAAAATGGGCATTACGTGGTGGAGACGCTGGCGCGAGCGTGTGATGGCTGTCTGAACGGTGAATTTGCTGCGCTGATCACAGGCCCCGTGCATAAAGGCGTCATTAACGACGCAGGCATTCCGTTTACCGGTCATACCGAGTTTTTCGAAGAGCGTTCGCAGGCGAAAAAAGTGGTGATGATGCTGGCGACCGAAGAACTTCGCGTGGCGCTGGCAACGACGCATTTACCGCTGCGCGATATCGCAGATGCTATCACCCCTGCACTTTTGCACGAAGTGATTGCTATTTTGCATCACGATTTGCGTACAAAATTTGGTATTGCCGAACCGCGCATTCTGGTCTGCGGGCTGAATCCGCACGCGGGCGAAGGCGGTCATATGGGTACGGAAGAGATAGACACCATTATTCCTGTGCTCGACGAGCTGCGGGCGCAGGGGATGAAACTCAACGGGCCGCTGCCTGCCGATACCCTGTTTCAGCCGAAATATCTCGATAACGCCGACGCCGTGCTGGCGATGTACCACGATCAGGGTCTTCCCGTGCTAAAATACCAGGGCTTCGGGCGCGGTGTGAACATTACGCTGGGCCTGCCCTTTATTCGCACATCAGTGGACCACGGCACCGCACTTGAACTGGCGGGACGTGGCGAAGCCGATGTCGGCAGTTTTATTACGGCGCTTAATCTCGCCATCAAAATGATTGTTAACACCCAATGAATAATCGAGTCCACCAGGGCCACTTAGCCCGTAAACGCTTCGGGCAAAACTTTCTCAACGATCAGTTCGTGATCGACAGCATTGTTTCTGCCATTAACCCGCAAAAGGGCCAGGCAATGGTCGAAATCGGCCCCGGTCTGGCGGCATTGACCGAGCCGGTCGGCGAACGTCTGGACCAGCTGACGGTCATCGAACTTGACCGCGATCTGGCGGCACGTCTGCAAACGCATCCATTCTTAGGCCCGAAACTGACGATTTATCAGCAGGATGCGATGACCTTTAACTTTGGCGAACTGGCCGAGAAAATGGGTCAGCCGCTGCGTGTTTTCGGCAACCTGCCTTATAACATCTCCACGCCGTTGATGTTCCATCTGTTTAGCTATACTGATGCCATTGCCGACATGCACTTTATGTTGCAAAAAGAGGTGGTGAATCGTCTGGTTGCAGGACCGAACAGCAAAGCGTATGGTCGATTAAGCGTCATGGCGCAATACTATTGCAACGTGATCCCGGTACTGGAAGTTCCGCCGTCAGCCTTTACACCACCACCCAAAGTGGATTCCGCCGTCGTGCGCCTGGTTCCTCATGCAACGATGCCTCACCCGGTTAAAGATGTTCGTGTGTTGAGCCGCATCACCACCGAAGCCTTTAACCAGCGTCGTAAAACCATTCGTAACAGCCTCGGCAACCTGTTTAGCGTCGAGGTGTTAACGGGAATGGGGATCGACCCGGCGATGCGAGCGGAAAATATCTCTGTCGCGCAATATTGCCAGATGGCGAACTATCTGGCGGAGAACGCGCCTTTTCAGGAGAGTTAACGATGATCAATTCGCCCCGAGTGTGTATTCAGGTTCAAAGCGTCTACATTGAGGCACAATCTTCACCTGATAATGAACGTTACGTTTTTGCTTATACCGTAACCATACGCAATCTGGGGCGAGCGCCAGTGCAGTTGTTGGGGCGTTACTGGCTGATCACCAATGGCAATGGCCGTGAAACCGAAGTCCAGGGCGAAGGAGTGGTTGGCGTCCAGCCACTTATCGCGCCTGGCGAAGAGTACCAGTACACCAGCGGTGCAATCATTGAAACCCCGCTGGGCACCATGCAGGGTCACTACGAAATGATCGATGAAAATGGCGTCCCTTTCAGCATCGACATTCCCGTATTCCGACTCGCCGTTCCCACACTCATTCATTAAAAGAATATGGCGACATACCTTATTGGCGACGTTCATGGTTGTTACGATGAACTGATCGCATTGCTGCATAAAGTAGAATTTACCCCTGGGAAAGATACCCTCTGGCTGACGGGCGATCTGGTCGCGCGCGGCCCGGGTTCGCTGGATGTTCTGCGCTATGTGAAATCCTTAGGCGACAGCGTACGTCTGGTGCTGGGCAATCACGATCTGCATCTGCTGGCAGTATTTGCCGGGATCAGCCGCAATAAACCGAAAGATCGCCTGACACCGCTGCTGGAAGCGCCGGATGCCGACGAGCTGCTTAACTGGCTGCGTCGCCAGCCTCTGCTGCAAATCGACGAAGAGAAAAAGCTGGTGATGGCCCACGCAGGGATCACGCCGCAGTGGGATCTGCAGACCGCCAAAGAGTGCGCGCGCGATGTAGAAGCGGTGCTGTCGAGTGACTCCTATCCCTTCTTTCTCGACGCTATGTACGGCGATATGCCAAATAACTGGTCACCGGAATTGCGGGGGCTGGGAAGACTGCGGTTTATCACCAACGCCTTTACCCGTATGCGTTTTTGCTTCCCGAACGGTCAACTGGATATGTACAGCAAAGAATCGCCGGAAGAGGCCCCTGCCCCACTGAAACCGTGGTTTGCGATTCCTGGACCTGTCGCTGAAGAATACAGCATCGCCTTTGGTCACTGGGCATCGCTGGAAGGCAAAGGTACGCCGGAAGGTATTTACGCGCTGGATACCGGCTGCTGCTGGGGTGGGTCATTAACCTGCCTGCGCTGGGAAGATAAACAGTATTTTGTCCAGCCGTCGAACCGGCATAAGGATTTGGGTGAGGGAGAGGCGGTCGCGTCTTAAATCCCGTCGAGCATAAAATCTAATGCTCCTTTAATCAACGTTCGGTGCGCGCTGGCATCGCAAAATTTCGTTCCCAGCGCGTTAACTGGAACAGTTGCAGTCTCATGCGTCATGAGCACATATTCTTTGCCGTCTACCAGTAAAAGGATTGGGTTAAGCCGTTCTGGTGGGCGAATACGGCTAAATCGTTCAATAGGTGTTAATGGAATAACAATACGGCGATTAATCACACCAATAATGTCGCTGGTAACATCGATAACAAAGGGAAACGCGGCGTTCCTGCTGCGACTGCGGTATACCGTAAATTGCATCGCTAGAAGCTCCGGTACTCATCAGAGAAACATCCGGTTTCATCAGCCAATTGATTTAACGCAGCGATAGCTTCAGCGTTCTCTTCACGCCAACGTGTTGCTGCATGTTTTTTAAGTTCAGCATTGAGCGCAACCGTAAGGGTGGCGCTCATATTTAAGCCTGCATCACGAGCGCGATTGACTAACTCACGGTCGACGGTGACGGTCACACTTTGTGTGGTACGTTTTGCAGTCATGATATCGTGCTCCTGTACAATTTATACGTCTAGTATACACGGATATCTGCACGTATCAGTGATGCCGGAATTCTAATATACAAAATTACCGCCGCTCCAGAATCTCAAAACAATAGCTGTGAGAGTTCTGCGCATCAGCGTCGTGGAATTCGCTGAATACCGATTCCCAGTCATCCGGCTCGTAATCCGGAAAATGGGTGTCGCCTTCCACTTCTGCGTCGATATGCGTCAGGTACAGTTTTTGCGCTTTCGGCAGGAACTGCTCATAAACGCGACCGCCGCCAATCACCATGATTTCTGGTACGTCACCACACGCCGCGATGGCTTCATCCACCGACTTCACCCACGTTACGCGATCGTCCGTACCCGGTTGACTGCTGAGGATAATATTTTTGCGTCCTGGCAACGGACGACCGATGGATTCCCTGGTATGGCGGCCCATAATTACGGGTTTATTTAAGGTGTTGCGTTTAAACCAGGCGAGATCGGCAGGCAGGTTCCACGGCATGGCGTTTTCCATGCCGATAACGCGATCTACCGCTAACGCCGCAATCAGACTGATCATTGAGATTTCCCGATAAAAAAAATTGTCGCCACTATACGTAAAGCGTAAACCGTCGTCGACTGGTGCGAGGATGATGTTGAGGAAAATTTTATATTCTGCTGGCGAGTCCACGCTCTCTCCCTGGACTCGCCGCATTACAATGAAACAAAAACAAACAGTTAGCTGTAAAGTGTGATTTACGTCACTCTTTATTAGGATGAGGGTTTCGTTTCCGGTTCATCCGCCATGTTGCCGGTATGTTTACCTTCTTCTGTTCCCTGCCAGCCATGTCGTTGAATTAATGACAGATGTTCGCGGTCCTCGGTGATGATCTCACTTAACATCGCGCTGGTGCGTTTATAGACCGCCGCGCGGGCTTTGGTGTCATTCTCAACCATTGCCATCTCTTCCACCATCTGAATATTAAAGCGGCGGAACACATCGGCACGTTCTCGCGCTTCATACGGCCCCAGACCTAAACTTTCCAGCGCCAGACGCCCGGTTTTCAGCGCACCTTCAAAGGTTTCACGCTCTGGCTTTTCAACGCCTGCCTGACGCAAACAAATGTAGTGATCGACATCGCGGGCGCGGGCAATAATCTGCAAATGCGGGAAATGTTCTTTCACCATCTCCGTCAGTTGCAGGTTGGTTTGCGGATCGTCAATGGCGTTAATCAGCACTTCCGCTTTCGCCGCTCCCGCAGATTCCAGTAAATCCATCCGCGTGGCATCGCCATAAAACACTTTCATACCAAATTTACGCAGCGTTTCGATATGGTCCGGATCGTGATCGAGCACCACCATTTTCACCCCGCTGGAGAGCAGTAAACGTCCGGTGATCTGCCCGAAACGACCGAATCCGGCAATGATTACCCGCGGCTGTTCTTCGTCGATCTCATCGGCTTCACGCGCCTCTTCACTAGGAGATTGCTCAAGGGGATTGAGGATCACCAGCAGAATCGGCGTTGCCGCCATCGACAGCGCCACCGCCAGGGTCAGCGATTTCGCCCACTCCGGCTCCAGCACATTCGCCATCTGCGCCGCGCCAAATACCACAAAGGCAAACTCACTGCCCTGCCCTAACAACACCGCAAACCAGCGACGCTGTTTATTTGGCACCTGCAACGGTCGGGCAATCAGCCACAGCATGGCGATTTTGATGATGAGGAAACCGAGCAGCAAAATGACAATGCGCAATGGGTTTTCAATCAGCGTGCCAAAGTCTATCGACATGCCAACACCGATGAAAAACAGCCCCAACAGCAAACCTTTAAAGGGTTCGATATCGCTTTCCAGCGCATGACGGTATTCCGAGCTTGCCAGCAGTACGCCCGCCAGAAACGCGCCCATCGCCATCGACAAGCCGACCTCTTCCAGCAGCAAACCAAAGCCAAACACAAGGAATAACGCCACGGCACTAAACACTTCCCGCAAGCCAGAGCGGGCAACAAAACGCAGCGCCGGACGCGTGACATAGCGCCCCAGCAGTACCACCAGCACCAGCAGGATCTTCCATACACCACCCTTTTTGCGGGCGGCATGAGAGCTTTTTTGTGCCATAAGCACTCCTTTTTATATCAGTTTTCCAGCATCAGACGCATGTAGCTTTCGCTCACATCGAAGGGTTCCGCATCGAAGCGGATCATCCCGTATTCCTGCCGCTTGCCCTCGCCGAGGAACAGCGGCTGCGCTGCGCCCACGGTGATGACTGCCTTTTCCACGATCACTTCCTTCTCGCGGGCGGCTTCCATCAGCACTTCGGCGGCACGGTCGGTATCGG